>Ga0316613_10000781_pt1 | contig 23464 bp, 17 predicted proteins | sample OWC_soil_day10_C_2_FD_207647 | JGI IMG/M metagenome (GOLD analysis project Ga0316613, IMG submission 207647) | Wetland soil microbial communities from Old Woman Creek delta, Ohio, United States - OWC_soil_day10_CT_b | ecosystem: Environmental > Terrestrial > Soil > Wetlands | place: USA: Ohio...
TCGAGATCAAGTGGCCGAACGACGTGCTGCTCGGCGGCCTCAAGACCTCGGGGATCCTGATGGAGATGGGCGCCGAGGCGACGCGTGTCCGTCACCTGATCCTCGGCATCGGCGTCAATCTGAACGCCGCGCGCGAGAGCTTTCCGGAGGAGTTCCGCGCACTGGCCACCAGCCTCGCCTCGCATCGCGGTTCGCTCGTCGATCGGGTGGACTTCGCGGCCCGGCTTTACGATAACCTCGAAGCGGTCCTCGACCGGCACGCGGAGGGGGGCTTCGAGGCGCTTCGACCCCGCTTCGAGGCGCGCTTCCGAATGCGGGGTCGCCGGATCCGGGTGCTCGACACAGTCGTCGGGGGCGGAGTCACGAGCGAGGGAACCGCGACCGGCATCGACGCGGACGGCGCACTGCTGGTGGAGCACGACGACGGGAGCCAGGAGCGCGTGGTGGCGGGCGACGTGACGATCGCGAAGGACCTACAGCGATGAGTTCCAGCGTGCTGCTCGCGATCGACATCGGCAACACCAACGTCACGATCGGCACCTTCGAGTACCGTGCGGGCCTCGGGCGGCTCGGCGAGCACTGGCGCCTGTCCACACACCGCGAGGAAACCTCCGACGAGCTCGGCGTCACGCTGCGCGCGCTCTTCGACCAGGCGGGCATCGCCCTGCGGCGCGTCGAGGACGTGATCATCTCGAGCGTCGTCCCGCCCACGCTGCCGATCTGGGAGCGCGTCGCGACGAAGCTCTTCGACCGCGAACCCCTGATCGTCGGCCCCGGCATCAAGACCGGCATGCCCGTGCGCTACGAGAACCCGCGCGAAGTCGGCGCCGATCGCATCGTCAACGCCGTCGCCGCGCACGACCTGATGGGCGGTCCGGTGATCGCGGTGGACTTCGGCACGGCCACCACGTTCGACTGCGTCTCCGAGCGGGGCGAGTACATGGGGGGCGTGATCTTCCCGGGCGTCGTCGTCGCGATGGAGGCGCTGTTCTCGCGCGCCGCGATGCTACACCGCGTGGAACTCGCGCGGCCGCGCGCGGTGATCGGCAAGACCACCACCGAGGCGATCCAGTCGGGCATGCTGTTCGGCTACGCCGGCATGGTGGATGCGATGGTCACGAGAATTCGCGGCGAGCTGGGCGCTACGGCCCGCGTGATCGCGACCGGTGGGCTCGCCGGCCGCATCGCCGGCGAGAGCGCGACGATCGAGCGCGTCGAACCCTTCCTCACGCTCGAAGGGCTGCGCCTGCTCTTCGAGAAGAACTGCATGCCAAGAGAAGCAACGCCACGCAAGGAGAAGTAGCGCCATGAAGGACGTCGCAGCCGCCGATACCCGCAACTTTGCGCTGGTCGGTCACTCGACCGACGGCAAGACGTCGCTCGGCGAGGCGATCCTCTGGAAGGCCGGCGCGATCACGACACTCGGTAACGTCACGACCGGCACCGCCGCGCTGACCACGCTACCCGAGGAGAGGGAGCGACAGGGCGCGAGCGTGAGCACGGCGGTGTATGGCTTCGACTGGCAGGGCAGACATCTCACGCTGGTCGACACACCCGGCGACCCGAACTTCCAGCACGACGGCCAGATCGCGCTGCACGCGCTCGATGCCGCAGTGCTCGTGGTCTCGGCGGTGGACGGCGCGAAGGTGGGCACCGAGCGCATGTGGCACAGCGGACGCAACCTCGGGCTGCCGATGCTCGCCTTCGTGAACGGCATGGACCGCGAACGCGCGGACTTCGCAGCAGCCGTCGCGTCGCTCGCCAAGATGGATGCGAAGCCGGTCTTGCTCTCGATCCCGATCGGGAGCGGCGCGAACTTCGCCGGCGTCGTCGACGTGCTCTCGATGCAGGCGCTGGGCGACGGCGGACCCGCGGACGTTCCCGCCGACCTCGTGGCGGCCGCACACGAGGCGCACGCGAACCTCGTCGAGGCCGTCGCGGAATGCGACGACGCGTTGCTCGAGAAGTATCTCGAAGCGGGCGAGTTGTCGGCGGACGAAATGCGCGACGGCCTGCTCGCGGCCGTACGCGAGGCGAAGCTCGTGCCGATCCTCGCGGGCTCGGCGACACGCGCGCTCGGCGTCGAAACCCTGCTGCAGGCGCTGACCACGCTGCTCCCCTCCCCCGTCGACGCGCGCAGCTGGACCGCCACCGACCTCGGAAGCGGCTCAGAGCGGACGCTCGCCGTGGCGCCCGACGGTCCCTTCGCGGCGCTCGTGTTCAAGACCGTCGTCGACCGCTTCCAGGGCCTGCTCTCGGTGTTGCGCGTCGTGTCGGGCACGCTCCAACACGACACTGCGATCCTGGACGCCACCACCGGCTCCCGGCAGCGGATCGGCAAGCTGCACCTGCTGCGCGGCCACGATCACGTCGAAGTCCCGGAGGCCGGGCCGGGCGACGTGGTGGCGGTCGCGAAGTTGAAGGACGTCCACACCGGTCACGCGCTCACCAGCGAGAAGGGAGGCGTGCGGCTCGCACAGATCCCGATCCCGAAGGGCGCACTGTCCTACGCGATCGCCGCGAAGTCGAAGGCCGACGAGGACAAGCTCTTCACCTCGCTCGCGCGGCTCGTGGAGGAAGACCCGACGCTGCACGTCGATCGCGACCCGAACACCGGTCAATTCCTGCTGACTGGCATGGGCGACCTGCACATCCGCATCAGCGCGGGACGCCTGAAGCGCATGTTCAACCTCGAGATCGACCTCTCGCGGCCGAAGATTCCCTACCGCGAGACGATCACTCGCAAGGTCGAGAACGTGGAGGGCAAGCTCAAGAAGCAGACCGGCGGCAAGGGGATGTACGGGGTCTGCTACCTGAGCGTGGAACCGCTGCCCCGTGGGGCCGGGTTCGAGTTCGTCGATGAGATCGTCGGCGGCTCGATCCCGCGCAACCTGATTCCGGCCGTCGAGAAGGGCGTCCTCGACGGACTGCCCCACGGACCGCTGGCCGGGTTCCCGGTCGTCGACATCCGGGTGCGCTGCATCGACGGCAAGTTCCACCCGGTGGACTCGAACGAGATGGCCTTCAAGCTCGCCGGCGCCTTCGGCTTCAAGGCCGCCACGGAACAGGGCAGACCCACCCTTCTGGAGCCCGTGATGGACGTCGAGGTGGCGATCCCGGACGAGTACATGGGCGACATCATCGGCGATCTGAACAGCCGCCGGGGCCGCGTCCAGGCGACCGAGTCGCGCGGCTCGGGCTCGATCATCAAGGCCCAGGTCGCGATGTCCGAAATGCTGGAGTACGCGAGCGTGCTCACCAGCCTGACCGGCGGGAAGGGCTCGTTCACGATGGACTTCTCGCATTACGAAGAGGTGCCGGCGGCGCTCCGCGACAAGATCGTCGAGGAGGCCAGGGCAGCAGCGACGAAGGCCGAGTCGCACCACTAGGTCGGGCCTGCGCGACCGGCGGCGGAAGGACGGAGGCCGGTCGTGAGCGAACGAACCAAGATCCGGCTGGCGCTGTCGCCCGAGGCCGAGCGCTACGTCCGCCGCGACGCGCCCGTCGAGGTGCGCCGGCTGGCCGCCGGCGGCGCGCTTCCGCTGCCGCCCGTCGAGCTGGTGACGGTTCTCTTCGTGCTCGTCCACGACGCCGACGAAACCGTCAAGGACCGCGCGCGCGGTAGCCTCGAGCGGCTGCCCGACAACGTCCTCGCCGCAGCGCTCTCGGGTGCAGCGCATCCCGCCGTGCTCTCCTACTGCGCGCAATCCTTCCGCGATCTGCCCGACCGCCTCGAAGCGATCGCGCTCAACGCGCAAGCTGACGACGAGACGATCGCCTTCCTCGCCTCGCTGCCCCACAAACACATCGTCGACATCGTCTCGAACAACCAGGAGCGCATGCTGCGCTGCCCGGACATCGTAGAGGCGCTCGGCACGAATCCACTCACCGGCCGCTCGGTGATCGACCGCATCCTGTCGTTCCTCGGGCTCGAGCGCGGCGCCCACGAGGAGATCGACGAGAACGAAGTGCCGCTCGCTCCGGCCGGTCCGGTGACCGACGCCGAGGCGCTCTCCGCCCTCGAAGCGTTGCTCGGCGACGACGTCTCGAACTTCGCACGAGAACTCGTCGACGACGCCGTCGAGGCCGACGAGGAGATGCAGAAGAACCTGCACGCGATGCTCCAGCGCATGACCGTGTTCGAAAAAGTCAAACTCGCGCGCGTGGGCAACAAGGAAGCGCGCGGACTGCTCATTCGCGACCGCAACAAACTCGTGGCTGCGGCGGCGGTGCGCAGTCCCAAGGTCACCGACAACGAGATCCTCGCGTTCGCCAAGGCGCGCAACGTCTCGGACGAGGTGCTGCGCATCATCGCCCGCAATCCCGATTGGACGCGCAGCTACCAGGTCAAGCTCGCGCTCACCGCGAACCCCCGCACGCCGCAACAAACCGCGATCAAGTTCCTGAACTACCTGCAGGATCGCGAGTTGCGCGGCATCATGAAGAGCAAGGACGTACCGTCGGCGGTTTCGACACACGCGCGACGGATCCTCCAGAGGAAGGGGAAGTGATGGCAGAGGTCCACGTCGATCGGGTTGCCGATCGCCGCGAAGTGAACGCGCGCATCGTCTACTGGGGAATCGAGGGCGCCGGCAAGCAGACCAACTTGCGCGCCATCCACCGCAAGCTCCGGCCCGATCACCGCGGTCGCCTCGAAGCCATCGCGACGCCGCTCGACCCGAGCGTGTGCTCGTATCGACTGCCGATCGAGCTCGGCGAGATCGCGGGCGTGAAGACGCGCATCCAGATCCTCGCGGTGCCCGGCGGTTCCGAGCAGGCGCCCACCCGCAAACAGCTGCTCGACCGCGTCGATGGCGTGGTGTTCGTGGTGGACGCGCGGCGGGATCGCATCGACGACAACGTCGCGTCGCTCGAAGAATTGCGCGCCGCCCTCGCCGCCTACGGTCGCGCGCTCGAAAGCGTGCCGCTCGTCGTCCAGTACAACCACCAGGATCAGTCGGACCCCTTCGTGCTCGAGGAGCTGTACCGCAAGCTCGACGTGAAGGACGCCGCCGTCTTCGAAGCCGTCGCGACGGACGGCACCGGCGTGCTCCCGACACTGACGACCATCTCGAAGCGCGTCGTCAAGCAGTTGCGCGAGGCACCGGAACCGAAGCCCCAGAGGACTCCGCAGGCAGCCGAATCCGCGCTGGTCGCTCGTCGACCGGTCCCGGCCGCGACTCCGCCGCCCGCGGTCCAGCGGCTGCGAAGCGCCAGCCCGGAACCCGCCCGGAGCGTCGAAACCGATCCAATCGCCCCGGCCCACCGCGGGCGTGACACAGTGATCCTCGCCGATCTCGAACGCGCCGCACTCGCGCCCGACGTCGAGCTGGAAGACGAACGCGACCACGCCGTCTCGCGTGCCCAGGGTCTGCTGGACGCCGCCTGGCGCGAAGAGGTCGCAAGCCTCGACTCACCCACCGGCGAGAGCCCGCTCGCCTCGCCCGACCGGGTCAGCCACGACGACGGCTGGCAGGTCGTGGAGGCGGGGCTTGCGGAGATCGTGGGCGCCCGCGCGATCGCCGTGCCGATCGTGATCGCCGATACCGTGGGTCACGAGCTACGGTTCCGCCTCACGATCTCGCTGGAACAGCTGCTCGACGAATGAGGTGAGGGATGGGGCGGCGCATCGCCGTGTACGGAGCGAACGACGAAGCGCTCCGGCTCCTGCCCCTGCTCGCGAACCACCCCGACCTCGAGGTGACGGCGGTCTTCGATCCGCAGGCCGCCGTCCAGCGGCGCCGCCTCGCGCTGTTCGACCCCCAACTCGCCGCCCTGCTCCAGCGCCTTCTCAGCGACGACCCGCGCGTGCTGAGCGACGATCCACGCCTCGAAGCCGTCATCGACGCGGGTATCGCACCGCCCTTTCGAACCCGCTTCGCTCCGCTCGTAGCCCGCGGTCTCGAAGTGCTGTCGCTCTCCGCAGCGCGCCACTCGTGGGGCGCGGCGCCTGCAACGGACGACCCGAAGCGCGAACTGCTGCAAGCGCTCGAAGAGATTGCCGCCGCGGTCGACCTCGCCGCCGCACCGACGGCCCTGTTTGCGCGGCTTCTCGAGGTCTCGATCGCGGCGATCGGCGCCGCCGGCGGGTCGCTGCTGCTGCGCGAACCCGACGCCGAGCGACTCGGCGTGCGCGCCGCGGTGGGACTCGAACCCGAACTGTGGCCGAAGGTACAGGTGCGACTCGGCGAGGGAATCGCGGGCCGCGTGTGGGCGGAGGGACGAGCGCTCGCGGTGCACGGCCGCGCAAACCCCGAGGCATTCGAAATCACGCGCGAGCGGTTCGACGTCGCGGCGTCCCTGTGCGTGCCGCTGCACCACGCAGGCGCCGTGTGCGGCGTCCTGAACCTGCACCATCCGACACGCGCCGATCTCTTCTCCGAGGACGACGTGGTGTTCGGCGAGGAACTGGGCGCCCTCGTCGCGCGGATCGTGGCGCGTGCCGAGGCGCTGCTCGCGCTGCGCAAGCGCGCGCTACGCGCAGACGTCGCGGCGGAAGTGGCCCGCGTCCTCGGCGAACGCGCACCGCTCGAGCTGCGGCTCGCGGCGCTGTGTCGCCATGCGGCGTCGCGCGTCGGTCACGGCATCGCGACGCTGTGGTGGCGCGAGGAGACCGCAGCAGGACGCGCGCCCGACGGCGCGCCGTCACTGCGCCTGGCAGCCTCCTCGCTCCCCGGAGGAGCGCTCGGCGCGGCCGCGCGACTCACCCCGGGTGAGGGCGTGGACGGCCGCGTCGCGCACGATCGCGAGCCGATCTTCCTGCGCCGCGGCGACCGCCTCGCCTACGCCGCGCTGCCGCTGCTCGCGGGAGCGAAGCTGTTGGGTGTGCTCACGGTGCAGCCGGGCAGCGACGCACCGGAGTCCGGCGACGAAGAAGATACGCTGCGCGAGGTCGCCGCCGCAGCAGCATCGGGACTCGACCGCGAGCTGCGCGCCGAGCGCGCCGAAATGCGCGCCACGCGCGGCGAGGCCGTTCACGAGGCGACGCTGCGCCTGCTCGCCGAGCGCGACGCGGATCGCATCGCGGAGAGCGTCGCGTCCTCGGCCGCGCTGATCCTCGACGCGGAACACGTGATCGTGCGCGCACTCGACCCGGGGCGGCACCGCTTCCGGGTGCGCTGCCACATCGGCGCCGCATCGGGCCCGCAGGGCGACGCGCTCGCCCAGTTGGATCGCCGCGTCGCGCGCGAGGCGCTGCGCCGCCACGCGCTGCTCGACGGCGCGGAGCTGGCGCCGGGCGACGAAGACGAAGCCGAGACACGGGATCTGCTGGTGGCACCGCTCACACACGGCGGTCGCGCGCTCGGGACGCTCGCAGTGTACGACAAGCGAGCACCCGCCGGGCCGCACTTCGACGCACTCGATCGCGAACTGCTGCTGCGTCTCGCGGCCGTCACCGCACGCGCGCTCGCGAGCGCTCTGCCCGGCGAAGCGCCGTCCGATGCGGAAGACGAGCGTTTGTCGTCCTTCGCGCACTTCGTGCGGCGCATCGACGAAGAGATCGCGCGTGCGGCCGCCTCCGCAACCGACACCCCCGCGTTTGCCCTGGTCACCTGCCGCATCGAGAACTGGAACGCGCTGCCGGGCGAGCTGGCCACGCGGATCGCGCGGAATACCCAGGCGGCCTTCATGGCGCAGCTCCGCAGCTTCGACGTCGCGACGCGCACGGCGCCGGCTGCGCTGTGCGCCCTGTTGCCGATTCCCGGCGCGGCCGCCTCCGAGCACGTCGCGCGCCTCGCACGCGCCGTCGCCGAAGCGGTCGCGAAGGAAGACGACGCTGCCGAGCGCGTCGCGCTCGGCTTCGGCTACGCGCTGTACAAAGGCTGCGGGGAAACGCGTACGGACCTGCTGGCGGACGCGGCCGAACCACGGATCCGGATGCTCTGACGCTCGTTCAGCGCGCGAGCACGGCCTCGAGCGCACGCAGCGGCAGCCCGTGCGCTTCCGCAACGCCCTCGCAGACGACTTCGCCGCGCCACACGTTGGCACCGAGCGCCAGCGAGCAGTCGGTGCGCAGCGCCTCGGCGACGCCGACCTCTGCGATGCGTTCGATGTACGGCAGCGTGGTGTTCGTGAGCGCAAAGGTCGACGTGCGCGGAACGGCGGCCGGCATGTTGGCCACGCCGTAGTGGATCACGCCGTGCACGAGGTAGGTCGGGTCCGAGTGCGTGGTGGGATGGATGGTCTCGATGCAGCCGCCCTGGTCGACGGCGACGTCGGCGATCACCGATCCCGGCTCCATGCTGCGCACCATCGCGTCGGTGACGAGACGCGGCGCGCGGCGGCCGTGCAGGTAGACGGCGCCCACCAGCAGGTCGCTCTGTGCGACCGAGCGCTCGAGATTGACGCGACTCGAGAAGAGCGTGCCGATCTCGCCGTGAAACAAGTCGTAGAGATACGTGAGGCGCTTGAGATCGATGTCCAGCACGGTGACTTCGGCGCCGAGCGCGTGGGCGACGCGCACCGCGTTGATCCCGACGATCCCCGCGCCGACTACGGTGACGCGGCCGCGCGGCACCCCCGGCACACCGCCGATCAGCAGGCCCTTGCCGCCGCGATCCTTCTGCAGCAGCGTGACACCGATCTGCACGGCGAGTCGCCCGGCCACCTCACTCATCGGCGCCAGCACCGGGAACGTGCCGTCCGGCGACCGGATCGTCTCGTAGGCGACTCCGATCACATCGGCGGCGAGGAGTCGCTCGGTGAGCGCTCGATTCGGCGCCAGGTGCAGATACGTGAAGAGCGTCTGTCCACCTCGCAGCCGAGCGACTTCGCGCTCGTTCGGCTCCTTCACCTTGGTGACGAGATCGGGAGCGCGGAAGACCTCCTCGACGTCCACGAGCCGCGCGCCCGCCTGGGCATACGCCGCGTCGGCAAAGCCGCTGCCCACACCCGCGCCGCGCTCGATCAGCACCTCGTGTCCGTCCGCGACGAGCTGGCGCGCGCCGTCGGGTGTCATGCCGACGCGGTACTCGTTGTCCTTGGTTTCGCGCGGAACACCGATCTTCAAGCCAGCCCTCCGCCGAATCAGGCTCGATACGAGTCGATCAGGATGTCGGCGATCTCCGGACGCATGATGCGCGCATCGGGATGCACGCCCTTCAGAAGCTGCTCACGCACCTTGGTGCCGCTGATCGCGAAGGGCTTCTCGTCCGGATGGCGCTCGGTGAGATCGACGCGGCCGAGTGATTCGTAGTACGCCGCGAAGCCGATCTTGCACGGCCGCAGTTGCAGTTCGCCCGGCAGCGTCTCGAAGATCTCCTGCGCGTCGAAGTCGCCCCAGATCGGCTTGCCGTCGTCGAAGGGCGCATCGGCGTGTTTGCGGCCGATCACCAGATCGCTGAAGCCGTGGTTCTGGCGGTAGACCGCGTGCATGAGGGCTTCCTTCGGTCCGCCGTAGAACATCTTGATGTCGAGCGGCAGCACCTCGAAGACCTCGTTCACGTCGTAGCCGACCGACTGCCACAGGGCCTCGTCCTTGTCGCCGTCGCCGAGCAGGCCGAGGTCGTGCAGCGTGCGGTAGCAGCGCATGCGCGTCGCGGCGGGAACGTCGTCGCCCTTGAGTTCGCCGACCAGCGGGTTCAGCACGACGCCGGTGAAGAAGCCCTCGCGCGTGAGCCGCTCGGCGCCCGCGACCAGTGCGTATTCGTGCGCGCGGTGCAGCGGGTTGCGGGTCTGGAAGGCCAGCGCGCGCTCCCACTTGCGATCCCGGATGAAGGCGCGCGTCATGCGCGGCGAGAAGATCGTCCAGTTCGGGTTCTGCGGTTGCGGCAGCGCGCGCAGGCGGCCGCCGACGAGTTGCGTGCGCTCGTCGTCCTGCGTCATGTGACCACCCGGATGGTCGAAGCGCTCGGTGCCGTAGACGGCGCGGACGTACTTGGGCTTGTCCCAGGCGAAGACTTCGATCGCATCGAGGATGCCGACGAGCGCGCCCACTTCGTCGCGCAGCGCCGCCGCGCCACCGCGCGCGAGCGCGCCGGCTTCGGCGTCGGTAACCGGCAGCGAGAGCGGGATGCCCCACGCGTAACGACGGCCGCCCTGCACCACCACGCTTTCATCGAGCACGCGATGCCATGCCTCGGCACCCATCGGGCCTTCGAGCGGCGACAGTGTGCCGTCGGCGATGCGATGCACCGTCGACAGGTCCGCCCGGGTGAGCCGGACCGCCGGCAGCTTCGACGCCTCGGCGACGAGCTTGCTGCGCTGCTGCAGCGACACCACCCGATCGACGGGCTCGGCGAGCCCCCCGTGCACCGGGACCAGATCCACACTTCGCTGCTGCATCGTCATCTCGCTTGTTCCTCGCTCGATCCCGGCTCTACCAGGCGGGAGCGTCTGCATCGCCATCCGTGAGGAACGGACGGTCGCCGCTGCCGTCGAAGCGCCGCACCCGCAAGCGCTCGCGATCCTGATCATCCTTGGCGACGTACGCGACATACGCGCCGTCGGGCGACACGGCGGGGCGTCCCTCGTCCGTGGTGCTCGCACCGATAGGCGTCCGCCCAGAGCCGTCGGGGCGCACCCGCCAGAGGCGATTGCCCTGGGTACCGATTGCCGCATACACGATCCAGGCGCCGTCGGGCGTGAAGACGGGGTCGGTGCCGCGCGCCACCAGGCGCGGCGCAGCGCCCGGCGCATCGAGTTCCAGCACCGCGATCGTGAGGACCCCGTCTTCGCTAGCCGTGACGTACGCGACGATCGGGGCAACGGGCGAGCAGCTCGGGAAGACATCGGACGGACCCTGCGTCGCCGGCCGGAGTCCCGTCGCCGAGCCGGGCGGCGCCGCGAGCAGACGTCCCTCATAGCGACCCGCGATCCGCCGGGCCTCGACGGCGACGAGACGTCCGCCCGCGCCGAGGCAGCCCATCGGATGTTCCTCGGGTCCCGAGGTGACGATCTCGAAGCCGCCGCTCGCGCGGTCCCACACGAAGAGCTGCATGAGATCGCGGAAGCGGCCGGACAGCAGCAGCTTGCTGCGATCGGGCGACCACGCGAGCGGCCGCGCACCAGGCGGCGCGCCCTCGAGGACCTGCACCGCGTCGCTCCGGGGATCGAAGAGTGCAAGGTGGCCGCCGAGTTCGCGAAGGCGGCGCTGCGCATCCGGCGCGCCACCGAACATTGCGTCGAGGGTCTCGACGCGCACGACGCCTTCCTTGTCGCCCGGTTTGCCGCGCTTCTCGAGGTCGCCGATGGCGTCGAGGCGTTTCAACGCGAGTGCTTCCTCGCGGTACAAGATCGCCACGGGCGACGCGGCGAGGCTCTTGGAGTCGATGCTTCCCGGGCCGCTCGCGCAACCCACCGCGACCACCCAGGCGGCCAGCGCCACCGCGAGACGGGATCGCGGGCTCACCGGAGACCGTGCGCCACGGGGCGACCGCCGAAGCGGTCCGCACCCGGCTCGCGCCGGAACAGCACCTGGTCCACCACCTTGCCGGCGGTCACCGCGACGACCAGGTGATCGGCGTCGGGAAACGGAAACAGTTCTTGCGAGGCGAAGTCCTGATCCATCTCCGAGAAGTAGGCGCCGCACTCGACGTGCGAGTGGTACACGCAGGTGACGCGTTCCCCGCGCGCCAAAGCCTCTTCGTCGGCGCGCAGGTAATCCTGCTCGTTCATGTAGAAACCCTGGGTGCCGTCGCGCGGGTAGGTCTCGGCATCGCGCCGGTGCCACAGCGTCATGTCGTTGCGGCAGCGAACGACGTGCTGGTATCGCGCGTCGTCGCCCCCCGTGATGAGCCCGCAGCACTCCTCGGGCGCGACCTCGCGCGCATGCGCGAAGATCTCGTTCAGGACCGAGGTCGGCAGCACCACGGGATCGAGATCCGGATCGACTTCGATGCGCCGTCGCACTCAGCGGCCGCCGGCGATCGAAGGCACGATGGTGACGCAGTCGCCCTCGCGCACCGGGGTATCGAGCAGCTCGCGGAAGCGCACGTCCTCTTCGTTGACGAAGACGTTGACGTGCCGTCGCAACGAGCCTTCCTGGGCGAGCACACGGGACAGGAGTTCGGGGGACTCGCGCCCGACGGCGTCGAGCACGTCGCGCAGCAGCCCGGCAGGCACCGCCAGTTCGGCGCGACCGCCAACCAGCGCGCGCAGCACGGCCGGGACGCGCACCGTGACTCCCATCCGTCGACCTCCCTCGCGAGACGACGCAGTCTAGGGAAGTGACCCTGGGGGCGCAGGGGTCGCCGCGCCGCGCTAAGAACCCCTCGGTGAGCAACGATGAAGACACGCGCCTCGTGCGACCCGACGGCCTCTCGATTCGCGGACTTCGCCACGAGCGCGGCTGGTCGGCGCGCGACCTCGCCGCGGCGATCTCCACGGCGGAATGCCGGGCGACGGGACGGCCCGTCGCGATCGCAACGCGCGTGTTGCTCGGCGTCGAAGAGCGCAATGCGCCCATCTCCTACGCGACGCTGTGCCTGATTGCGGCGGGCTTCGACTGCAATCCGATCGAGATCCTGCTGGAGGATCCGCCGGAGCCGGAGCCGCCCCAGCGCTGATCCGTGACCGTGACGTCGTGGCCATCGGCGCGTGCCGGCACGTGCCCCCTTCTCGCACCCGCAGGGCATACGGAGTAGATTGCGTTCGCCTCCCCCAGGAAACGGGCGGTCCTCCCCGCCCGATGCGTTGCTCGAGGTTGCTGCCACCTCGCGGGCGAGGATCAGCGTTTGTCTTTACCGGAGAGTTCCGGGCGTCCGGGCCATACGTCGGGCGTCGCCCACTTCCTGCAGGCGTTGCGCGAGCAGGAAGGGCTCCGCGAGGCCTTCCGCCACCACGAGCGGCTGCCCGCAAGAGTGGCCGAGTTCGCGGCCCTGCCCGCGGGCTTCGAAGCGCTCGCGCCCGCACTCGCGCTCCGCGGCGTACCCCAGCTGTACAGCCATCAAGCGCGCGCGCTCGATGCCCTGGGTACGGGCGCCGACGTGGTGCTCGCGACGCCCACCGCCAGCGGCAAGACGCTGGTCTACAACCTGCCCGTGCTGCGCGCGCTGGCGGCAGGGGACGCCGGCCACGCGCTCTACGTGTTTCCGCTGAAGGCGCTGGAGCGCGATCAACGCGAGCGGCTGCTGGCGGACGTGCAGGCGCTGGGACTCCCGACCGAAGGCGTCGTCGAGATCTACGACGGCGACACGCCCACCGCCCGGCGCAAACGCATCCGCGACGACCCGCCGCGCGTGCTCGTCACGACCCCCGACATGCTGCACGCGGGCATCCTGCCCACGCACGCGAGCTGGAAGGCGCTCTTCGAGTCGCTGCAGCTCGTCGTGATCGACGAGCTGCACACCTACCGCGGCGTTTTCGGCGCCCACGTCGCGCAGGTGCTGCGACGGCTGCTGCGCGTGGCGGCGCATCACGGCGCGAGCCCGCAGATCGTCGGCGCCTCGGCGACGATCGCGAATCCGGGCGAACTGGCGCAGGCGCTCACCGGCCGCATCGCCACGGTGATCGAGGCCGACGGCGCGCCGCGCCCGCGCCGCCACGTGGTGCTGATGAATCCCGTCGGGTCCTCGCCGTACACGGCGGCGGCGAAGCTGTTCCGCCTCGCGGTCGGTTTCGGCTTGCGCACGATCGCGTTCACCAAGGCCCGTCGCGTGACCGAGCTGATCCACACCTGGGTGATCGAGGCCGAGCCGCGCCTGCGCGACCGGATCTCGTCGTATCGCGCCGGCTTCCTGCCCGAAGAGCGCCGCGAGATCGAGCAGAAGTTGTTCTCCGGCGCGCTCGACGGGGTGATCTCGACCTCCGCGCTGGAGATGGGCATCGACGTCGGCGGCCTCGACGTGTGCATCCTCGTCGGATACCCGGGTTCGCAGATGGCGACGTGGCAGCGGGCCGGGCGCGTCGGGCGCGCGCAGGAAGGCGTCGTGGTGCTGATCGCGCAACCGGATGCGCTCGACCAGTACCTGGTCTCGCATCCGCGCATGCTCTTCGAGCGCGCCTTCGAGCACGCCGTCGTGGATCCGACGAACGTGGAGGTTGCGGCGGCGCATCTCCCGTGCGCGGCCGACGAGCTTCCGCTGCGCGCCGGCGAAGCCTGGCTCGCCGAACCCGGCGTGCGCGCCAACGTCGAGATCGTCGAAGAGCGCGGGCGCATCTTGCGCAGCGAATCCGGCAGTGAATGGTTTGCCTCGCGACGCCGCCCGCACCGCGACGTCGATCTGCGTCAGGCCGGCGCCAGCTACGCGATCCAGCTCGATCTGGACGAACCTCATGACCTTCGCTCGCCCGAACGGCGCGCGCTTGCGCGCCCGGTCGAAATTGGCACGATCGGCTCGGGCCGCGTGCTCGCCGAGTGCCACGAGGGCGCGATCTATCTGCATCGCGGCCGGCAGTATCTCGTCACCGAGTTGGACCTCGAACAGAAGCTCGTGCGCGTGCGAGCCGTCGATGCGGCCTGGTTCACGCGTTCGCTCTCGGAGAAGGAGACCGAGATCCTTTCGCGCGACGCGGCGCGGCCGGCCGGTCACTTCCGGCTGGTGCGCGGCCGACTGCGCGTGACGACGCGCATCACCGGTTTCGAGCGGCGCCGCGTGAACGGCCAGGAGCTGATCGGCAGCGAGCCGCTCGATCTCCCGCCGTCCTCGATCGAGACCACGGGCATCTGGCTCGAGATTCCCGACGAGATCCCCGCCGCGCTGCGCGCCGCCGGTCTGCACCCGATGGGCGGTCTGCACGCCGTCGAGCACACCGCGCTTTCGATGTTCCCGCTGCTGGCACTCTGCGATCGCCACGACGTCGGAGGCATCACCACGCTCGCGCACGCCCAGGTGGGCCGGGCGGCAATCTTCCTCTACGACGGTGCGCCCGGTGGCATGGGCCTCGCGACGAGCCTCTTCGAGCGCGTCGAGACGCTGCTCGAAGCCACGCTCGAACGCGTGCGCGACTGCCCCTGCGAGGAAGGCTGCCCCGCCTGCGTGCACTCGCCCCGCTGCGGCAGTGGCAACCGGCCGATCGACAAGGCGGCTGCGCTGCGCGCACTCGCGCTGCTGCTCGCGCACGAACCGCTGCCGCGGCTGGAGGAGAGCGCCCCGGCCGAGCCGGCGGCGCTCGCGCGCGCGCCGGAACTCTCCACCGCAGCATACGCGCCGCGACTCGTCTTCTTCGACATCGAGACCCAGCGCAGCGCCGAAGAAGTGGGCGGCTGGCACAACGCGCATCTGATGCGCGTGGCACTCGCCGTCACCTGGGATGCCAGCGCGCAGCGCTTCGAGACCTGGCGCGAGAGCGACGTGCGCGCGCTACTCGCGCGACTCGCGAGCGCCGACCTGGTGGTGGGTTTCAACGTGCGGCGCTTCGACTATCAGGTGCTGCGCGGCTACACCGATCAGGATCCGGGTGCCCTGCCCACCTTCGACGTGCTCGACGCGATCCGCGAGCGCATCGGGTTCCGCCTGCCGCTCGGGCATCTCGCGGAGGAGAACCTGGGCGTCGCAAAGGGAGCCGACGGACTCCAGTCTCTCGCGTGGTGGAAGGAAGGCCGGATCGACGAGATCGAGAGCTACTGCCGCCGCGACGTGGAACTGCTGCGCGATCTCTTCGAGCGCGCGATCCAGCAGGGCCACCTGCTGTTCCGCACCCGCGACGGCGCACGCGTCCGCATCCCCACGCCGTGGTCGATCCCCGACCTGCTGGCGGCGAGCGCGGCCTCTCGCGCACAACGAACGGAACGCGCGCGAAGCGCATCGAGGCGCACCGCAAAGGGCACCGAGCCGTCTAGTGCAGCGAAGCCCCGCGCCGCCGCAGGCGGCTCTCGAGGATCTCGAAATAGAGGTGCACGAGCAGGTGGCGAAGTTCCGGCGGGAGGGCCGCGATGAGGGTCTTGGCGGCCGTTGCGTCGTCGATGCCGACGATCTCGCCGAGCACGGCCTCGAGCTGCTTGCGGTGCGCGACGACCGCCGCGCGCAGCGTGCCCGGGTCTTCGCCCAGGGCGGCCGAAATGGTGGCTGCATCGAACAACAGATGCAGGCCACGCTCGCCCAGCAGGAAGATGCTCTCGCCCATCATCGGCCGTCACTCCGTGACGGCCTCGTGGTCCAGTAGATCCATCGGCCTCGCCCCAGCGAGGCTTGACCACCCATTGGCTAGATTGCCGCCGTGTTGCTGCGGGCCGAGGACGTCGCGAGGCAAGTTGCCGGTCGCACGCTGTTCGAAGGCGTGACGCTCGACGTGTGCGCGGGCGACCGGATCGGCGTCGTGGGCGCGAACGGCTCGGGCAAGAGCACCCTGCTGCGTCTGCTCGCGGGCGACGAGGCCCCCGACGCCGGCCGTTTGCTGCTGTCCCGTGGCACCCGCGTGGGTCGCCTGCGCCAGGAAATCGATCCCGGCGCCCCGCGCAGCGTCGGAGAGGAAGTCGCGACTGCCCTCGCCCATCTCGACGAGCTGGAACGCGACTATCACGCCATCGAGGTCGAGATCGAGACGCTGGGCCGGGCCGGACAGGACCCCCCCGAAGCCCTCGCCCATCGCTGGGACGAATTGCGCTCGCGCTTTGCGGCGGGAGGCGGTTTCGAGCGCGAGGCGCGCGTCGCGCGCGTGCTCGCGGGACTCGGCTTCGCCCAGGAGGATCGCGCGCGCCCGCTCGCGAGCCTTTCGGGCGGGTGGCGCATGCGCGTCGAGCTGGCGAAGTTGCTGCTCTCCGAGCCCGACGTGCTGCTCCTCGACGAGCCCACCAACCATCTCGATCTGCCGGCGATCGAATGGCTCGAGTCCTTCCTCGACAGCTACGACGGCGCGGTGGTCGCGGTGTCGCACGACCGCAGCTTCCTGCGCCGCCACGTGAATCGCATCGCCGAACTCGCCGGCGGCGGTCTCACGCTCTACACCGGCGCCTACGACCAGTATCTCGAGGCGCGCGCCGGTCGCATCGAGAGCGCGGAGGCGCTGCAGCGCGAGCAGGCGCAGAAACGCGCCGAGGTCGAACGCTTCGTCGCGCGTTTCCGCGCCAAGGCGTCGAAGGCCCGTCAGGTGCAGAGCCGCGTGAAGATGCTGGAGCGCATGGATCGCACGACCGGCCCCAGCCTGCCGCCACGCACCCGGCGCCTGCGCGTGCAGATCCCCGAGGCCGCACGCGCCGGCGAGGTGGTGCTGACACTCGAAGGCGTCGCACAGCGCTACGGCGACCGCGTGATCTACGAACGCCTCGATTTCGAGGTGCGGCGCGGCGATCGCGTGGCGCTCGTCGGCCCGAATGGAGCCGGCAAGTCGACCCTGCTGCGGATTGCCGCGGGCCGCATCGCGCTCCAGCGGGGCGTGCGCCGGCTCGGACACAACGTGCGCGCCGCCTTCTACGCCCAGCACCAGCTCGAGGCGCTCGACCCGGAGCGGACGGTGCTCGGTGAACTGGAGCGCGACGCGACGCTCGCGGACGCCCCGCGCCTGCGCGACCACCTCGGCGCGTTCCTCTTCTCGGGCGACGACGTCCAGAAGACGGTCTCCGTACTCTCGGGTGGCGAGAAGGCGCGCCTCGCGCTCGCGAAGCTCTTCTTGCGCCCCGCGAACTTCCTGGTGCTCGACGAGCCCACCAATCATCTCGACGTCAGTGCCTGCGAGGTCCTGGAAGACGCGCTGCGCAGCTACACCGGCACGCTGCTGTTCGTCACCCATGACCGGACGCTGGTGAACGCCGTCGCGGACCGCGTCGTCGAAGTGCGCACCGGGAGGCTCCGCGATTTCCACGGCAACTACGACGACTACCTGCGCCGCCTCGCCGCGGAGCAACAGGCGGCGAATCCGCCGCTGAAGGGCAGCGTTGCGCCGGCGCCGGCTCTTCCCCGGGAACCGCACCAGCTTTCTCGTGAGCGCCGCCGTGCGGCCGAGCGCGCCGCGAAGCAGCTGGCGCGGATCGAGGCGGAGATCACCGAGCGCGAGCAGGCGATCGAGGCGCTGCGCTGGCGCGTCGCCGATCCCGCCGTCTACCGCGACGGCGAACGGATGCGTGTGCTCGAGAGCGAGCGCGTCGCACAACAGGCGGCGCTCGACGCGCTGTATCGAGAGTGGGCCGCAGTTGCCGAACACGCCGAAGCGTTCGCCGAGGCACAGCCCATCGGGGAACCCGCCTAGGTGCGCGTCGCGCTCGTCCACGATTGGCTCACCGGACTGCGCGGCGGCGAGCGGGTGCTCGACGAAGTGGCGGGGCTCTTCCCTTCCGCCGATCTCTTCACGCTGGTGCACGTGCCGGGATCGACGACCGCGCGCATCGACGCCTTGCGGATCCACACGAGTCCGCTGCAGCGCTGGTCGGGCTCGGCGCGTCACTACCGCGAGCTGCTGCCGCTGCTGCCCTGGGCGGTGCGACAACTGCGCATCGACGGCTACGACCTCGTCATTTCCGTGCACCACGCGATGGCCAAGGCCGCACGCATCGCCCCGGGCACCCGGCACCTCTGTTACTGCTTGACTCCGATGCGCTACGCGTGGGCCGCCGCCGACGTCTACCTGGGTCGCGGACTGCGACGCGCCCTCGCCGCGCCGCTGCTCGCAGGGCTGCGCCGCTTCGATCGCGCCACCGCCGGTCCCGAGCAGGTGACGCGTCTCGTCGCGATCTCGGAGTACGTCCGCGAGCGCACGCGCCGCCACTGGGGTCGCGACGCGCAGCTCGTCTACCCGCCCGTCGACATCGACACGTTCCGCCCCGACGGTCGCCCGCCCGATGATTTCTATCTGCTCGTCGGCGCCTTCGTGCCCTACAAGCGCACGGATCTCGCGATCGAGGCCTTCGCGTCCCTCGGCCGCCGCCTCGTCGTCGTGGGCGACGGACCGCTGCGCGCCGCGCTGGAGCGCCGCGCGATCCCCGGGATCACCCTGCTCGGGCGCGTTGCAGAGCCCGAGTTGGTGAAGCTGTACGCGCGCTGCCGCGCACTGGTGTATCCCCAGGAAGAGGACTTCGGAATCGCGGCGCTGGAGGCGCAGGCGTCAGGACGTCCCGTGATCGCGTTCGGCCGAGGCGGCGCACTCGAGACCGTGCGTCCGCTCACCGGGCCGCCGGACACTGCCGCCCACGCTACGGGCGTTTTCTTCGAGGCGCAGCGCCGAGAGGCGCTCGTCGATGCCGTCCGGCGCTTCGAAGAGGCCGAGTCCTGCTTCGACGCCAAGCTGATCCGCAGCCACGCCGAGCGCTTTTCCGCTGCGCGCTTCCGCGACGAGTTCATGCGCGAGGTCCAGGCCACTCTCGACGAGCGCGTGCTGGACGCCGACAGCGGCGGCGGGTAGGGTGCCGCGCCCATGTCGTCACCGCCTCGCGTCCCCGCCCTCGACCTGCGCGCCCAGTACGCGACGATCCGCGGCGAAGTGCGGGCAGCCGTCGATCGCGTCTTCGAGAACCAGGCGTTCATCCTCGGCGAAGAGGTCGAAGCTCTGGAGCGCGAGCTCGCCGCGTTCTGCGAGGTGCGCTTCGCGATCACCTGCGGCTCGGGATCGGACGCCCTGTTGCTCGCACTGATGGCGCTGGACATCGGCCCCGGCGACGAAGTGATCTGCCCGGCTTTCACCTTCTTCGCAACCGCCGGCGCGGTGGCGCGACTCGGCGCGCGCCCCGTTTTCGTCGACATCGACCCCGCCACCTACGACCTCGATCCCGCCGCGACGCGCGCGGCCGCGGCGCGCTGTACCCGGCTTCGTGCGATTCTCCCGGTGCACCTCTACGGCCGGGCTGCCGATCAGGGTGCACTGCTCGCGTTGGCCGAGGAGCGTCGCGTGCCGCTCGTCGAGGACGCTGCACAGGCAATCGGCGCCCGCGACGCGAGCGGGCGTCGCATCGGCGGGCGCGGTCGCGTCGCGTGCTTCTCGTTCTACCCGACCAAGAACCTCGGTGGCGCCGGCGAAGGAGGCTTCCTCAGCACCGACGACGCCGCTCTCGCCGAGCGCCTGCGCCGGCTACGCGTGCACGGCTCGAGCCGCCGCTACGCGCACGAAGAACTCGGCATCAACTCGCGCCTCGACGCGCTGCAAGCTGTCGTGCTGCGCGTGAAGCTGCGCCACCTCGACGCCTGGAACGCGGCGCGCTGCCGTCACGCCGCAGCGTATGACGAAGCCTTCGCGCGCGCAGGTGCGCGACCTAGCACGGTGTCGCTCGCCGCCGGCGGTCTGCCGTTGCGCACGCCGGCGCCGGTCGCAGCCCCGGCGGCCCACGTCTACCACCAGTACGTGATCCGCGTGCCGGCCGCGCTGCGGGATCCGCTCCGCGAGCACCTCGCGGCACGCGGCGTCGGCAGCGACGTCTACTACCCGCTGGGTCTGCACCTGCAGCCGTGCTTCGCGGCGCTCGGCCATCGCGAAGGCGACCTGCCAGAGACGGATCGCGCCGCCCGGGAAGTCGTGGCCCTGCCGATCTACGCCGAACTCAGCGACGCGCAGCGCGAGCACGTGGTCGCATCGGTGCTCGACTTCGTAACGCGCTGAAAGAGTGGCCCGAGATGGATCCCGCCTCTCGGAAGCCAACGCGTGACGCGCGGGGGCGTGACGTTCGTCCGAAACGTCCTCGGCGGAGGCGGCTCGGCAGCTTCGCGGCGAGCGCTTGTGGCCGCCTGCGGATTGTTTCGGCCGAACGCCCCGCCCCCGCTACTTGCCATCTGTTCCGGGAGTTCCGTTCATGAAAGAAAGACGGAAAGCCCAGCGCGGGCGGGGGACTCGGCCGAAACAATCCGCAGGCGGTCTGCCAACTCCCGCCGCGGAGCCACTCAGCTGCTTCCGCCGAGGACGTTTCGGCCGAGTCCACCGCCCGCGCGCCTCGCAGCAACGACCCAAAGCAAACGCAGTGGGGGCCATCCATCGGGGTCCGTCGAGGACCGCATCGGGAATCTGCTTCACGCCCGCGCCCGTCCCTTGTTGCGATGGGCAGCTTCGCCCTGGCGCTCCAGCAACTCGAAGTCGATCCAGCCGCGCACGAGATCCACCTGCGAGACCGAGACGCGTACCCGATCGCCGAGTGCAAAGCGTTCGCCGCTGCCGCGCGCGATCAGCGCGAGGCGGCTCTCGTCGAACTCGAAGTGCCCGCGCAGCGCGCGCAGCGGCACCAGACCGTCGACGAAGAAGGCGTCGAGCGTGGCGTAGAAGCCGTGGCGAGCGACGCGCGTCACCGTCGCATCGAAGCACTCGCCGAGGCGCTCCCGCATGAACACGCACTTCTTCAGGTCGATCGCCTCGCGTTCGGCCTCCATCGCCGTGCGTTCGCAGAGCGACGTGCGCACGGCCCAGGCCGCCATCCGCTCCGCTCGTGCCTGCGCTCGCATACGCGCTTCGGAGTCGCCACGGAGCGTGTCGCGCAGCGCGCGGTGCACGACCAGGTCGGCGTAGCGGCGGATCGGGGACGTGAAGTGCAGGTAGGCGTCGAAGGCCAGCGCAAAGTGCCCGAGACAGCGCGCGTCATAGCGCGCGGGGCGCATCGAGCGCAGCGCGCTGTAGTGGACGAGCCTCTCCTCGGGACGACCACTCGCGCGCTGCACGGCCGCGGCAATCTCGCGCGACCCGAACGGCGCGTCGCGCGGCAGGTCGAGCAATCCGAACGCATCGAGCAGCGTGCGCAGCCCGGCGAGTGCAGTGGGCGTGGGCGCCTCGTGTACGCGAAAGAGCGCGGGCACTTCCGCGGCGACCAGACGCTCCGCCACCGCGCGATTGGCGAGCAGCATGGCTTCCTCGACCGCGCGGTGCGCCAGCGTGCGCGGCGCCTCGATGATGTCGGTCGGGTGACCCTCGTCGCCGAGCACGATCTCGGCGCTCGGAAGATCGAAGTCGATGGCGCCGGCCGCGAAGCGGCGCTTCGAGAGCCGCAGCGCCAGAACCGCGAGCCGCTGGAGCTGTTCGGTCACCTCGCCATCCGCCACGTCGGGCGATCGGTTTCCCTCCATGACCTCGGCTGCAGCATCGTAGACGAGCCGCGCGCGGCTGCGGATCACGGCTTCGTGGAAGCGCGCGCCCTCCATCGCGCCGTGCGCGTCGAGCGTCAGCTCTACGGAGAGCGCGAGCCGGTCGACAGCGGGCCGCAGCGAACAGAGTTCGCCCGAGAGCCGCTCGGGCAGCATGGGAATCGCGCGGTCGGGGAAGTAGACGCTGTTCCCGCGGCGCCGTGCTTCGACATCGAGCGCGCCTCCCTCTGGCACGAAGTGCGCAACGTCGGCGATCGCCACCCAAAGCCGGAAGCCGCCGTGCTCGAGAGCCTCGACACACACCGCATCGTCGTGGTCACGTGCAGTGGCGGGATCAAGGGTCACGAACGGGAGCCCGCGCAAGTCGCGGCGTCGCGCGATCTCGGCGGGGTCGAGCGAGTCGGCGGGCGCGGCGGCCTCGGCGATGGCCTCCTTCGAGAACTCCCGGGGCAGGCGGTGGCGCCAGGCAATCGCGCGAAAGTCGGCCTCGGGCGTGCCGGGCGGGCCGAGCACCTCCACGACGCGCGCGAGCGGCGCCAGCGCGCGATGTCCCTTCGGACCGCGCGTTCGAGCGCGTTTCGGCTGCCCGCGCTCGGACGACACGCGCGCCACGACTACGTCTCCGAAGCGCGCGTCGAGCCACGCGCCGCGCGGCACGCGCAGTTCCCACTCCACGTCGTCGCGATACGGCGTCACCACGGCATCTCGACCAGCGCGGCCGAGCACTCCGATCCACTCGCGACGCGCGCCGCCGATCGCTCGCACGACCTCGGCGCGGCCGGGCCGCGGCCCGGCTTCGAGCGGTTCGAGGAGGACGCGCTCACCGTGCAGTGGAAGCGCGCCGTTGATCTCGTAGCGGTTGCCGGAATCGTCGACGGCGACCTGGGTCCCGTCGCGCTGAGCCTCGCAGACAGCCTCGACGAGGCCTCCTTCGCGCACCACGCGCCAGCCGCCGCGCACGCGTTCGACACGACCGTCGCGCTCGAGGCGTCGCAGCACGTCGCCCAGCGCGCGCGTGCCTGCGCGACCGACATGGAGTGCGCGAGCCAGCGTGAACGTCGCGAGCACGGGCCGCTCGCGGCGGTCGAGGAGGCGCAGCACGCTGTCGGCCGAGATCGGCATGAGCGCGACAGCGTAGCGGCGAGGGGATTGGGAACGCGGAGTGATTTCGCGCGCCCCGGGTGCGTTGACGGCCGTTGGAAGCCGACCTAGGTTCGGCGGCCCTCCATTGCCCGGGTGGCGGAATTGGTAGACGCGCTAGCCTCAGGAGCTAGTGAGGGAAACCTCGTGCTGGTTCGAATCCAGTCCCGGGCACCAGGCGTCTAGCGCTTCTCGCGCGACGCGAGGCGGGTTGGCCCCCGGCGCCAATCGCGCGGGGCAAACGGTTCGCTCCTTGCTCCATTCCTGCGTTGGCAAAAGCGGCTCGAACGAGCCAGCTGGCTTGACCCGAGCGCCACTGCGCTTAGCGTTCCAACTCTTGCGGGATCCAGCTCGGGGGTGACTTGTCTGAAGAAGCGCATCGGGTCGTGATCGGAGCGGGCGGCGAGCGCATCGAGGTTGGCGAGGTGCTCCCGCTGCTGCCGGTTCGCGATGCAGTGGTT
>Ga0316613_10000782_pt1 | contig 23449 bp, 14 predicted proteins | sample OWC_soil_day10_C_2_FD_207647 | JGI IMG/M metagenome (GOLD analysis project Ga0316613, IMG submission 207647) | Wetland soil microbial communities from Old Woman Creek delta, Ohio, United States - OWC_soil_day10_CT_b | ecosystem: Environmental > Terrestrial > Soil > Wetlands | place: USA: Ohio...
GCACGTAGCGGTCCTTGGCGCCTTTGCCCTGCACGACGCGGATGCACATGCGGTCGGCGTGGCTGTCGATGTGCTCCACGCGAAGTTGGCACAGCTCGGTCAGCCGCAGCCCCGTGCCGTAGGCCAGCATCAGGAAGGTGCGCGCCTTGGCGTGCCGCGTCACGGCGAACAGCCGGGCGAGCTCCTCGCGCGACAGCACTTCAGGCAGCTTTTGCGGGGCACGGCCCAGCGGGATGACGAAGGCATCGCCTTGCAACCCCAGCACGCTGGCGTACAGGAAGCGCAATGCACAGCCAGCCTGGTTGACGCTGGAGCGCGAGAGCTTGCGCTCGCGCAGCAGGTGCAACAAGTAGCGCTGCACTTCCTCGGCACTCAAGGTGTCGGGGCTGCGACCGTAGTGCCGCGCCAGCCCGGCCACCGCACCGATGTAGGCCTCTTGCGTGCGCTGGGCCATGCCGCGCAGCACCAGCGCGTCGAGCATGCGTTGTCGAAGGGGTGTCATCGCCGTTCTCCTCGATCTGCGCGGGCACTTGCCCGCATCGATCAAGGTACGACTTCGCCGACTACTTCACTGCTCGGGAACCCACCACCGCTTCAGCGGTTTAGTTCAACGTGTTTTCACCCGCCCGATTGCAGCACATGCAGCCTTGATGGCGCAATCTGCGCCGTCGCAGATGTTCGGGGCGCAATTTGATGGGCTAACCGGTTAGGGGCGCACGCAGCTCGGCTGCTGCTTGCGGGCAAAGACTGGCACTTCTATACTGTTCAGATGTGAGGCGTATCCACTTAGCTCCAACAAGAGCTAATTGACTGGATACCCATCCAGTACATGCTACTCGTTCGGAGTCGAGGAAGGCAAGCCCTCGACGACGCTGTGGTACGTCACCGGTCCGGTCACGACGGCCTGCTGCATCAGCCGGTAGAACAACATGCCGCGCGAGGTGGAGGTGCGCCGGTTGAAGCGGAAGACGAACTCGTCGAGGTAGGCGTCGAGATGCCCGGGTTGGACCGAGCCGTGATGCGTGCCCAGGATCCAGCGTTTGACCAAAGAGGCCACCCGGTGCACGCCAGGCATCGTGACATGGGCCGGTGACTCGGCGCCGAGCATGACTTGGCGGTTGTGCTCGAAGCCGATCTTGCTCAGCGAGCGGTAGGCTGCCGAGCCGTCGGTTAGCACCCGCGCACCGCGCTCGATGTTGTCCTGCACGAACGGCACCACGCAGGCATCGGAGTCGTTGTCGATGCGGCGCAAGCGGATCCGACCGAAGCCCTTGGGCTGGAGAATTTCCACGGCGATGGCCACGAGGATCTTGTTCGTCTTGCTCTTGCGCCCCTCGCTGGACAACGGCTTGTCGCGATCGGAGATGGCCAGGTAGGTCTCGTCGACTTCCACCTCGCCCTTGAGCAGTTCGCGCTCCGGGCGCCCCATGGCTCGGCGAAAGCGATGCAGCATCGTCCAGGCCGTTTCGTAGCTGCCCAGCCCGAGTACGCGCTTCAACCCCAGCGCACTGACACCCAGTTTCTGGTTGGTCACGTACCAGGCTGCCGCCAGCCACACCCGCAGCGGTGTGCGCGTCTTGTCGAAGATGGTGCCGGCCGTCACCGAACCCTGGTGGGAGCAACTGCGGCACATGAGGCGAGATCGGCTCGATCGGTACGGCTCATCGGCCACCCCGCAGGCCGGGCAAACGAAGCCGCTCGGCCAGCGCAGCTTCTCCAGATAGCCTAAACAGGCCTCTTCACTGGCAAACCAGTCGAGGAATTCGCTCCAGTTGCGCGGGTAGTCTTTACCTGCAACAGGCGCTGCGATATGCTGGACATTCATCCAGTAACTCTAGCGTAGATGGAGCTAAGTGGATACCCCTTATAAATGTACAGTTCGCGATAGTCGCCTACCGGTGTGTCGCCACCCGATGTGGCTGCACTTCCGCAGCCCGGTGCCGCAGCGGCCCCGCAGCGCCGCCTGCTGGACCAGTTGCGTGAGCAACTGCGCTACCGGTACTACAGCCTGCGCACCGAGGAGGCCTACGTCCACTGGGTGCGCGCCTTCGTTCGCTGGTCGGGCTTGCGCCATCCACGGCAGATGGGTGTTGCCGAAGTGCAGGCCTTTCTGGCCTGGCTGGCCACCGAGCGGCAGGTGTCGGTGTCTACCCACCGGCAGGCGCTGGCTGCCTTGCTTTTTCTGTACCAGAAGGTGTTCGGGCTGCAATTGCCCTGGATGCAGGAGATCGATCGCCCGCAGCGCAAACCGCGCCTGCCGGTGGTGCTGTCGGTGGCCGAGGTGCGTGCTGTGCTCGCACTGCTCGACGGCACGCATGCCGTGCTGGGGCAGTTGCTCTATGGCACTGGCATGCGCATCACCGAGGCCCTGCAGTTGCGCACCAAGGATGTCGACTCCGAGCGTGGCGTCATCGTCGTGCGCGACGGCAAGGCAGGCAAGGACCGTGTCGTCATGTTGCCGTCGTCGCTGGCACCGGCGCTGAAGGCGCAGCTGCGTCGCGCCCACGGCTTGTGGCTGGCCGACGCCCGCTCTGGCCGCGGTGGCGTCCAGATGCCCGATGCGCTGGAGCGCAAGTACCCACGCGCCAGGGCCTCATGGTCTTGGTTCTGGGTCTTTCCACAAGCCAGCCTTTCGGTCGACCCGCGCAGCGGCGTCGAGCGGCGCCATCACCTCTACGACCAGACCTTCCAGCGCGACTTCAAGCGCGCCGTGCAGGCCGCCGGCATCACGCGCCCGGCCACGCCGCATACGCTGCGCCATGCCTTCGCCACGCACCTGCTGCAGTCGGGCGTCGATATCAGGACAGTGCAGAAGCTGCTGGGCCACAGCGACGTCAGCACGACGATGATCTACACCCATGTGCTCGAAGTCGCCGGCGGCGCGGTGCGCAGCCCGCTCGATGCCTTGCAGGCGGTGTGATGCCCCAGGCCACGCCATGCTCCCTGCCTACGCCGAGCTGCACTGCCGCAGCAACTTCAGTTTCCTGAGCGGCGCCTCGCACCCCGAGGAGTTGGTCGCGCGCGCGCAGGCGCTGGGCTACGGTGCGCTGGCGCTCACCGACGAGTGTTCGCTGGCCGGCGTGGTGCGCGCGCATGCCGAGGCCAAGCGCCTGGGGCTGCACCTGATCGTCGGCACCGAGATGCAGCTCACCCACCCGCCCGTCAAGGGCAGGCCCGACGCGCCGCCGGGCCCGCAGCTGGTGCTGCTGGCGCAAACACGCCGCGGCTACGGCAACCTGGCGCAGTGGGTCACGGTGGCGCGGCGCCGCGCGGCCAAGGGCGCTTACCTGGCCCACCCGTCCGACGTGGAAGGGCGCGTGCCGCATGCCCCTTACCTGGCCGGCCTGCCCGACTGCATCGCGCTGCTGCTGCCCGGCGCGCTGCAGGGCTTCGAGACGGTGTTCGCCCATGCCATGTGGCTGAAGACCTGGTTCGGCGTGGAGCGCGCCTTCATCGCGGTGGAACTGCTGCAACAGGTGCACGACGCGCACTTGGCCGACGTGGCGCAGCGAGTGGCGCAAAGCACTGGCCTGGGCCTGGTGGCGGCCGGCGCCGTGCTGATGCATGCACGCTCGCGCAAGCCGCTGCAGGACATGCTGACCGCCACGCGCCTGAACACGCCGGTGGCCGAATGCGGCTTCAGCCTGCAGCCCAATGCCGAGGCGCACCTGCGCTCGCGCCAGCGCCTGGCCGCGCTGTACCCGCCCGAGTGGCTGGCCGCTACGCTGCGCATCGCCGGGCAATGCGCCTTCTCGCTGGACGAGCTGCGCTATGAATACCCCGAGGAGATCGTGCCCGCCGGCCACACGCCCGCCAGCTGGCTGCGCGCGCTGGCCGAAGCCGGCGTGCAACGGCGCTTTCCGGCGGGCATGCCGGCGGCGTACCGCGCCACGCTGGACGAGGAACTGGCACTGATCGCACAGCTGCAGTACGAGCCCTACTTCCTCACCGTGGCCGACATCGTGCACTGGGCGCGCGCGCAGGGCATCCTGTGCCAGGGCCGCGGCAGCGCGGCCAATTCGCTGGTGTGCTACTGCCTGGGCGTGACCGAGGTCGACCCGCGCCGCGCCACGCTGCTGTTCGGCCGCTTCATCAGCGCCGAGCGCAACGAGCCGCCCGACATCGACATCGACTTCGAGCACCAGCGGCGTGAAGAAGTCATCCAGTACATCTACAAGAAGTACGGCCGCCACCGCGCCGCGCTGACCGCGGTGGTCATCAGCTACCGGCCGCGCAGCGCGCTGCGCGATGTGGGCCGCGCTTTGGGCATCGACCTGGACCGCATCGATGCGGTATCGAAGTCGACCCAGTGGTTCGACGGCCGCAAGGTCAGCCCCGAGCGGCTGCGCGAAAATGGCTTCGACCCCGAGGCGCCGCTGTGCAAACTGTGGGTGGAGCTGACGCAGGCGCTGATCGGCTTCCCGCGCCACCTGAGCCAGCACCCCGGCGGTTTCGTCATCGCGCGCGACGACCTGGCGCGCCTGGTGCCGGTGGAAAACGCCGCCATGCCCGACCGCAGCGTCATCCAGTGGGACAAGGACGACCTGGACGCACTGGGGCTCATCAAGGTGGACATCCTGGCGCTGGGCATGCTCAGCGCGCTGCGGCGTGCGCTGCAGTTCGTGGCCACCAAGTTGGGACGGAGGAATCCGGCGCCGGGCCGCCCCAAGCCGGATTCGCTCCCCTCGGGGGGCGAATGCGCAGGCGTCTCGGGGCCGACATTCGAACTCGGCGACATCCCCGACGGCGACACACCCACCTTCGACATGATCTGCGCCGCCGACACGGTGGGCGTGTTCCAGATCGAAAGCCGCGCGCAGATGAGCATGCTGCCGCGGCTGCAGCCGCGTTGTTACTACGACCTGGTGGTCGAAGTGGCCATCGTGCGACCCGGGCCCATCCAGGGCGGCATGGTGCACCCCTTCCTGCGCAACCGCAGCCTGCCCGCCGAAGCCATCGATTGCCCCGAGGAGCTCAAGCCCGCGCTGATGCGCACCCAGGGCGTGCCCATCTTCCAGGAGCAAGTGATGCAGATCGCCATGCTCGCCGCCGACTTCACCGCGGGCGAGGCCGACCAGCTGCGCCGCGCCATGGCGGCGTGGAAGCGCAAGGGCGGACTCGGCCCCTTCCACGAGCGGCTGGTCGGCCGCATGGTGCAGAAGGGCTACGAGCGCGCGTACGCCGAACGCATCTTCAAGCAGATCGAGGGCTTCGGCGAATACGGCTTCCCCGAAAGCCATGCCGCCAGCTTTGCGCTGCTGGTGTATGCCAGCGCGTGGCTCAAGTGCCACCATCCCGATGCCTTCCTGGCCGCGCTGCTGAACAGCCAGCCGATGGGCTTCTACGCACCGGCGCAGCTGGTGCGCGATGCCAAGGCGCATGGCGTGACGGTACGGCCGGTGGATGTGGGCTGCAGCGATTGGAATTCGGTGCTCGAGCCCGTCGGCGCGGGCCCTTGGCCGGTGCGGTTGGGCTTCAACCGCATCAGCGGCTTCGCGGAAGAGTCGGCCACGCGGCTGCTGGCGGCGCGGGCCGAGGCGCCTTTCGATAGCGTGGAAGACCTGGCGCGCCGTGCCGCGCTCGATGCCGGGCAGCTGGCCTTGCTGGCGCAAGCCGATGCGCTGGTCTCGCTCACCGGCCACCGCCACCAGGCGGCCTGGGCCGTGGCCGGGGTGGACACGCGCGCCACGCCGCTGCTGAAGAGCACGCGCACCCACGAGGCCGCCGCCGCGCTGGCCGCGCCCCGTGCGGCCGAGGACATGCTGGCCGACTACCGCAGCACCGGGCTGTCGTTGACCACGCACCCGCTGGCGCTGCTGCGCGAGCAGCTGGCGGTCTTCCGCGTGCAGCCGGCGTCGGCACTGCGGGGTTTTCGCAGCGGCCAGTTGGCGCGTGCCAGCGGCTTGGTCACGCACCGCCAGCGGCCCGAGACGGCCAAGGGCGTGGTCTTCGTGACGCTGGAGGACGAAACCGGCACGGTGAACATCATCGTCTGGCCCGACGTGGCCGAGGCGCAGCGCAAGCCGCTGCTGGGCAGCACGCTGCTCACGGTGTACGGCGTGTGGCAGCGCGAAGGCGAGGGCGCGCGTGCGGTGATGCACCTGATCGCACGCAAACTGGTGGACCACAGCGCGCTGCTGCAGGGCCTGGCCACGCGCAGCCGCAACTTCCGCTGAGGATGCGTTTGTTTACAAGTCGAAGCTACAGCGCTGCCAAAATCGCGGCATGGAAATCCAGACCCTGACCCAGGCGGTCACGCCGGAGCTGCGCGAATGGATCCTCGCGCAGGCCCAGGCCAACTGTGCCACCAACGACATCCTGAAGGCGATGCAGGCCAGTGGCTGGGACGACGCCGTGGCCCGCGCGGCGCTGGTGCAGACACTGCAGCCGGCCGCGGCATCCCTCCACCAGGCCGCGCTGCCGCAGCTGCAGGCCGTGCCCGCCGGCTGCGGCAGCCCGGTACCCGAGCCCGACTTGCGCGGCGCGCCCGCGGTGCTGCGCCTGCACGACCGCGAGGTGCAGGTGCTGCTGACCATGCAGCGCCCGCGCGTGGTGCTGTTCGGCAGCTTCATGTCCGACGAGGAGTGCGACGCGCTGATGGCGCTGGCGCGCCCGCGGCTGGCCCGTTCGGAAACGGTGCACCACCAAAGCGGCGGCAGCGAGGTCAATGCCGCGCGCACCAGTGACGGCATGTTCTTCGAGCGCGGCGAGGCGCCGCTGATCCAGCGCATCGAGCAGCGCATCGCCGCGCTGCTGCAGTGGCCGGTGGACAAGGGCGAGGGCCTGCAGATCCTGCGCTACCGGCCGGGGGCGCAGTACCGGCCACACTTCGACTACTTCGACCCGGCGCAGCCGGGCACCGCCGCAGTGCTGAAGCGCGGCGGCCAGCGCGTGGGCACGCTGGTCATGTACCTGCACGTTCCCAAGAACGGCGGCGGCACCGTCTTCCCCGACGTGGGCCTGGAGGTGGCGCCGGTGAAGGGCCACGCGCTGTTCTTCAGCTACGACCGGCCGCACGAATCCACCGGCACGCTGCACGGCGGCTCGCCGGTGACCGACGGCGAGAAGTGGGTCGCCACCAAGTGGATGCGCGAAGGCGTGTTTGGCTGAGAACGCTCTGCGCGTCGCCGCCAGGGTTGGGCGCCACCCACGACCGGTGTTCAGCGCACGTCCAGGCTGAACACCCGCATGTCCAAGGGCTCGGTGGCCTGCCTTTCGGCACCGCGACGCCCCGCGCCTGTGGTGCTGCCGAAGGCGGCCCGCTGGAAGAGCTGCGAGACCGCGTCCGTCGCGCCCCGCATGGCCCCCAGTCGTGGCTGCGCAAGAAACGAGAAGTCGCGTCGGTCACCCTGCGGCTGAGCGTCGACGGTAATCAGCAGCAGCCGTTCGACGCCGCGCGTCGACGCATCGATGCGTGCGACGAAGCTGTCGCGGTCGCCGGCTTCGATGCGGTTGCTTGCGCCGCGCGGGTTGGGGTACAGCACGGTGATGCCGTGAGCCGCATCGACGTACAGCGCCGTCAGGTCGACGGCCTGGCGCCCGGTGTTGCGCACCTCGACGGCGACATGGTCGCCATCGTGAACGTCGGCGATCTGCCACTCCTCGATCGATCGCCGCGAGCCCTGAGTCGGCAATAGCGTCGCCTGCACCTGCACGCGCCGATCGGATGGCGCGCCCTGTGCGCTGCCAGCGATGCGCAACAGGTTCAGGCTGCGGCCCACGCGCTGCAGCTGCGCATGCAGCCGCTCGGCCAAGGCCGGTTCGCCGATGGCGAGCGAGGGCGTGGCATTCACGCCTTCGGTGAGCCAGTGGCCCGTGGAGGGCAGCAGCCAGAGCCGGCCCAGCGCGACCTGCAGACGCAGGTCATGCGGTTCCTCCGGCCCGACCCAAGCGATGTCGACGCCCTCCGGGCGGCGCGTCATCGCGTCGATGGCCTGCCACACGGCACGCGAGGCGGAGTCGGGCGCGACGGTCGGTGCCGCCACGCGCAATTGCAGCGCGAGCCGCGCAGGTCCGTTGTGTCGTGCCACGGCCTGCGGCGGCAGGCGCGCGGCGTCGATCGCGGCGCGGCCCCCGGCTTCGACAGGCAAGAGCAGCGCGCTCGTTGCCGTGGCGCTGGCCACGCGCAGGCTGCCCAGGCGCGCGCCTGCCGGTGCCAACGCGTCGGGAAGGATGTCGAGCTCGCTGCCGACGTCGAGGCCATCGAGCCGGCCGGCCTCCACGCGCAGACCGGCCGGCGTGACCCGCAGCGGCCATTGCCGCGGTGCCGGCCCGGCCGCGTCGCCGAAAACCGGCGCGTCGAGCCCCGTGCCGGTGACCAGCGGCGTCGGTGTGCTCAGGTTCTGCGCCGCATAGCGCGCAAAGACGAACTGCGCCAGTTGCCTGTAGCTCGCCACCGAGGCGGAAGCCAGCGCTTCGGCCAGTGTGTAGGTGAACAGGCCATGCACGCTGCCGTCGCGACCCGCCGGTAGCGGCATTTCCGGCGTGAGCTCGCTGGTCTGCGCGGCGTAGAAGGCGACGAATCCGCCCGTGCCTGACTTCGGTTGCGAAGTGCGCGCCAGCCCGGGCAGGGGCAAGCTCGTGGGTGCCGGCACGCGCGAGGTGGCGGTGATGCCGAGCGCTTCAGGCTCGACGCGCCGCCAGCGCGTCGCCGCGCCGGGCACCGCGCGCAACGACGTGGCCGAGTGGCAGGTGTCGAAAACCGCAAAGACGAAGGCGCCACGGCCGGTCAGCGCATCCAGCCGCTCGACCAGTTCGTGGTCGGCGATGGCGCGGTCGACGCGCCGGGTCTGCGGGTTCCAGCGTCCCGTGTCCGCGGGCAGGAAGATCTCGTGCAGGCCATCGTTCTCGGCGCGCCCTTGCGGCGTCTGCGGGTCCGCGGGCATCTGTGAGCCATGGCCTGCGAAGTACAGGGCCACCTGGTCGCCCGGAGCCACCCGCGCCGCCAGGTCGTCCAGCGCCTCGAGGATGGCGGCGCGCGTCGGCGCCGCCGCATCGGGCACACCATCGGCCAGCACACGCACGGCCGGGCCTGCGAAGCCGCGGCGCTCGAGCAGCGTGCGCATCAGCTGCACGTCGTTGGCCGGGCCGGCGAGCTGCCAGCGTTCGTCGCCTGCGAACACCGCATAGCGCGACACGCCGACGAGCAGCGCGTGCCGTTCTGCGCGGGCGTGCGGCGGCAACGCGAGCAGCAGCGCCGTGGCCAGCAGCGCGAGCCAGAAGCGCGCGATGGCGGGGTGCCGGAGCCTGCCGCGCCTCATGGCCGCCGCCTACAGCTGGTCCTCGTCGACGAACAGCGACTGGATCTGCAACCGCAGCCGCAGCCCCAGGTCGTCATGCGGCTCACGGGTGGACACCTGCAGGTGGCCATCGGCGTCGCTCGACACCCATTCCAGGCTCTGGCCATCGGCGGACAGGCGCAGCCGGTACATGCTGCGGAAGGCATCGCCGGCGAGCACGCGCATCGCCTCGAGCGCGAGCGCGGGGCAGTCGATGGCCACGCCCATCTCGGTGTTGATCGTGGCCGAGCGCGCATCGAAGTTCACCGAGCCCACCAGCAGCCAGCGGCGGTCGACGGTGGCCAGCTTGGCATGCAGGCGGGCGATCGACGTGCCGAACTTGCCGAAGCCACCGGAGTCGCGCGCCAGTGTCGGCGCCAGTTCGTACAGTTCGATGCCCTGGCGCAGCATCGCCTTGCGGTGCGGCGCGTAGGCGAAGAAGGCCAGCGGTTCGTCGGTCGAGCCCAGCGAGTTGGTCAGCACCAGCGCCTGGATGCCGCGCTGGCGTGCCTCGAGCAGCAGCTGCAGGCCCAGGCCGCCGGGCAGGAAGTAGGGCGACGACAGCGCCACGTCCGAACGCGCGGCGTCGATGATGTCGAGCTGCGCGCGCATCGCCGCGCCGGGCTGGCCCGGCACGGCCGTGGTGGCAGCCTTCTGCGGCGGGTCGGGCGCGACGCGGGCGGCGCAAAAGTGCAGCGACAGCCGGCCAGCGGCGAGTTGCACCGCCACCGGGGTCTGCCCGAGCACGTCGCGCGGCGGCTCCATGAGCAGGTCGGTCTGCGCCGCGGCGGTGCGGCCGTCGAATCCGGCGCGATCGGCTTCACTGGCCTGGCCGAGCACCGCCTGCGCCGGCCAGACCCGGTCGCTGTTCCAGTACAGGTCGAAGGCGGCGGCCAGCTCGCGCACGACCGAGCCGGTGGACAGCACGTCGAGGTCGACGAAGTTGGCCTCGCCGTCGCGCATGAAATACGCGTTGCCGATGTTGCGTCCGCCGTAGATCGCCACCACGCCGTCGACGACGAGCAGCTTGTTGTGCATGCGGTGGTTGATCCGCTCGAACTCGGGCCACGACAGCGCCAGCCGGGCCAGCGGCGGGCCGCCGCGCACCGGCAGCGGGTTGAACAGCCGCACCTGCGCCTGCGGTTCCGCGGCCAGCGCGCGCAGCAGGTCGGCGATCGGGCCGCTGTACAGGTCGTCCACCAGCAGGCGCACGCGCACGCCGCGCCGCGCCGCGTCGCGCAGCGCGCGCAGCAGGGCATGGCCGGCCGCGTCGTCGTGCACGTGGTAGTACTGCGCGTCGATGGACTGCATCGCCCGGTCGGCCAGCGCGATGCGCGCGGCGAAGGCACTCTCGCCGCTGGGCAGCAGGCGGAAGCCCGAGGGCAGCGTCTCGTGCGCGGGCCGGCTGGCCTGCGCGATGCGGGCGAGTGGCGTGTGGTCGTCGCCGGCCAGGGCCTGCGACGCGGCGGGTGTGCCTCGGGGCGGCAGTGCGGCGCAGGCGGCCAGCGTCAGGCCTAGCACGACGGCCAGGGCACGGCAGACTGTTCGAAGAGGCCGTCGCATGGCCGGCGCGCTACTTCAGCGCGACCGGGAAATCCGGGACGCCGCCCGGCGCCTGCGTCACCGGTGTCTGTCGTCCGTCGGTGAGGCGCTTGACGCGGTCGCTGACGTAGAAGTCGAGCGTCTTGTGCGTGATGCGCTGGCCGTCCGGCGCGGCGGCGGCACCGTTCAGGCCTTCGACCAGCGCCAGCGTGAAGGCGCCGTTGCGCCAGGCAGCATCCTCGTAGCTGAACTGCCGGCCGGTGGAGCTGCTGAACACGACGACGCCGTTCTCGGTGCCCGCCAGTTCGTTGATCACGCCGCTCATGTCGCGCGGCAGCTCGCGCCGGCCGGCGCCGAGCACGTTGCCGGCATGGCAGGTGTCGACGAAGAACAGCGCCTTGCCGGCCAGGCTGGCGAGCGTGGTGCGCACATCGGCCATGCTGACGCCGGTGCGCTTCAGCCGGTCGGGGTCGGCGTTGGCCGGCAGGAAGGTGTAGCCCTGCGAGGCATCGTTGATGCCGTGCCCAGCGAAGAACAGCATGCCCACGTCGTGCTGCGTCACCTGCCGCTGCAGCCACTCGAGCCCGTCCACGACCTCGTCGCGCGTGGCCTGCGCGTCGGTCAGCAGCCGCACCTCGACCTGCGAATACAGCCGTCCCTGCTGGCGCTGCATGGCCGCGGCGAAGTCGCGCGCGTCCTTGGCGGCGAAGGCCAGCCCGCCGATGTCCGGGTGCGCGTACTGGCCCACGCCGACCGCCAGCACGTACAGCCGCGGCTGGCGCACGGGCGCTGCCGCCGCCGTGCCACGGCGCACCAGCACGACGGCCGGTACCGACATGCCATGGCGGTTCTCGGCGAAGACCTGCACATCGCTGTCCTGCGGCGGCACGTCGACCACGAACTCTCGTGCGTCGGCCAGGCCCGGGTCGGCCACCGGCGTGGCACCGCGCGCCACTGCGACGAACTGCCCGTTGACCCGCACCCGCCAGCCTGTCACCGGCGCGTCGGCAGCGGTGCGCGGACGCACGCGCAGCGTGATCTGCGCCGCCGCCGTGGCCAGGTCGGTGCCGGACAGCACCTCCACCACCGGCGGCAGCGACTGGGCCAGTGCCGGCGGCGGCGTCTCGCGCCGGCTGAGGGCGGCGTCTGCCTGCTTCAGTGCTTCGGCCTCGTCCAGCGTGTCGAGCACGCGGTCGATGACGTCGGGCCGGTGGAAACGCGCGCGGAAACGCGACGCCGGGAAGTAGTCCGCCGCCTGGTCCTGCCCGCGGTTGAGGTGCCAGCCGATCAGTTCGTCGGCGCCGGCGCTGGCGTCGTAGTAGCCCGACGGCGTCCACAGCACCCAGCGGCGTCGGTCGGCATGTGCGAACAGCGCCAGCAGCTCCTGGCCGTCGCTGGTGCGGTGCCAGCGGATGCTGCCGTCGCCGTAGGTGGCGACGAGCACCTTCCCAGCCAGCGGTCCGGTCTGCGGCAGGTTCACGCCCCAGGCGAAGGCCGGCACGGCGCGCCCCCACATCAGCCGGCCATCGGCATCGAAGCGCCTCAGCCGGTAGTCGGTGGCGAGCACGAAGCTGGCGCCGTCGGGCGCCACCACCAGGCCGTGCGCATGCTCGCGCGGCAGCATCGGCAGTGTGCGACCGGCCAACGTGGGCGCGGTGCCTTCCTCGTAGCCCGCCACCTCGAGCCCGCTGGTGCGCGGCGGCTGTCCGCCCGGCAGCACGCCGGGCGCCAGGGTGCGGTTCCTCAGATCGAAGTGATGCGGCTCGGCACCGCGCGGCAGGTAGCCGAACTGCACGCTCCAGCCGCCGTCGCCGAGCTGGAAGGCGCTGCCGCGGGAAAAGCGCGTGTCGGCCACCGGCGACAGACCCTGCGTCTGCCAGCGGCCGTCGGCCGTGATCCGGCCCCACATCGGATTGCTTGCGGCGAGAAGCCAGCCGCCTTGCGGCAGCGGCACGATCTCGTGCACGGCATAGAAGGGTCCGGCAATGGCCTGCGGCGGATCCTGGCCCGGCAGGCTCCAGCGATAGACGAGGTTGCGGCTCTGCCGGTCGCGCAGGCCGGAGGCCAGCAGCGTCCGGCCATCGGCGCCGTAGGCCAGGGCCATCAGGTAGCCCCTGGCATCGGCTGGAGACGCGAGCGGCGATACCGGGGCGAGGCTGCGGCCGTCGAGCAGGTCCACGCGCGGCACGTCCTCGTAGCCGAGTGCGAGCGTGGCGCCGTCGGGCGCGAAGGCCACGGCCCCCGGGATCTGACCGCCAGGGGCCTTCTGCACGGCCACTCGGCGCAGCTTGCCATCGTCGAGCGTGTACAGCCGAACCCGCCCGTCGCGGGCCGTGGTGGCGAGCCGGCCGTCGCGGCTGAAGGCGGTGTACCAGCTCGGGCCGGCGTAGTCGCGGTCGGCCAGCGGCGGGTCGGCGCGCTGCCAATCCCACACCCGCAGGCCGTCGCCGAAGTGCGAGGCCGCGAGCCAGCGGGCGTCGGCGCTGAAGTTCAGGTGCAGCACCGTGCGGGACGCGCCGGGCAGGCGGCGCAGCATGCGGCCGCTGGCGCGGTCGAACAGGTACACCTGGGTCCTGCCGTTCCAGCTGGCACCGGTCGATCCGCCGACGGCGACGACGCTGCCATCCGGCGTGATGGCCACCGCGTGGAGTTTGCCTTCGTCGCCCACACCGATCGGCGGGCGCAGGATCTGCAGCAGGCGTCCGCTGGCGGCGTCCCAAACGCGCGCGGTCTTGTCGGGACCGGCCGTGACCGCGTAGCGCCCGTCCGCATCCACGGCGATGCGCTCGATCGGCGCGCTGTGCATGCCGGCCTCGACACGCAGGATCGGCTCGGACGGTGGCGCCGACGCAGCCGGGGCGGGCTGTGCGAACACTGCGCAGCTGCACAGGGATACGGCCGCTGCCCAGAGCATTCGCCATTCGCTGCGCATGTCGATGATTCTGTGCGGTGTGCGCCCGCACGCCTTGCGCAAGCTCAACCCATCGGCAGGCGCGTCTCAGCGGGTACGCAGGCCCACGGCCTTCATGGTCGCCAGCGCGTCGTAGTCGTAGTTCTGCTGGGCGAGCCAGGCGGCACGCATCATGGCCGTGGCCAGCGGTCCCGCCTGCTGCTGGTCGAACACCCGCAGCCGGTCCATGGCCGCCTGCCGCTCCGGCTCGGGCGCCACACTGAATCGGCGCGGCGCCTGGTGGGGCCGGCCGCCGGGGATCGGCACGGCCCAGTAGAAGCGGCCGGCGACGAAGGCCTCGCCTGGGGTCGATGCCGGCCCGGGCCCGCGTTCGATGCGCGCGGCCACCGGCCCATCGATCCCTTCGCGCCGGAACTCCACCGCCTCGATGTCCTGCATGTCGGCCTCGGCAAAGTCCACCCGCACCACGTCGTCGAGAAGCAGCACCACCTTGCTGGGCAACAAGGTCTCGGCACCACGCGGCAAGGACTGCGGCTGGCCGGGCAGCGTGCCCAACACGCGCTGCAGCCCCCCGAGCACGCTCTCGGCTGCCTGCGGCGCCGGGCCGCGCAGGTCGATCGTCTGTCCAGGGCCGAATGCGCGGCAGGACGGCAAGCCCGCGTCGCCTGCGATGCACGCGACGACCGTGCCACGCGCCACGACCGCGCTGCGGCAGTCGCCCAGCGACTGCGGCAGCGAGGCCACCGATCCCTGGACCCGAAGCTCAGCGACGCCGTGCGCCGCGAGCGTGCAAGGCAGCGCCGCCTGCGCCCCCGACGCGCCGGGCATCGCCAGCAAGCAGGCCGTACTCCATCGCGCCAACGGGTCGCGCCATTCGCTGCAACTCATGTGCAACGATCATGCCGCGTCGGCACGGCAAGCGATTGACGAGGCTCACGGACCCCGCGCAAACAGCCGGGCGCACTCGACGGCGCCGAAGGTTGTCCTGGCGTGGCGCTGCGGTGCCGGGTCCGTCCGCGGCCTCTCACGCTCTCAGGCCTCCACGGTCTCGCCGTGTTGCGGCACGCGCACCTTCCAGCCCAGTTCGTCCTTGATGCGGATGCGCAGCGCGTCGCTGGCATCGGGCTCGCCGTGCACCACGAAGGTCTGGCGCGGCGGCTGGCGCAGGCCGCGCAGCCAGGCCATCAGCTCGTCGGAATCGGCATGGCCGGAGAAGCCTTCGAGCTGGCTCACCATCGCGCGCACCGGCACGTACTCGCCATGGATCTTGACCTCGCTGGCGCCGCCCACCAGCCGCGCGCCGCGGCTGCCGCCCACCTGGAAGCCGGCGAACACGATGTGGTGCTTGGCGATGGGCGCCATGGCCTTCAGGTGGTGCAGCACGCGCCCGCCGGTGGCCATGCCGCTGGCCGAGATGATGACGCTGGGCCAGCGCGAGCGCACCAGGCGCATCGACTGCCTGGCATCGCCCACCATGCGCACGCCGTCGGCCAAGTGGTCGGCTTCGCGCGCGGGCACGCGCAGCAGCCGGCGATGCTTGTGGTACAGCGCGGTGGCCTCGATCGCCATCGGGCTGTCCAGGTACACCGGCAGGTCGGGCGGGATCTGGCCACTGGCCTTGAGCCGCTGCAGCACCAGCATCAGCGCCTGCGCGCGGCCCACTGCAAAGGCCGGCATCAGCACCGAGCCGCCGCGTTGCACCGTGTCCGAGATGATCTGCGCCAGCTGGGCCGCCGCGTCGTCCTTGGGGTGGGCGCGGTTGCCGTAGGTCGATTCGACCAGCAGCACGTCGGCGTCGGGCACCTGCTGCGGCGCGGGCATCAGCAGGTCGTTGCTGCGGCCCACGTCGCCCGAGAACACCAGCCGCTCGGGGCCCAGCGCGAGCGTCACCGCACAGGCGCCGAGCAGATGACCCACCGGCGTGAAGCCGATGCGCACCTTGCCGCACAGCGCATCGCGGCCCGGCGGCAGCGGCACGATGCGGGCGATGGCGCGCTGCGCGTCGCGCCGTGTGTACAGCGGCAGCGCCTTGGCGTGGCGCGAGTAGCCGTAACGGTTGGCGCGGCGCGCGTCTTCCTCCTGCAGGTACGCGCTGTCCAGAAGCAGCACCTCGGCCAGGTCGCGCGTGGCCGCCGACGCGTACACCGGCCCGCGGAAGCCGTGCTTGACCAGCGCCGGCAGCCAGCCGCTGTGGTCCAGGTGCGCGTGGCTGAGCACCACCGCGTCGGCGCCCAGCAGCTCGGGCGAGGGCGGCGCCCAGTTGCGTTCGCGGTGCACCTTGAAGCCCTGGAACATCCCGCAATCGAGCAGGATGCGCTGGCCGCCGAGCTGCACCAGGTGGCGCGAGCCGGTGACGGTGTCGGCCGCGCCGTGAAAGCTGATCGTGATGGTCATTGATGCACCCTTCGGCCTGCGGCCTGCCCGACCTGCAGAGGAGTCGGGCGTACGTCAGGCCTGGACCGTCCGCAGGGACGGGCCACGTCCGGTCGCACTCCCGCCGAGCGGGAGCCTTCGCACTTGGGGCGACCCGGCGTGTTCATTCGGCCCCCAGTTCCTGCAACTCGCCGGATTCGACGATGCGCACGCCCGTCTGCCCCTGGCGCAGCGCCACCATCATGCCGCGCGCCACGGTGCGGGCATTGATCGGGCGCATGCCCTTGGGAATGAGCCCGGCGATCGGCCCGGTGAGCCACAGCGCCAGCTGCTCGCCCGTGCGCAGCGGCTGGCCCAGCGCGGCGCGGTCGCCGGCCAGCAGCGACGGCCGGGCAATGACCAGGCTGGCGAAGCCCAGTGCGCCGACGGCGGCTTCCATCTCGCCCTTCACGCGGTTGTAGAAGGTGGCCGAACGCGGGCTGGCGCCCAGCGCCGAGACCACGCCGAAGCGCATCACGCCCGCGGCGCGTGCCGCCTGTGCGAAGGCCAGCACGGCGTCGAAGTCCACCGCGCGAAAGGCGGCCTGCGATCCGGCCTGCTTGAGAGTGGTGCCCAGGCAGCAATAGGCCTCGCCGGCGGCAGGCAGCGCCGGCAACTGGCGGAAATCGACCTGCAGCCAACGTACGCGCGCAGTGGCCGTCTCGGGCCGACGCCGCACCAGGGCATGCACGGCCGGCGGCGGCTTCTGCGCCAGCAGCAGCTCGATCAGTTCGCGTCCGATCAGGCCGGTGCCCCCGGCCAGCAGCACGCCGCGACGTGGCTCACGGGCGTTCATCGGTGTGGCGCCAACGGTTGCAGGAACGGGTTCGGCATGCCGCGACTGTATCGGCTGCAGCGTGCACCCGCCGGCAATGCTGCGGTGCAGCGTTAGCATCGGGGTTGCACAGGGAGCAGCGCGAAGCCGATGGATTCCTTCACCAACCGCACCTTCGACGAGATCCAGCTCGGCGAAACCATCACCCGCTCGCACCGGCTGACGCGCCCCGACGTCGAGGCACTGGCCTTCGTCTCCGGCGATGTCGACCCCTTCCATACCGATGCGCAGAGCACGCGGCAGGACAGCATGTCGGCCGAGGGCGTGGCGGCGGAGGCACTGGTGTCCGCGCTGCTGCAGCGGCGGCTGCCCGGGCCGGGCACGGTGATCGTCGCGCAGGACCTGCGCTTCGGCGGCACCATGCGCGTGGGCGACCAGATCGCCGGCACGCTGACCGTCAAGGAAAAGCGCGCCGACAGCCACCAGATCGTCTTCGACTGCCACGTGGTCAACGGCGACGTCGACCTGATCACCGGCAGCGTCACCGTGGTGGCGCCGACGCAGCGCATCAGCTTCACCGACCTGGCCACGCCGGAGATCGTGCTGCGCCACACCGACGTCTTCTCGCGCCTGCTCAAGCGCTGCGAGGGCATGCCGCCGGTGGTCTGCGCGGTGGTGCACCCCTGCGACCGTGATTCGCTGCTGGGTCCGCTGGAATCGGCGCGGCGCGGCCTGATCGTGCCGGTGCTGGTGGGGCCCGAGGCCAAGATCCGTGCGGTGGCGCAGGCGGCCGGTGCCGACCTCACGGGCGTGCGCATCGTCAACACCGAACACAGCCACGAAGCCGCCGACAAGGCCGTGGCCCTGGCCCGCGCCGGCGAGGTGCAGTCGCTGATGAAGGGCAGCCTGCACACCGACGAGCTGATGGGCGCGGTGGTGGCCGGCGCCAGCGGTCTGCGCACCGCGCGGCGTATCAGCCATGTGTTCGTGCTCGATGTGCCGGCCTACCCGCGCATGCTGCTGATCACCGACGCCGCCATCAACGTGGCGCCCAACGCTCGCGACAAGGCCGACATCGCGCAGAACGCCATCGACCTGGCGCACGTGCTGGGCATCGACGAACCGCGCGTGGCCATCCTGGCCGCGGTGGAGACGGTCAACCCCGACATGCAGAGCACGGTGGACGCGGCGATCCTGTGCAAGATGGCCGACCGCGGCCAGATCACCGGCGGCTTGCTCGACGGGCCGCTGGCCTTCGACAACGCGGTCAGCGAGGCCGCGGCGCGCACCAAGAAGATCGAATCGAAGGTGGCCGGGCGCGCCAACATCCTGCTCGCGCCCGACCTGGAGGCCGGCAACATGATGGCCAAGCAGCTGCAGTACCTGGCCGGTGCCGACAGTGCCGGCATCGTGCTCGGCGCGCGCGTGCCCATCGTGCTGACCAGCCGCGCCGATTCGGTGCGCTCGCGCCTGGCCTCGACCGTGGTGATGGCGCTGCTGGCCGATGCGCAGCGGCCGAAGCGCGGCGCGGCCGGCTGAAGTGCGGAACCCGACCCTCAGTACCGCGCCCGAAGTTCCGCGAACGACAGCAGCTCGCCGGCGATGGCACTCGCCGCCACCGTGGCCGGGCTGGCCAGCCACACCTGGCCGGGGCCGGAGCGGCCGGGGAAGTTGCGGTTGATGGCGCTCACCGTCACCTGCTCGGCGGCGGTGGACGCACCGGGGCCGCAGTTGGCGCAGGCGCCGCAGGCCGGCTGCAGCAATTGCGCACCCACGGCGCTGAAGGTGTCGATCCAGCCCTGGCGGGAACAGTGCGCGTGCACGTCTTCGGTGCCGAACTGCAGGTACAGCGTCACATGGGGCGGCACGCGCAGGCCGCGTTGCGCGGCCCAGGCCAGCACCGCGTGGTACTGCTCGAAGTCCTCGCGCTTGCCGGCGGTGCACGAGCCGCCGTAGGCGATGTGAATGCGCGGCCGATCGCGCAGCTGTGCCAGCGGCAGGCCCAGGCCGGGATCACCGGGCCGCGCCACCATCGGCGACAGCGCGCCGGCATCGATACGGATCACATCGGCATAACACGCACCGGAATCGCTGTGCATCCACGGCTCGATCTGGAAGTCCACGCCGCGCCGTTCGCGCAGGAAGCGCGCGGTTGCCTCGTCGGGCTCGACGATGCCGGTGAAGCCGCCGAGCTCGGCCGTCATGTTGGTCAGCGTGGCCCGTTCATCGATGTTCATCGCGCGCACCGCGGCGCCGCCGAACTCGAACACGCGGCCGACACCGGCGCCGGCGCGGATCGCGGGCAGCGCCAGCAGGTGCAGCACCAGGTCCTTCGCACTGGCGCCGGGCGGCAGTCGGCCGTCGACCTCGATGCGCAGCACTTCCGGCATGGCAAAGCGCACCGCGCCGGTCATGAAGGCATTGGCCATCTCGGTGGTGCCGACGCCGAAGGCGACGCAGCCGAGCGCGCCGCTGTGCGGCGTGTGCGAGTCGGTGCCGACGATCAGCTCGCCGGGCAACGCGTAGCGCTCGGCCATCAGCGCGTGCGAGATGCCTTGCGCCCCTTCGCCATCGGGCTGCAGGCCGTGGTCCACCAGATCATGCCGTGCGACGAAGTCGCGGTGCGCGTCGGCCAGGCGCTGCACGCTGCCGACCAGCCCGCGCGCCAGGTGCACCGGGCTGCGCGCGACGTAGGCGTGGTGGTCCTCGAAGCAGACGATGCTCCCCGGATCGTGCAGCCGGACATCCGGCCCGAAGCGCCGCTGCAGCAGCTGCGCGCACATGCCGGTGTAGATCTCGTGGATGAAGCGCCGGTCGGCATGCACGAAGCCGGGCTTCAGCGCATGGCGCTCGACGATTTTCTGGAACAGCGTCTTCGGGCCTGGGGGCGGCGACGGCGCTTCGGCGTGCGGCCCCAGGCCGTAGGCCAGCAGCCCGCCGGCACGCAGGATGGCCGCGGCCTGCGACTCGCGGCCGGCCAGCAACCCGTCGAGCGTGATCGCGTCCCCGCGCTGCAACCGCTCGACCAGGCTCAGGTCGGTGCTGGTCAGCAGCCCCAGGTTGTCGGCGTTCTGGCGATAGATGCGCTCGAAGCTCTCGGCGATGACCAGCCGCACCCCCGCCGACAGCTCCGCCAGCGGGCTGTGCTCGCGCGAGCTGCCCTTGCCGTAGCGGCTGCCGGCCACCAGCACTTCGATGCCGGCGCGTTGCAGCGCGTCGCGGCCGATCGGCAATTCGCCACCCGCGCTGAAGCCGGTGTGTGCATGGCGGCCCAGCGCGGCGTCGAAGTGCACCAGCGCCGGCAGCGGCGTGATCTCGTCGGTGGAGATCTCGTCGCGCAGTGCGCCGGCCTGCTCGCGCGCCAGCACGCGGCCGGCCAGCTGCTCACGCACCCGTGCCGGATCCCGGCTGAGGAACAGGATCCGGCCGAAGGAGGTCACTGCACTTCCACGCCCGCCTTCTTCACCAGCTTCGCGTACTTGGCCATCTCGCTGCGGAAGAAGGGCATGGCCTGGTCGGCCGGCGCGACGTTGATGACGTTGCCCATCTTCGCCATCGACTCCTTCACGCCTGGGTCGGCGAACGCCGACACCACCGCCGCATGCACGCGCTGCACCTCGGCTGCGGGCAAGCCCTTTGGGCCGATGACGGCAAACCAGGCTTCGACCACGTAGTTGGGCAGGCCCTGCTCGACGAAGGTGGGGATCTCGGGCGCGGCCGGCACGCGCTGCGCGGTCGCCACTCCGATGGCGCGCAGCGCGCCGCTCTTCAGATGCGCCTGCACGCTGGGCAGTGCCGCGGTGGCGAAGTCGACTTGCCCGCCGATCAGGTCGGTGATCATCGGACCCACGCCCTTGTAGGGGATGTGCCGCGCCTGCACGCCGGCTTCGTCCAGGAACATCGCCGAGGCCAGGTGCAGGATGGTGCCGTTGCCGCCGGACGCGTAGGTCATGTCGCCATTGCGGCTCTTCAGCAGCGCGATGAACTCCTTCGAGTTGCTGGCCGGCACCTTGGCGTTGACCACCAGCACCACCGGCGTGTAGCCGACCACGGCAATGGGCGTGAAATCACCCGGCATGTCGAAGGGCAGCGACTTGAACACACTGGGGAAGATGACGACGTTGTTCGACACCACGCTGAAGCCGAAGCCATCGGCCGGCGAGCGCGCCAGCGCCTGCAGGCCGACGATGCCGCCGGCCCCGGGCTGGTTGTCGACGACCACCGGATGGCCCAGCGCCTTGGCCAGCGCCGGCTGCGCGGCGCGCGTGATCGCGTCCACGCCCGAGCCGGTGGCATTGGGCAGGATGAAGCGGATGTTCTTGTCGCTTTGCGCAAGGGCAGGCAGCGCCATGGCCGAGGCCATGGCGGTCAGTCCGGACAGCAGGTCACGGCGCGTGAAGGGCTTGTTCATCGTCTTGTCTCCGGTTGTTCAGGCCACCACGGCCCGGTTCTTGAGGTCGTCGATCTCGGTACGAGCGTAGCCCAGGCCGAGCAGCAGTTCTTCGGTGTGCGCGGCAAAGCGCGGCGGCTGCAGCCGCACCGGCAGGCGTTCACCGGCCAGCGTGATCGGGAACAGCGTGGTCTTCACCGTCTCGCCGGCCTTTTCGCCGTCGGGCAGCACCACGTCGGCCAGGCCGCCGGTGGCTTTGAGGTGCGGATCCTCGTACAGGTCTTCGGGCTTGCGGATCGGTGCGAAGGGCAGGCCGGCACGTTCGAAGATGTCCGACAGCTCGGCGGCGCTGCGGGAACCCAGACGTCCGCGCAGCGTGGCCAGCAGTTGCGGGCGCAGCTTGACGCGATCGTTGTTGGTGGCCAGCAGCGGGTCGGCCTTCAGGTCGGCAAAGCCCAGCACGTCGCAGAAGCTCTGCCACTGCGCGTCGCTGACCGCGGCCAGGAAGATCTGTTCGCCGTCCTTGACCGTGAACACGTCGTACAGCGCCCAGGGGTTGTCGCGCGCCGGCATCGGCTGCGGGTGGCGGCCGGTCATCGCGTACTGCAGCATGTGCTGGCCCATCAGGAACACGTTGTTCTCGAACAGCGCGCTCTGCACCTCCATGCCCTTGCCGGTGATGCCGCGCTGGATCAGCGCGCCCAAGGCGCCGATGGCGCCGAACAGTCCGCCCATGATGTCGTTGACGCTGCTGCCGGCGCGCAGCGGGTCGCCGGGGCGGCCGGTCATGTAGGCCAGCCCGCCCATCATCTGCACCACCTCGTCGAGCGCGGTGCGGTGTTCGTAGGGTCCGGGCAGGAAGCCTTTGTGGCTGACGTAGATGACCCGCTCGTTCGTGGCCGACAAGGCGGCGTAGTCCAGGCCGTACTTGGCCAGCGCGCCGGGCTTGAAGTTCTCGGCCACCACGTCGGCGCTGGCGGCCAGCTTGCGCGCGACGTCGGCGCCAGCCGGTTGCTTCAGGTCGATGCCGATGCTCTTCTTGTTGCGGTTGAACATCGGAAAGAAGCCGGCCCCGGCACCGAGCAGCCGGCGCGTGCCCTCGCCGTCGATCGGCTCGACCTTGATGACCTCGGCGCCCATGTCGGCCAGCACCATGCCGCAGGTCGGGCCCATCACCATGTGGGTGAACTCCACCACCCGAAGCCCCTTGAGCGGTTGCGGCGCGTGAACCTGACCCTCCGCGCTGCGCGCTCCGGGAATGAACGCTTCGGAACGGCCGTGCGCGTTCATGCGACCTCCTTCTGCATCGTCTTCGGCAAGCCGGCGCGCGCAATGCTGCCGTGCAGCGTCTCGCCCTCCAGCCACAACGCGACCCGTGCCCGCAACGCGATCAAGGCATCGAAATCCAGCCCTGTGGGCACCCCCATGCTGGCGAACAGGTAGGCCACGTCCTCGGTGGCGACGTTGCCGCTGGCACCGGGCGCATGCGGGCAGCCGCCGATGCCGCCCAGGCAGGCGTCGAAGCGACGCACCCCGGTCTGCCAGGCGGCGTAGACGTTGGCCAGGCCCAGCCCGCGGGTGTCGTGGAAATGGCCGCAGGCCAGGCGCTCGCCGGCCACGGCAAAGCTCTTCTCGAACAGCCGCGACACTTGCAGCGGGTCGGCATAGCCGACGGTGTCGGCGAGGCCGACGCGGTCGGCGCCGGCATCGAGCACCGCGCGCAGCAGGCGCAGCACCTCGGCTTCGTCGACGCGGCCCTGGATGGTGCAGCCGAAGGCCGTGCTCATGCCCACCTCAAGCAGGCAGCGCGAGCCCCGCGCATCGCGCTCGGCACGGATGCGGCCGATCTCGGCCACCACCTCGTCGGGCGTCTTGCGCAGGTTGGCCAGGCTGTGCGCGTGGCTGGCCGACAAGGGCAGCAGCATGGCGTCGGCGCCGCTGTCCAGCGCCGCCATCGCGCCCTTCAGGTTGGGCACCAGCACCGAGGTGACCAGGCCGGGCAAGGTCTTCGCCACCGCCACGAGTTCGGCCGTGTCGGCCAGCTGCGGCAGCAGCCGCGCCGGCACGAAGGAGCCGACCTCGATCTCGCGTTGGCCGGCGGCATGGGCGGCACGCAGCCAGTCCAGCTTGTGCACGGTGGG
>Ga0316613_10000783_pt1 | contig 23415 bp, 18 predicted proteins | sample OWC_soil_day10_C_2_FD_207647 | JGI IMG/M metagenome (GOLD analysis project Ga0316613, IMG submission 207647) | Wetland soil microbial communities from Old Woman Creek delta, Ohio, United States - OWC_soil_day10_CT_b | ecosystem: Environmental > Terrestrial > Soil > Wetlands | place: USA: Ohio...
CCACTCCACACTCAACGTTAGAGTAAGCATTTCAATATTTCTGCTTTAAGAGTATTGTCATATTCTCTTGCAACATTCTTGAAATGACAAAGAAGACTTGATCAGGCAGAGCTAAAATCTATCTAATCAAGCCTTCTTTATATAGTTACACCTAGCTATAATGCATTATAGCTAGGTGAGCGGATCCCCTTAATAATATCAACTTCATTTACTAATTAGGATGTCTCTTTCCATTGTATCCACTTTATTCAATATGGCGTTTAGTACGATAGCAACTACACTGCCCACAGTAATACCACTATTTAAAATAACTTGCAAAGCCTCTGGAAATTTTTGATAGATACTAGGGACTGCCAGAGGAATTAAGCCCACAGCTACACTAACGGCCACAACCATAAGATTATGATTGTTTTCAAAATTGATTTTAGAAAGAGTTTTAATACCACTAGCCATTACCATACCAAACATAGCAATACCCGCGCCCCCCAAAACTGGTGTAGGTATTGAGGCAACAATCGCCGCCGCTTTTGGAAATAAACCTAACACAACAAGGATGGCACCCGCAGCAGCTACCACATAACGACTCTTTACCCTAGTTAAACCAACAAGACCAACATTTTGTGCATAGGCAGTATAAGGAAAGGCATTTAAAATCCCCCCCAGCAGGGTAGAAAACCCATCTGCCCTTAGTCCGCGAGTCAAATCTTCCTTACTAATTGGTTTATCAACAATTTCGCCTATTGCAATAAAATCACCAGTTGTTTCTGTCATGACAACTAACATTACAAGGGTCATGGCCACAATAGAAGAAATATCAAAGATCGGCATACCAAATGCAAAAGGTGTAGTGATGCCAAACCAAGAGGCACTTGTTACCTCAGAAAAATTAACTAACCCTAAGGGAATGGCAATTAGTGTACCAGCAGCCAACCCCAATAAAACAGCAATGTTGCTTAAGAAGCCTTTGAAGTAACGATAAAAGAAGACAACTAATGTTAAAACAAGGAAAGCAAGACCGATGAATTGTATTTCACCAAAATTTTTTGCTCCAGGAACACCGCCACCAGCCCATCGTACGGCAACCGGCAGTAAGGAAACACCAATAATAGTAATGATAGAACCAGTTACCACTGGCGGAAAAAAACGAATGAGACGGCTAAAATAAGGACTTGCCAAATATGTTATAATACCAGCAATCATAACTGAACCATATATACCGGTTAATCCATGAGACTTACCAATCAAAATCATCGGCGTGACCGCAGCAAAAGTCACACCTTGGATAACAGGAATTTTAATACCCATTTTCCAGAAACCCAACGTTTGAATCAGTGTCGCAATACCACAGGTAAATAAATCTGCATTAATTAAATAGATTAGCTGTTCTTTCCCTAGACCCAAAGCATTTGCCAAAATTAAAGGTACTGCCACAGCTCCAGCGTACATCGCCAATACATGTTGCAAGCCATATAAAAATAATTGATTTAAAGGTAAGATTTCATCTACAGGATGAATATCTTTAGATTCATTCATTAAATTATCCCCCACTTTCATTCTATTTACTACTTGCCAAAATAAGAACAACAACATCCCTTCCTTTTTAAAATAAAAAAGCACTCTGAAAAAGAAAAATGCTTTCTTTTTCAGAGCGCCACTGCTCAAAATTATAATCAAATACATATATTTTTGATCTTTTAAAATAAGAATATCTCATTTTAAGACAGTTGTCTACTATTATATTATCCTGTATCACAACACAGCTATTCTCTATATAAAGTTTGGTATCATTATCTTAGTTGTATTATTTTCTTAGATTTAATGCACTCTAACAAAAGATACATTTAGAACGTTAATATGAATTGGTTGAATTAAAGAAGGGTTTCTTACTAAACAAAAAGAGCTCTAAAACGAAATATGATCGTCTTGGAGCTCCCTTGTCTCCTTTTTATAACATTTTAATCTATTTAAACACATCATATCCAAATTGAGACCAAAGTCTAGACAACTTTAGAGCGCTATTCCATACTATTTTGTGATAATATAATAACTAGAATATATTTTTAATACTAAGGTGGTAAAAAACATGGTTTTAAAAAATGCATACTGGTTTTTATTTCATGATGATGATCTTTTAGTTAAAGAAGTAGAAGGGATCAGTCATCTCCTTGAAACTTCTGATATAGAACAACTAAAAATAGCACCCATGAATGCCCAATGTATTGGTGTACTTCATGAAAAAGAATGCTTCGTTGCTCATTTAGATAATGAAAATATACCTGAAGAGTATTCTTGGAGAAAAGTAAGGCCTTTATATGGGGATATGGAAGAAGAATGTTTTTGGTTTGCTTGCCGTGCATTCCATATTAAAAATTGGATGAAAACCAGCAAATTTTGTGGTTGCTGCGGAACTCAGATGGATGTATCCGAGCAAGAACTTGCTATGAAATGTCCAAGCTGTAATCATATCGTGTACCCTCGCATATCTCCAGCCATTATAGTGGCTGTCACAAAAGATGATCAGATTCTTCTAGCGCGCTCAAATCGTTTCCCGCCTAATCGTTATAGTGTTATTGCGGGTTTTGTGGAACCAGGTGAATCACTAGAAGAATGTGTCCAAAGGGAACTAAAAGAGGAAGTTGGTATTGAAGTACATTCTATCAATTATTTTGGAAACCAGCCATGGCCTTTCCCAGATTCTCTAATGATTGCGTTTACAGCCAAATGTTCAACTGAAGAAATAACCATTGATAATCAAGAAATTGTAGAAGCTGGCTGGTTTTCGGCCCATAACCTTCCTGATATTCCCGATAAATTGAGTGTGGCAAGAAAGCTTATTGACTGGTTTGTAGAGAAAGAAACAGTAATTCAAAATTAATTATGTTTATAACAAGATAAAATGCCCCTCCAGCAGACTTAACATGAGATTTTTCCATGTATCTACTGAAAGGGGTATTTTTTATAACATTAATGAAAAAATAAAGGATTTTCTAACCACATGATGAATATTTTTAAATATTCTGTTTTTAAATGACGAGAGGTGGAAAATACATGTCTTTGAATTTGGTGCCTTTAAAAGGTTGGAAAACTTACATTCTTGCCATTTTCATCACAATTGTCGCCTATTTTGTAAGAGTAGAGCTTTTACATACTCTCGGAACAAATCTTCCTTATGTAACCTTCTATCCAGCAGTAATGCTCTCCGCTCTTTATGGAGGACTTTCAGCTGGCTTACTGTCAACCCTTCTCTCTGGTATCGTAATATCATTCTGGATACTAGGAGATACTCACTCCTTCAACCTCACTTCCACTGATTGGATGGGTATGATTGTTTTCCTTACCAGTTGCATAATGCTTTCCTTCATCTGTGAAACAATGCATTGCACCCAGAAAAAGCTACAGCTGCGTACAGCCGAACTTCTTGAAAGAAATTCGGCTGTAATAGAAAGTGATAGAAACTTGGCCCGTCTCAGTAGACTTCATCTCGTTGGTCAAATGGCTGCGAGTATCGGACATGAAGTTCGCAATCCAATGACAACGGTACGAGGTTACTTACAGATGTTTCGGAATAACGAGAGTTATATGGAACATAGGGACCGGTTTGATATTATGATTGCTGAACTCGACAGAGCAAATTCTATTATTACAGAATATCTATCCTTAGCTAAGAATAAAACCATCCATCTAAAGAAAGGCAACATAAATTCTGTTATCACTAATTTATTTCCCCTGATTCAGGCTAGTGCTTTAGAAATTGGACATACCGTAAATCTCGAGACAACCAATATTCCTGACATACTATTTGACAAAGCAGAAATTTGCCAACTTACGTTAAACCTAGTACGAAATAGTCTGGAGGCAACACCTCTTGGCGGTATGATTACCATTAGAACTAGCTTGATTGATGAACAAGTTGCTTTATCAGTACACGATACCGGCCCCGGTATCCCCCCCAATATTTTAGATCAGCTAGGTACACCTTTTTTGACAACTAAGGAAAAGGGAACTGGTCTTGGGCTTTCTGTTTGCTATGAAATAGTAGAGCGGAACAAAGCATCTATACAAGTAAAGACATCAAATCTTGGTACAACTTTTTTCGTCATGTTTTCGAAAGAATCTATTTGTAGATCATAGTATCATTTTTTGCAGTGTCAATAAGCAAAGCACTTTCCGCTTTCAAGTAAGGACTATCTAGAGCTCTAGTTTGATCTAACTCTTGATGTACGCTACCTTTTCTCCTTCCACAACATGAACTATTACAGAAATTAAAATAGTCTCCATATCGAAATGCTATTAAAATAACAACCCAAAGCCCATTCTCAAAATCATCAAGAAATCCATTATTACATTCGAAAAATCTCATATTGGGTTCCTCCTCTATCAAATATGTTGATAGGGTATTATATGTCAAATTTCTAATTAGGTTATTCCAACAATGGAAAGGAAAGCAATAGTTTCTGTCGAATTTTATATAAAAAGCGCATTACTATAATACAATCTTTTTATTGCGAGGCTTAATATGAAATATAGACGTAAAATACGCAGTACTAATACTATGATAAGTTCCCTACGAAAAAAAGCGATAACTACAGTTCTATATGATACAGCTCTTGGATTGCTTAATCATCTTGACCTTACAGGTCTTCTCGAAATGATCGTTATAGAGGCCACAAAATTAATCAAGACTGAACATGGATATTATAATCTTGTAGAACTTGATCTAAATCAAATGATTCGAAAAGTCGGTGTAGGCGTTTACCAAAGTGATATAAATCGAGTCATGAATTTAAGTCAGGGACTAATACAGCGAACAATTACAACAGAAAAGATTGCAATTGTTGACGACTATAGTACCTGGTGCAATCGGTTAGATGATCCTTTTTTTGATGAAATCCACACAGAAATGCAAATCCCCATAAAAATAGAATGTAAAATCGTCGGGGTCTTAGGTTTATCATTTATCGAAGCAGATCGTAGATTTACACCAAATGATGTTGCCGTCTTCCAACAATTTGCAACCATTGCATCTATGGCTATTTATAACGCAATTCTCTATAATACAGCGCAAAGCGAAAATGAAGAACGTAAAAAAATTCAGGAAAACTTGCTACAAATCACCAGTAACATGCAAGATATCATTACGAAACTGAATTATCATGGAATTATTGAGTATATAACACCCTCCTGTAAAAGATTAACAGGTTATGATTCTGACCAATTAATAGGAAAGAGTTTCCTTGAATTTGTTCATCCTAATGATTTAGAAAGTTCTATAGCATCTTATACTTCCTTTTTAGCTAACAATGAACCCCGTAGAGTCTGCTATCGCTACATGCATGCTTCTGGACAAATAAAATGGCTTGAAAGTCTGAGTGAAAAAATATTTAAAGACGGATTTGTTGTTGGTGCAGTCTTTGCCTCTCGGGATGTTACCGATAGAATTCAAGCTGAACAAGAAGCAACAGTTCTTGAGGCTAATTACCAAGCCATTTTTGGTTCGGTAAATGACGGAATTATCATATATGATGTAGATACATTGAATATTGTTGATGCGAATCAAAAGATCTGTGATTTTTTTTGTCTTACGAAAGATAATCTCCTGCGAACAAAACTACAGGATTTTGGTACTGGACAATTTCCTTATTCGGAAAAAGAAGCGCTAGTTTGGTTTCAAAAGGCCATACAAGGTGAAACACCTTCATATGATTGGAAAATCAAGAATATGCAGGGTAAATATGTTGATCTTGAAGTAAATCTTAAACATACCGTACTTGGTAACAAGGAACGGATTCTAGCCGTAGTACGTGATATTTCAGAACGTGAATTCGCAAAAGAAAAAATTTATCATCTAGCTAATTTTGATGTTTTAACAAAACTTCCTAACAGGACTCTCTTCAACGATAGACTGCATATAGCCTTGGCTCATGCCAAAAGAACTGGAGAAAAACTTGCTGTTTTATTCCTTGATTTGGATCGTTTTAAAACCATAAATGATTCTTTAGGGCATCATGTCGGGGACTGTATTCTACAGGAAGTAGCTGAAAGATTGCAGCTTTGTATTCGTGATGAAGATACTCTATGCCGCATGAGTGCAGATGAATTTATTATTTTTTTAACTGATATTGAGAAATCCTCTAACGTTACTAAAATTATAGCAAGAATGGTATCTACCCTTTCCATGCCATTCATAGTCGAGGATGCTGAGTTACGCGTCACGTCTAGCATGGGGATCAGTGTCTATCCCCATAATGGTCATACGCCTGAAGTACTTGTTAAGCATGCAGAGCTCGCCATGTATCATGCAAAAGAAAATGGCAGAAACAATTATCAATTCTTTACAGAATCCTTAAATCAAATCGTCACCGAACGTTTATCCCTTGAAAACAGTCTTAGACTGGCAATTGAGCGAAATGAATTCGTGCTATATTATCAACCACAAATTAACTTACAAACGAATCAATTAATCGGAGTCGAAGCACTAATTCGCTGGAATCATCCCCAACATGGCCTGACCTCTCCAGCAAAGTTCATTTCTGTTGCCGAAGAAACTAGGCTTATCATACCAATCGGCGAATGGGTACTTCGTGAAATTTGCCGTCAACATCTTAGTTGGATTAACTTTGGTTTACCTGGAATACAAATCGCTGTAAATGTCTCTGCCATTCAGTTCCAAGAAAAGCAATTTCTCTCTACTCTGCAAGAAATAATTAAAAGTTACAACATCGATCCTTCTTACCTCGATATAGAATTAACAGAAGGCATTATAATGAAAAATGCAAATAAGGCAATAAAAGAACTTCATTTGCTTAAAGAACTTGGCGTAAAATTGTCAATTGACGATTTTGGCACCGGCTATTCCAGCTTACAATATCTTAGCCATTTCCCCATTGATAAGCTAAAAATTGACCAATCTTTTATTCGTGCAATGACTACCGATGCATCAAGTCTTGCGATTGTAGAATCCATCATTTCCCTTGCTGAAAAGCTGCTGATTAAGGTAATCGCTGAAGGTGTCGAAACGAATGAAGAGATAAAAAAGCTTCAAAAATGCGGTTGTAATGAAATACAGGGGTATTATTTTTCAAAACCTTTACCTGCTGACAAATTTATTAAATGGTATTTTGCTAGATAATGAACGGATCATAAAAACATAAAGTAAAGTAGTTTGCAAAAAGAAACCATAGCATTTGCCATGGTTTCTTTTATGTTTGAATCATGTAGTTTTTTTCTATTGAAATAAGCATGTGATCCGATTTTTTTATTATACTAAATAAATGATCATATCGATTTGATAATGTTATTAAAAACGTAAGATCTTATTTGCATTCTATATACAAATGGTATAAAATCCAAAAGAGGTATTATTTTTATTTTTTATGGAAAAGAGAGGAAGTTTGTGCTTACTAGACGTCAATTTTTAATCGGTGCTGCTAGCACCATTGCAGTCATTTCAGGAATATCATTTACTTCAGAATATAAAAAAATTGTTAAAAGCATACCTGTTTTATTATATCATAGAGTCGGTTCTGAATTAGATGACTATACAATTAGTCCTACACGTTTTCATGAAGATATGAAAACACTTAGTAGGAAAGGATATACCTGCTTATCTCTGCAACAAGTTAGACAACATCTGCAAGATCTATCTAGTCCTCTACCAGATAAACCGATTATTCTCACACTTGATGATGGGTATTTGGATAATTACACCAATGTATTTCCAATTCTTCAACAATACTCCATGAAAGCAAGTTTTTATATCATTACAGGCCTGGTTGGCAAAGTTGATCGATTAACAGCCTCCCAGATACGCGAAATGGCAGCTGCAGGCATGGATTTCGGTTCTCACACCATTACACATCGCTTTCTTGCCAGCCTAACGCCTACAGAAATGAAAACAGAATTAACAAAATCAAAATTTGATTTAGAACAACTCTTAGGGACATCCGTTGATTTTATCTCCTATCCTGGCGGCAGTTACAATTCTGATACGCTTAAATTTGCCAAGGAAGCCGGATATTGTGGAGGTCTTTCCACTCATTATGGTTTGGAAATGTTCAATAATCCTTTTGAGATAAAACGCATTCCGGTTTTTCATTATGATCGATCCATTTCCTATGTAATGCTACGAAAAGGTTTCCTGCCCAGTTTACTACATTGACTTCATCTATTCCTATAGCAAAACCTCCTATTGTGGTGATATCGCACTATAATAGGAGGTTTTACATTTACTATTCAATTTTAGGGGCCAGTAGAAGACTTAATTTATAAAGCGAGGGCATTTGATAGGTACCTCATCCATATTGACCTCTGGAGTACTAACAATAATAGATATAGATTCTTTTTGTTTTTGACTTGTTAACAATAACCCTATAATTACCATTGCCCCTCCCCACAATTGGATTGCAGAAATTTTTTCTCCCATTAATAAGGTAATAGCGGCCGTATAAACAGGGATTAAATTAATGGTAAGATTTGCTGTACTAGCACCTACTGTGCGTACTGAGAGATTCCATAAAATAAATGCGCACACAGAAGCAAAAACTCCGATATAAAGAACACCATAGATTCCTGCTGCAGTTACTTGGTGAAAATCAAGAGGCTGCATGATAAGAAATGGAATCATAATGAATACTGCAATTAAGGAAGAAAGTGCGACTGCAGTAATTGGTGGTACACTATCTGACTTTTTGCATAAGAAAGCATATATCATCCAACATACATCGGCACCAATCATAAGCAAATCTCCTTTATTATATTCCATATGAAAAATTTGCAATATATTCCCACCGGTCAATAAAGTGGCCACACCTAAAAAAGAAATACTTAATCCAGCCACCTGTATAATGGAAACTTTCTCTTTCCACAACAGGAAAGAAAAAATCATTGTAATAGCAGGGGTTAGAGAAAAAACTAAAGTTCCATTTGTTGGCGAAGTATATTGTAATGCAGAGTACGTAAAAACATTAAACAGGATTCCACCTGATATGCCCATGCAAGTTAAGGTAGACCAAGATTCTTTCAATATCTTTTTCAAGTTTTTATAATTTAATTTTTCATATACTACAGCAACTGGAATCAAAATACTAATAGCAATCACCCAACGTAGAAAAGTAATCCACAGAGGTGAAAATTCATTAATCACAAATTTGCCAAAGATAAAATTTCCGGCCCATAATAAGTTGCATAGTAAAAGAAATAGAAATGCTTGATATTTCATTTTTATTTCCCTCCCTAATCTTTTCTTGCTTTTATTATATTTCACCCCATTTAATTGATCAATTTAATAATCTTTAGTATAATCATTGGTATAAACTATGATCGGATGTGAAAACAAATGGAACTTCGACATTTAGAATATTTCATGACGATGCATCAAAAACTTCATTTTACAAAAGCTGCAGAACAATTAAATATATCCCAACCTACCTTAAGCCAACAAATTCGCATTTTAGAAAGTGAGGTAGGCACTCCTTTATTTGATCGAATTGGCAAAAAAGTTTTTGTTACCAAAGCTGGAGGAATTCTCTATCATCATTGCTTAAAGATCTTTGGCGAGTTAAAACAAGCTCATACTGCTATCGGCGAATTAGAAGGCTTACAAGGAGGCAGCCTAGCCGTTGGCTGTTCAGGAAGCCATCTGCTGATCTCTTCCGTAGTAAAATTTCACACTCATTATCCAGGAATTAAAATTTCCATTATTCAGCTGTCAACAGAAGAAATAAAAGAAAAATTACTAAAAAATGAATTAGATATTGGCATTGCCTTTCTCCCATTAGAAGACCTTCAATTAGAAAGTCTTCATTTGTATGTAGAAGAATTATGCCTTGCCGTATACAAAGACAATCCACTTGCCAAACACCAAAGTATAACTCTGGAAATGTTACAATCCGTCCCCATTGTTTTGCTGCCTCCCAAATATATCATCAGGCAATTCATTGACCAAGCCACCGAAAAGCTTGGTTTTTTATTGAATCCCATGATTGAAATGATGCCTTTCGAACATTTGCTGGAAATCGTCGGCCGTAATATTGCTGCAACCATCCTTCCTCGCTCCTACATTAATAGCTTTGGAAATGAAAATATTCAATCCATCTCCATTGATGATCCCAATATGAAGAAATCCATGGGGGTCATCTATCGGAAAGACATCTCTATTCCTGCAGCTACTGACAAATTTATCGAAGAACTGATACTGGGATTCAAAAATTTTCATTTCTAAAAATAACGATAGTTAATCTTTCCCTTTCTACAAAGCTGTGATAAGATAAACAAATATTTAATTTTGTAGAGGAGGAAAACTTTGACAACTTTAGCAAATAATCGCCGCATATACTTATTGCTTATCTTAGTTGTAATTCTTTGGGGCATCAATGTGGTCTCCATCAAATATCTCACTCGCTTTTTTCCTCCATTAGCCCTCGCTCCTATACGATTATTTTTGGCAAGCGGGTTACTGTTACCCCTGGTATGGAGGCGGTATGGTTATAAGAAACTATCCAGTAGAGAATGGTTTCCCATCATAGGGGTATCTATGTTCTGTATATTTCTTCACCAAATAACTCTCACCATAGGATTGACTGCTACCAGTGGAATACATGGAGTCTTGATATTGGGACTCAACCCGTTATTTACAACCGTTTTTGCTGGCTATTTACTAAAAGAAGAATTTACCTGGGCGAAAGGAATCGCTATCCTTTTTGGATTCAGTGCTTTACTTCTCGTCGTTTCTGGCAGCTCGCAAGGTGGTGCCACATTTACTGGTGACGGAATCATGCTGATTGCGACTATTGTTTTTGTCATAGGCTCTTTGTTTGTAAAGAAAGCTACCTTATCCGTTTCCCCTTTGATAGTAACAGCTTATAGCCATGCCTTAGCCTCTATCGGTCTGTTGATTCTTGGTTTGTTTGTAAACCCAGTGTGGAACTACCCAGGCAGCTATGAGTTCTGGCCTATTGCAGTTTTACTATTTTCTAGTTTTTTCAGTACCGCATTGGGAGCCTTATGGTGGAATACAGCCATACAACAAATAGGAGCTTCTACAGCTTCCCTTTTTCAAAATGGTGCTCCCGTAGTAGGAGTACTTGCCTCAGCTTTGTTCTTAGGGGAACAACTAAGCTGGTATCATTTTGCAGCTCTCCTGCTTGTAATCCTGGGGGTCAGCTTAGGCACAGGAGTAATTCGTCTTCCAGATCGTTTACTATTATTAAGAGATAAGATTAAGATGCGGAATTAATCTTTAATAAAGCAATAAAAAGAAGGACTTACTCTATTGATAAGTCCTTCTTTTTCGAATAAAATTCCTATTTAAATTCAAATTTTTAGCATTCTAAAGCTGGCAATTCTATAATATAACAAGAGGTGATTGAAATGAAACAGCTAGGAGAACTTCTCATTTCGCCACATGGCGGTCAAGAGATTGTCATGGGTAATACGGCTATCGTCCGTGCTATGATTGAATCGAATGTTAGAGTTGCCACATCCTACCCTGGCTCACCGACGCCAGAAATTGCTGCCGCTATTGCGAGTATTCCCAAAGACAAGAACCCCCTTTATTTTGAGTTTTCCACCAATGAAAAAGTTGCCACAGAAGTCGCCTTTGGTGCTTCTATTAATGGGCACCTATCAACCGTCTTCTTCAAAAGCGTAGGACTGAATGTTGCTGCTGACACCTTTGTTCAGCTTGGGCATATGGAACTAATCGGCGGTATGGTGATTGTTCTCGGTGATGACCCAGGAGCCAACTCATCTCAAAATGAACAAGACAATCGTCATTATGCCCGTCTTGCCTACATCCCTATGCTAGAACCAGCTACCCCCACAGAAGTCTATACTATGTTCAAAGAAGCCGCTCGCCTATCTATCGAACGTCGTATGCCAGTTATTCTCAGACTCACCACGCATGTCTGTCATGCCAAAGAAAAGGTGAACTTTACCTCCTGGAGGTCTCAACCGACTGATAACTCACCTCTTTTTAATCCAGACAATGGACCCTATATACCATTAACTACAAAATTAGTTCTTCCCCTAAAACGGCGCGCTCTAGAAAAACTAGCGCTATTCTCTGCTCATGCCGATACTTCATCTCTAAATACGCTTGTTGATCACGGAAACTCTACTTATGGAGTACTAACAATGGGAGCCGCCTTTCAATCTTTACAAGATGTGCTGGAAAAAGCAGTCGTTAAACCAAACATACTAAAGCTTGGTATTATTCATCCACTACCTAAAAAGCTGGTTGCTGATTTTCTCCGTCAGCATATGGAAGTCAAAGTATTAGAAGAATTAGATGACTTTATCGAACAGCAAGTGAAAGCGCTAGCCCAGGAAATAGGCATTACCACAAAAATAATTGGTAAACAGGACTATGAGGATTGGCTGAATGAATATACTCCCGAGAAAGTGGACGCCATCATGCGCAAAACATGGCTCCAATTGCTGCCTCCCCTCGCTGAATTACCAAATCACCCATTGCAATGGTCAGCTCGTCCAGCCCAAATGTGCCCCGGTTGTGGCCATCGTTCCGCATTTCATGCTATTAAACAGGCTCTGGGAGCGGATGATATTACCGTTGCTGATATCGGCTGTCATACCCTTGGAATCATGGAACCCTATAAAATGGGGCAAATACTGTTATGTATGGGACATAGCAGCGGTACAGCTGCTGGCTTGTCACTTTTCAACACCAGTCGCAAAGTAGTTGCATTTCTTGGAGATTCCACCTTCTTTCATGCCGGCCTGCCAGGGATCATCAATGCAGTTTTTAATCATCACAACTTTACTTTAATTCTCTTAGACAACGGCACTACGGCTATGACAGGTCATCAAGATCATCCTGGCGTCGGTTATAATTTTAATGGCCCAACTGATAAGATCTCTATACGCCGTCTATTAGAAGGTATTGGGATCACCAATATTCGCGAGATCGACGCCTATGCACAGGCTAAACTCAAAGAAGCTGTCAAAGCGGCTATTGCCGAAGAGGGGTTTAAAGTAGTGATTGCCAAACACCCCTGTATGCTGAAACTAATGAGCGAACGCAGTGCTGCAGGAAATCCGCCTCCTCCACAGGTAGAAATTACAGAAGACTGTAACCAAAACTATACCTGTATAAATTCCTTCGCCTGCCCAACCTTTCAGCGCGACACTGAGGGTGGCGTGTGGGTGAATAATGACCTCTGTATTGGTGACGGTTCTTGTAAGCAAACCTGTCCGGCAAAAGCCATCATCCATAAAGCTCGCAGCAAAGGAGGAATATAAACGTATGCCTTCTACTAAAATAGACATTTACCTCATCGGAGTCGGCGGGCAGGGCATCGGCTTATTAAGCGAAGTCATCATAAGAGCCGCCGATTATGCTGGACTGCCAGTACGCGGCACCGACACTCACGGTCTAGCTCAACGTGGCGGTACTGTGTCTTCCTGTATTCGCATTGGTCCCCGTGCTCATTCTGCTCTTATCCAAGCAGGCTGCGCAGATATGGTCATTGCGTTAGAACGCAATGAGGCCTTACGCGGCCTTAATCAGTTAAAAACTGCTGGAACATTAATATATTACGATACCCAGTGGCAGCCCCTGCTGGTTAGACTCGGCAAAGAACCCATTCTCAGGGCAGAAGATATCAGCGCTGAATGTTTGCGGCGTAATATCCAGGAATATCGGATAGAACCTACAAAACTAAGTAATCCCAAAATGCAGAATATTGCTCTTCTTGCCAGCATTGCCAAAAATAGCAGTATCCCAAATATAACACCAGCACACTATGAACAAGCCCTTAACGACCTACTAGAGGGAAATAAGCTGGAGAAAAATCTCGTCCTATTCCACTCCTTAACAACAGAACTAGGATAGGCATCAAAAAAAAAGCGACTTGTGTTACCAAATGGTATTGCAAGTCGCTTTAGAATGGTAGGCTTACTCGTAACGAGGCAGCCTTTACTTTGTAATGAGGCTATTATTTTAAATCCTGTAAAAAACTTGTACCGTATTCCGGCATCTTCACATGGAAGCTCTCTGCTATAGTAGCACCAACATCTGCAAAGGTTGTTCTTAATGGCAACTCTCTGCCTTTAGCAAAGCGAGGAGAGTACACAAGTAAAGGTACGTATTCTCTTGTATGATCAGTGCCATGATAGGTAGGATCATTTCCATGATCAGCAGTGATGATCAATAAATCCTCCTTCGTCATCTTTGCAAATACTTCTGGCAATCGAGCATCATATTCCTCTAAAGCTTTACCATAACCTTTAGGATCGCGGCGATGCCCAAATGAAGCATCAAAATCTACTAAATTCAAAAAGCTAAGTCCAGTAAACCCTTTATCTAAGACCTCAAGCAATTTATTCATGCCGTCCATATTAGAAATGGTATGGATAGATTCTGTGACTCCCTCACCATTATAAATATCAGAAATTTTCCCTAGAGCAATCACATCAAATTTTGCGTCCTTCAACTCATTCATCACAGTACGACCAAAAGGTTTTAATGCATAATCATGACGATTGGCAGTGCGGGTAAAGTTACCTGCATCTCCTATAAACGGCCGAGCAATAATCCGCCCTATTTTATAAGGCTCTTCAATGGTTATTTCTCGGCAAAACGCACAAATTTCATAAAGTTCCTTCAATGGGATGACTTCTTCATGTGCGGCAATTTGTAGTACCGAATCAGCTGATGTGTAAACAATAAGCGCTCCTGTCTTCACATGCTCTTCACCCAGTTCTTTAATGATTTCCGTACCGCTTGCAGGCTTATTGGCGATTACCTTTCGTCCCGTTTTTTCCTCAATACGCCGAATCAATTCATCGGGAAAACCATTAGGAAATACCCGAAAAGGTTTTTCCGTATAGAGTCCCATTAATTCCCAATGTCCAGCCATTGTGTCCTTGCCCTTCGATAACTCTTGCATTTTCGTATAATAAGCAAGAGGATATTCCGTTGGCTCAATACCTTGAATATGTCTAATATTAGAAACGCCGAGCTTTCCCAGATTTGGCATCTTTAGGCCTCCACATGCTTCAGCAATATGCCCTAACGTATCTACATCAAAATCCTCAAATTTTGCCGCATCAGGTGCTTCTCCAATCCCAACAGAGTCCATCACAATTAAATGAATTCGTTTAAAATTTGTTATATCCATTTTTCCTCCTTACCATATCCCCTATTAAGCTTTTCAAGAAACTGCTAAATTATTATGATAATGAATATAGTATCTAAGATTATGTACCTCTTATCAACATACGCGTCTCTTTACACAAATGATACTGCTTCATATTTTGCTAAACTTAGTAAAACCTTCAACACATTATTTTAAAAATCCTCCTTTATTGACAGTGTAGTGACAAATCAGTGCATAACCATCACGTTACGAAGTATCACTTTTCTCTACTTTTATTTTCTTCTTTTGCTTTTTCCAGCTTTTCCTGATCAACAACCAACTCTTTTGCCGTTTCAAACTGCAAATTATCAATTATACTTCTTTTTTCTACTATCCTTTTCTCATACCTACTTTGAACTGCATAAACAGCCGAAAATAATATAACTAGTATCACTCCTGCTAACAAACCAGCACCTTGTCCAGGTACTAAAGGCATACTGATAATAATTAAAAGAATGCTAACGAAACCGACTCCAGTGCTAATCGGATATCCGGGAAGCTGGCATTTACCATTAGGGGGACAACCATTTTCCTTACGTAGTTTATAATGAGTTGCTAGAATAACCGCATAAGAAAATAGTAAAGCAAAACCACCAGAACTCACTAAGAAAAGATACACTTGCTGAGGCAGCATAAATCCCATGCCTAATCCCACTAGCATTGCAATTCCCGAAAAAAGGATTCCACGGTGTGGTACATCTCCCTCATCTTTTATCCATGCGGGGGCATGCCCTTCATCTGCTAAGGATCGGATCATGCGGCCTAACCCAAACATAGCGGCTAACATAGTAGAGAGTATAGCTGTCACTAATACAATGGTAATTACGTCCCCTGCCCAGTTCAAATTCCATCTTACCAAGGATAAAGCTAAAGGACTTACCTCAGCAGTCAAAACATTCGTCGGTATCAAAGGCAATAGAACAAGAATCGTAAATATATATAGTCCCACTAAACCTATTACAGTATACTTAATGGCCCGTGGCACAACCTCATAGGGATTTGTAGTTTCCGCTGCTGCCAATCCAATAACCTCAAATCCAGCATACGTAAACATAACGATGAGCATGCTTCCCGCAATTCCCCAAATTCCTGCAGGAAACAAAGGCTCGGACGTAAGTTCCCCTGCACCAATGGGTGCAATGCCTGGAATAAAACCACTAATTAAAGCAACACCTAGGAAAATAAAACCGATAATCGCTAATAATTTCACCGCTGCTAGCCCACTCTCCAGCTTACTCAGTTGATTGGCACCCAACAAATTCAGAAGAGATACCCCCACAATAATAATAGCCCCTAACAAAGGGAGGGAAATATTGGGAAGCCATGTACGCAAAATGATAGATACAGCAGTAGCTTCACTGGACATAGCCAAAACCAATCCACTCCAATACACCCAACCAACAACAAACCCCAAACCTGGGCCATAAGCATTTTGAGCAAAGGTACGAAAGGATCCAGGTGCAGGATCTGCCACCGTCATTTCCGATAAAGCAAAGAGAATGACATAGATTAATGCGCCTCCCAATAAGTAAGAAATAATAATCCCCGGCCCCGCTGTACGGACCGCTACAGCAGAACCTAAGAAAAAGGACCCCCCAATCACAGTTCCCAGTGACATCATAGTCAATTGCCACGCAGATAACCCATCACCTTTTTTATTCAAATTCAGACCTCCTAATTCGTAAAGAAAAAATACTTTATTACAAGTATCTCCTCCGACGAATTAAGTTATGATCTTTCTAAATAAAATAATTTATCATCATTTGTAATGTTCGGTTATAATAGTGTTTTTTAAAAATAAAAATTAAATTGGTTTTAACTTTACTGTGCTTCTTATGCATTATTATTAATATAATGATAAAAAAACAATTAGGGAGGTGCTTTATGGATACTATCAAAACCATCTTAGAAGACAGCAACTATTCTTATGAATTTATTTATCATAAGCAACCCATTCTCACAGCGCAAGAAGGTGCTGATTATTTTGGCATTGATACTGGCCAAACGGCACCTACCCTAATTATTACAACGGATATCGGTTTTTTTGCTCTCATACTTTCTGGTAAATATGGACTTGTTCAGCTTGAACGAATATCATTTATCTTAGGCTGTAAAAACATTAGGATGGCAAGCAGAGAAGAAGTAAAGAAAAAAACTGGTTTTTCTGCAGGAAATCTTCCTATGATCGGTATACCACTGCCTCATATCTTAGATAAACGGCTTTTTTGTTACTCTTACATATACGGTGGCTCTGGCCAATTAAATCGTACGTTGAAAATCACACCTCTCGCCCTCAAGCAATTGAATAAAGTAGTAGCAATTACTACAGCGTTCGGTAAATAAAAATCATCTCACCAATTATATAAAATAACAAAAACTACTCACGTTTAACATGAGTAGTTTTTGTTGCTTTCGAAAGTTCAATTTACTTTTCTAATTTTCATTTTTCCTGACGGCTCCACCTTATTGTCTGGCAACAGCCATCTTCAGTGGTTCGCCATTGATTGTTACATCCGTGTACGCTCTTGCTTCATCAAATACAATTTCCACAGCTAAGGTTTCGCTCATAATATAGTCCTTATATTGATTCACAACATCTTGCAAAAGGATATTTCCAGTCATGTAAATCGTAATCTTATCCATCACTTCAAAAGAACTATCCTTTCTCATATTTTGAAGTTTGCTAATGATTTCTCTGGCATACCCTTCAACTCTCAAACCTTCAGAGATATGGGTATCAAGAACAACACCAACGTCTCCTTCGCCGGCAAAAGCAAATCCTTCAAGACCGTTCATCGTAACAAACAAATTTGTCGAGTTAAATTCTATGGGAGTACCATCAATTTCTACCATAATGGCCTCACCTTTTGAAATTTTCAATGCTAACGCCATTTGATCCATCTGAGCGAGAGTTTTCCTGATGCCAGGAATAAACTTACCATGAGTTTTCCCCAGTACTGGTGAATTCGGTTTTACAGTATAGCTTACATAATCTGACATATTGGCGTTCACTTCTACGTCTTTTATATTCAGCTCTTCCTTAATAATATCTATATAATAATCAGGTAATGTCTTAGTACTCAGCAGCATTTTGGAAAGAGGCTGCCTATTTTTAATATTAGCCAAATTTCTCGCGCTCCGGCCAAGACCACAAATCTTATAAGTCAATTCCATTTCAGCTTCAAGCAGCTTATCAACAAGCTTTTCATCATATTCAGGCCATCTGCACAGATGAACACTCTCCGGCTCCTTCGCGTCACGCCCTGCTACAAGATTCTGGTAAATCTCTTCTGTTATAAAGGGGACAAAAGGGGCAGCCACCATTACTAGATTTTTTAGTACGGTGTGCAGAGTAAGATAAGCATCAATCTTATCATCTGTCATATCCATGACCCAATATCTGGTTCTATTTCTCCTGACATACCAGTTTGACAGCTCATCAGTAAATTCTCCGATAAGCTCTGCTGCTCCCGTAATATTATAAGCCTCCAGATCTTCATCGACTTTATATATCAAAGTATTAAGTTTGGACATAATCCATTTGTCCATGACATGGTTGCTTTTTCTCCCCTGGTACTGAGTAGGATCAAATTGATCAATCTGAGCATACAGCACATAAAAAGAATATACATTCCATAAAGTATTCAAAAATTTACGCTGAACTTCAATTACTGCATCTTCATAAAACCTAGATGGCAGCCAAGGAGCACTGGCGGTATAAAAATACCATCGTAAAGCATCGGCTCCCTCATTTTCCAAGACAGTAAACGGACTTAAGACGTTCCCCTTATGCTTTGACATTTTAATACCGTTTTTATCAAGCACATGTCCGAGAACGATACAATTTTCAAAGGAACTCTTGTCAAATATGGCTGTAGATATAGCAAGAAGGGTGTAAAACCATCCTCTGGTCTGATCCACTGCTTCTGATATAAACTGAGCGGGGAAGTTTTGCTCAAACAACTCCTTGTTCTCAAAGGGAAAATGATACTGAGCAAAGGGCATGGAACCGGAATCATACCAACAATCAATAACCTCACTTACTCTTCTCATTTCTTTGGCACAAACATGACACTGCAGTGACACATGATCAATATAAGGTTTGTGAAGCTCAATCTCTTCCGGTACGTGAATTCCCTTTTCCTTTAATTCTGCAATACTTCCTATGCATTCCCGATGGCCACAATCGCACTCCCAGATTGGCAGAGGAGTACCCCAATAGCGCTCCCGACTCAGCCCCCAATCAATCACATTCTCCAGGAAATTGCCAAAACGGCCTTTCTTAATATTGTCAGGGTACCAATTGATTTTATCATTATTCTCCAGAAGATTGTCTCGTAAGGAAGACATCTTTACGAACCACGAATCCCTGGGATAATACAAAAGCGGTGTATCACAGCGCCAGCAGAATGGATAGGAATGAAGGAACTTTTCTGATTTGTAGAGAATGTCCTTTTCTTTCATGGCTTCGATAATTTTCTCGTCTGCTTTTTTTACAAACATCCCCCGCCAAGGAGTAACTTCTTCCATAAAATTACCCTGAACATCCACCAGATTTACCAAAGGAAGGTCATACTTCTGCCCCACTCTATTATCATCTTCGCCATAAGCAGGTGCAATATGAACCACTCCTGTACCATCACTGAGAGTTACAAAATCCCCATGAACAATATAATAGGCTCTTTTCTCTGGAGTAACAAATGAGAACATGGGCTCATATTCCTTATTGAGCAGCTCTTCACCCTTAAACTTTCTGACTACCTCGTATTCTCCTTCAATGCTGCTAAGCAGCTCATTGGCAAGGATCAAATGCTCTTGATGATTGACGATTTCCACATAATCATATTTACGATTCACTGCCAGAGCTACATTACTTGGCAGGGTCCAAGGAGTTGTCGTCCACACTAGGATATAGGCATTTTCACCTTTCAGTTTGAATTTAACATACGCAGAACTATCCTTCACATCTTTATAACCTTGAGCAACTTCATGAGAAGATAAAGACGTCCCACATCGTGGGCAATAAGGAACAATTTTGTGCCCTTTATATAATAATTCCTTGTCCCAAAGCTGCTTCAAGGACCACCATACCGATTCGATATACTCATTTTGATAAGTAACATAAGGATTATCCATATCAATCCAGTAGGCTACCCGCTCGGACATATCCTTCCACTGAGTTGCATAAGTGAAGACGCTGTCTTTACACTTTTTTATAAAGTTTTCAACACCATATTTTTCAATTTCCGGCTTGCCAGATATACCAAGAGCTTTCTCTACTTCCAGTTCAACAGGGAGACCATGCGTATCCCAACCAGCTTTGCGCAAAACTTTGTACCCCTTCATCACTTTGTAACGTGGGATAAGATCCTTAATCACTCGGGTAACGACATGACCAATATGAGGTGCACCATTGGCTGTGGGCGGTCCATCATAAAAAGTAAAATATTCACTGCCTTCATTCATCTGAAAATTTCTTTTTATAATATCTTTTTCTTTCCATAACTCAAGAATGGATTTTTCCATTGCCACAAAATTATTTTTGGAATCAACCTTTTTATACATTGTTTAAAAACTCCTTTTACCTATAGCCTTCCCACTTAATCCTGTGATAAGAAGGCCCTCTGCTTGTCAGTTACATAAACAAAAAACTTCGTCCTGTTCAGGACGAAGTTTTACCTTCGTTATACCACCTTTAACAAACCATTCAGGTACTAACATACCTTATCCTTTAACGCGGGAATACGGATTGGCCTACTCTCGTTTCAGCCATCAGCTCTCAGGTGATTTTCTTCAGATTAATATCGCAGGTTCTCAGCAATCTCCTGCTCTCTGTGGACTTAAAATCATGAATACTCTTCCTGATCATAGCTTTATAACTATATCTATTAAAATCTTATTAAGAGTATACGTCCTGTTATTTATAATGTCAATAGTCATATAATCAGTCGTACACCGCCTAATTCAGCTGAACTATATTTGAACTCACCTTTGGGTGAGCCAATAAACATGAAATTAGGAGCAATTGTACAACATGTAGATCCCAATCTCTATTATAGCACTTATAGTATCATACTATCCCTGACGCATATTCTTACAAGTATTCCCTCACATTAAAAGAAGCAATGTTCCGGGACCTCTCCTACGTTCTTCTGTACTTGCTGCAGAATCCCTCTCACATGTAATTTTTTTAAAAAAATGGTTATAATATGGAGTATAAAGAAACGCTAATATCTAATACACCGACTATACGCAGTTTTATCAAAAAAGCTATATGAATTTTAAGGAGGTGCAACACTATGGAAGAACCTAAAAATTCCTCTACGACCGAACACGAAAAAGAGCAACACAAGAACCTTTCTGTAGAATCCAGCGACACGAAGACAAAGCAAACCATGCCTACTCTTTATCCCGACATAGAATATATTAACAGAACGCTGCCATGATGCAATGTGACAAGTAAATAACAAGAAAACTACTCATTTTTTAATATGGGTAGTTTTTTTAATTGCTGGTAAGAATACGTGCCGGGTAAACCAATGTTCCTTTTAAGCATATTATGTAATACAGTCAGTCTATACTTTACTAATTAGTAAAGGACGTGCCGCTACTATCCCTATAGATTAATCAAATAATATACCAAAGGAAAGTGATAAGATGAAACAACACGCAAGACAGATAGCCTTTGGTGCAATAAACGTACCGCTAGCTATCTTTTGGTCCGAACCTGGAATACCTGAATATCAAAAGATCAGCTTATCCGCTGCTACCTATCCCCAATCATGGTCGGAAAGCTTAGATGTACAGCAAAGACTGTGGCTAGTCGAGAAAGTAAATACCATGGCAATCTATGGTGAAACAGTCGCAATATTGGACGGAAAAAACAATTGGCTGCAAGTAGCCGCACTAGATCAACGTACAAAGGATAATAAATGGGGCCAAGCCGGCTGGGTTCCGGCAAACCAGATTATCTACAATGATACCTATTTGCAAGAGCAGCACTATTTACCAGAAGCTGTAATATCAGTAGCAAAAGCAACTCTTTTTCAAGATACAGCCTGTTGGGCAGAGCCCTTTCATGAACTAAGTTTTCAAGTCAGATTACCAATCCTGCTGGAAGGGGAATATATTTTTCAAGTACGTCTCCCGGACGGCAATACAGGTTATCTCTCTCGGCTAGAAACTAAAAAAGCCTGTGAACTTTTCTTCTCCAGAGAATGTATTATCGCGGAAGCCAGGCAATTTTGGGGATTGAGATACTTATGGGGTGGCACTTCCTGTTATGGTTTTGATTGTTCTGGATATACCTTTCGCCTGTACCAGTCGCAAGGTATATCCCTGTATCGCAATTCTAAACAGCAATCACAAGAAGGTATCCCGATCGAAGAAGAAAATCTTCTGCCCGGTGATCTAGTTTTTTTTGCAAGCGAGGGCGGCAAAGGCAACATTCATCATGTAGGTATGTGTGTCGGAAATGGCATAATGATTCATGCACCACAAAGCAGTTCCTTCATCCAAGAGAGCAGATTTGATATTGGCCATTATCATGAAGAATACTGGGGTGGCAGGCGTTACGTTTAAGCGAAGACAAAACAGCTTAGAAAAGGATAGAAGTGGCAATCGTTCATATATTGAGAAATGTCAATAAAAAACAAGCGGGAAAATCCCAAAGGATTTTCCCGCCTGTTTTTAACTTGGTTGCTACTTGTTTTCTTTTTGGCTTAATAGTCTCTGATAGGTAATGATTAAGTCGTCTAATTGCTGGCTAGTCTGAATTACTTCAGCATCTACTAAACGTTGTTTCCCTCCCATTTCATTTAATTGCCGGCGTACTACTTCAATTTTCGCTACTATCTCACCAATTTTCATCTTTATCCCCCCTTTCATTGTTAAATTTACCAAGAAAATGGGGGAATTTGTTATTTTCCGAAATAAAAATTTCTTATATTTTTATTTCGAAAAAACTTTGTTATCTATTAAATATAATATCTGTCTATAATAGTGACTCTAAATTGAACCTTCGATATAAAATAAAGCCGTTAAAACACTTAAAAGTGTTTTAACGGCTTTATTCAACAGAACCTCTAATTTGTCTGTAACAATCACCCCATCCTGTACTTACACACGAAATAAGGAAATTAAATTTGCGGCTGGTCGACCTTTTTGCCAGCCACATATCTAGCAATAATATCTCGATCGTCGCCGATATAAATAAACCGTTGCAGCCGTTCTTCCAAAGACCGTTGATTCGGATCGGCTG
>Ga0316613_10000784_pt1 | contig 23414 bp, 21 predicted proteins | sample OWC_soil_day10_C_2_FD_207647 | JGI IMG/M metagenome (GOLD analysis project Ga0316613, IMG submission 207647) | Wetland soil microbial communities from Old Woman Creek delta, Ohio, United States - OWC_soil_day10_CT_b | ecosystem: Environmental > Terrestrial > Soil > Wetlands | place: USA: Ohio...
GACCTACAATGGCAACCGTCTGCCCAGCCTCCACGTTGGAAGAAAAATGATTGATGATCATGGTATCCGGCTGATAACCAAAACAGACATTTTTAAATTCCACATTTCCATGAACCTCAGACAGTACGATGGGGCTTTCTGTCTCACTGACTTCATCCTCTTCATCTAAGAACTCAAATACACGTTCTGCTGCCGCAGCTGTTGACTGCAAAGTATTGGAAACATTGGCAATCTGGGAGATTGGCTGCATGAAGGATCTCATGTACTGGATAAATGCCTGAACATCACCGATCTCAATTACCTTTTTCACCGTCAAATATCCGCCTAAAAGACAGACACACACAAATCCAAGATTACCCACAAAAGACATAATGGGCATCATCATTCCCGACAGAAACTGGGATTTCCACGCAGATCCATAGAGCTTATCGTTGATCAGCCGGAATTTTTCAATGGCTTCTTTCTCTCCGTTAAAAATCTGGACCACGTTATGGCCTGCATATATTTCTTCAATATGACCGTTTAAATTTCCCAGACTTTTCTGCTGCTGGGAAAAATATTTCTGGGACTTTTTCACTACGGTAACAATTAATCCCATGGATACAAACAATACCAAAACTGCCACCAGAGTCATTCGTATGCTGATGGAAAGCATCATAGCTACAATACCGATTAAGGTGGTCACCGATGTAATCATCTGGGTCAGACTCTGATTTAATGTCTGGCTTACCGTATCCACATCGTTGGTAATTCTTGAAAGAATCTCCCCATGAGTTCTGGTGTCATAATAATTTAACGGAAGGCGGTTCATCTTTTCCGATATATTTTTTCTCAGCTCATAGGTGATCTTCATACTGACCCCTGACATAATGTAACTCTGCAGATAGGAAAAGAGAGCCGATACAAGATACAGGACAACTAAGAGCAGCAGCCGGTTTCTGATATAGCGGAAATCTGTAAGCAATCCGGTTCCCATGGCCCATGCCATCAGCCCTTCAAAAAGCTTGGTGGTAGCTTTTCCTAATACTTTAGGTCCTACAATGGAAAATACAGAGGAACAGCATGCAAACAGGATTACAACGCTGACGGAAACCTTGTAATGTTTTAGATACCCGGCAAGGTGGAGCATGGTGCCTTTAAAATTCTTTGCTTTTTCAGTCTTCTGGCCAAGTCCGCCGCCCGGGCCCATTGGTCCGCCTGAGGATTTTTCTTCACTCATTTCAGTTCCTCCTCACTCAGCTGTGACAGCGCGATTTCCCGGTAAACTTCACATCTCTTCATCAGCTCCCTGTGAGGTCCCTTTCCGGCAATTCTGCCCTGATCCAGAACAATAATCTGATCCGCATTCATAATGGTGCTGATTCGCTGAGCCACCAGAATGGTGACGCTGTCTTTTGTTTTATCTTTCAGCGCAGCTCTAAGCTTTGCATCTGTCTTAAAATCCAGAGCGGAAAAGCTGTCGTCAAATACATTAACCGGTGCCCTTTTAACCAGTGCTCTTGCAATGGAAAGACGCTGCTTCTGACCGCCTGATACGTTCTGACCGCCCTGGGCGATTTCTGTTAAAAAGCCCTCGGGCCTGGAATCAATAAATTCCTCTGCCTGAGCAGTTTTGGCTGCTTCCTCCACCACTTCTTTACTGGCTTCTCTGTCACCATATTTTAAATTGCTCTCGATTGTTCCGGAAAATAAGATTCCCTTCTGGGGCACAAAACCAATCATGTCTCTCAGCTTTTTTAACGGCCATTTTCTGATATCAATGCCGTCAATTAAGATTTCTCCCCCTGTCACATCGTAAAAACGAGGAAGTAAGTTGACCAGTGTGCTTTTTCCGCTTCCGGTTGCTCCGATAAAAGCAGTTGTCTGACCTGGCAGTGCCGTAAATGTAATATCGTGAAGAACCGCTTCATCGGCATCGGGATACTGAAAGGATACTCCTCTGTATTCCACAGTCCCTTTCGGTGTTTCTAATATGACTGCAGCTTCCTTCGGATCTGTGATGGTTGAATCCGTAGTCAGTATTTCAACCACTCTCTTTATCGATACAATTGCTCTTGGAATCATGATAAACATCATTGCCATCATTAAAAAAGCCATAATGATCTGCATGGCATACTGCATATATGCCATCATGTCTCCTACCTGCATCTGAAAGCTGGAAACTGCCTTTGATCCAACCCAGACGATTAATAAGTTGGTCAGATTCATAATAAGCATCATAGCCGGCATCATGCCGGAGGTAACTCTGTTAACAAATAAATTTGTGTCTGTCAGCCTGGCATTCACCTTATCAAACCGCTTTTCCTCAAATCTCTGGGTATTAAATGCACGAATGACCAGAGTTCCGTCAAGGCTTTCCCTTACTACAAGGTTTAGCCGGTCGATTAACTTCTGCACATACTGAAACCTGGGCATCACCACCATCATCATGGAAAAAATCATCACAAGCAGTAATCCCACAGATAAGGCGATAATCCAGGACATTGATTTATCCTTTTCCAGGGCATGAATGACACCGCCGACTCCAAGTATGGGTGCATAAAACACGATACGGATCAGCATAACAATCAGCTGCTGGATCTGGGTAATATCATTAGTGGTTCTGGTGATTAACGAAGAAGTGGAATACATCTCCATCTCCGCACTGGAAAAGCTCTCAATTCTGGTAAATACATCCTGCCGCAGATTACGGCAGATGCCTGCTGCCATTCTTGCACCGATCAGTCCCACGATTACGGTGCAGAACGCGCTTAAAAAGGCGATTCCCATCATTTGAAATCCGGCTTTGACTATGTACATCGTGTCTCCCGAAGTGATACCTTTGTTTACGATATCAGACATATAATCCGGGAGCGATAAATCACAGGCAGCCTGCCCGAACAGCAGCAGCATGACCGCTGCTAAGGATATCAAATGGGGTTTGAAATATCGGAAAAATACATTCAAGTCAGTTCCCTCTTTTCTGTTTCATCAATCTGTCGTTTCGTCAATTTCTTCCGTCATATCACTCACTGCACGTTCCATCTGATCAATAAAACGGTTCCACAATGTGATCAGCTGATCCATATCTTCCATTCCCATGCCTTCCACAACTCTTCCCACCATCAGATTCACTTTCTCCAGGCACTTTTTTCTTACAAAATATCCCTTCTCCGTAAGCATGACACAAATATTCCTTCTGTTGTCAGGATCAATCTTCCTGGATATCAGTCCGCGCTTTTCCAGGGAATTTAGAGTCCGTGATGCAGAAGGTAAGACAATATCCATTTTTTTTGCCAGTGCCGATACATAAATGCCCTTTTGTTCCTGATCTGTGTTAGTTGCTTCATATATTTGCTGAATGGCAAACAGTTCAAGGCGGGTCAGTCCCTGGGACAGCAGGATTTTATCCACTTTTCTCCCTTTCCCCATCATGACTGCCAGATGGGTTTTTACCTTTTTTATGTATTTTTCTTTTTCATCTATCAAAATTTTCTATCCCCTTTTAATTACTTAACACCATTAACATTTACCAACGTTCATCATTCTACTCTTCTCCAGTTCCTGTGTCAATATGAAATTTTTTTCCTTTCAGATTCTTAACACCGAAACGAAAAAAGGTCCAAGCCCGCATGAGGGCTGAACCTTTTTCAAACTTTTTGTTAATTTTTTACAGATGGCAGATTACTTAAATTATTATTCTCTGTTCCATCAGGAAGTGACTTTAAGTACTCACTGCCGTTTCTGGAAGCCACACCGACACCCTTTATCTCACCCTGTCTGGCAAGCATGACACCTTCTTCTTTATTCAGTGTTCTGCCGTCAGATAACTGGTATCCGGTTACCCGGCCGCTTTCTTTTACCAGAGCAACAATCTCCTTTGCATCTGCCTTTGGTGATGGGATATCATCAAGAGCCATCATGGCGAGATCAGCCCCAGCACCTTTCGTCTTATTTTCTGACATTGTTATTTGCCTCCTTCCAAACATGACCGATTCGTTTTTAGTGTTTCAATATTCTCCCGGATTATTCAGTATTGATTAGCCTTTTACAGCTCCCGAGGTCATGCCTGGTATAATATATTTCTGAAGAAGTAAATAAACTGCTGCCACAGGAAGGGTGGATAACACCACATTAGCAAAGACCAGCTGCCAGTCTGAACTGTGATTTCCAAAGAAATTATAAACAGTCAAAGGCAATGTGTAATTTTTCGCACTATTTAAGAAGTAAATGGATATTCCAAAATCATTCCACACAGCCATAAAATTAATGATGACTGCCGTAATGGTAACAGGCTGAAGCAATGGAAATATAATTCTGAAAAAAAGCTCTGTCTGACCTGCTCCGTCGATCCAGGCAGATTCATCTATCTCCTGGGGAATACTTTTTATAAAGCCTGTGTATAAAAAAACGGTAAAAGACATGTTTGCTGCAATCAGTACAAAGACTGCCGCAGTCTCATGTGTCAGGTGAAGAAAATTGCAGACAAAATAAGTTGGTATGATCTGAAGAGGAAGTACAAGCCCGAAAATCACCGTCATATTCACCATCCGTGATAACACTGTTTTTCTTCTCTCTAATACAAATGCCATCGTAGAGCATAAAATGATCAGAAATAAAACACAGATTACGGTTATTACCGTGCTGTTAACAAAACCCCGCAATATTCCTCCCTCTTTTATCATGTCGTAATAGTTTTTAAAGATCTGCCACTGGGTGGGAAGCATCATATTCATCTTAGCCGCTTCTGACTGATTTTTAAAGGAATTAATAATTACCATGTATACTGGAATCAGAATGAGAAAGGCACACAGCCACAGCACCAGATTGAGGATAATTGTAATCCATCTGTTCTTTTTCACATCTCCACCTCCTTACCTGCTATATAACGGTAGGTTGGAAGTGCAATTCCTGCTATTACCAATGCCAGAATCATACTGGCTGCACACCCTTCTCCAAATCTTCCCGCTCCAAAGGACTTATAAATCAGGGTTCCGAATACTTCCGTTGCCGAGCCAGGGCCTCCCTGAGTGGTTGCCTGAATCAGATCAAACACCTTTAAACCTCCGATAATACTCAGAATCAGAGCGTTATTAAATGCTGGTAAGAGTAGAGGAAAGGTGATATAACGAAATTTTGTAAATTCTCCGGCTCCATCAATCTCCGCCGCCTCGTAAAAATCCTTTCCGATGGTCTGCATGCCTGAGAGCAGTATTACCATGGTGAAGCCGGACCATTTCCATATTTCAATTGCGCAGACAGAAAAGATTGCAAGATGAGGGTCTGCCAGCCAGGATTTTGTTAAGGCAGAAAGACCCACGTTTTCAAGGAAGGCATTAATAAGACCGTTGGACGGATGCATCAGAGAGGAAAAAATCAGTCCTACTGCAACCGTGTTGATCACAGCCGGTAAGAAAAATATGGTTCTCAGTGCATTGGTAAACGCCATCCTGCGGTTTAATGCGACTGCAAGTGACAATCCGATTCCCATTTTAAAAACAGTGGTTATTACCGCAAAAATAAATGAATTTGTGATTGCCCTCCTCATATTGGGCTGAGTAAAAACATCAATATAATTTTCCAGTCCGCCGAAACGGGCTGAGGACAAATCAAATCCCAGTATTCTGACAAACGACAGAACAAGGCCCAGTCCGGCGGGAATAACAAAGAAAATAAGATAAAGGACCAGTCCCGGAATCGCAAGGGTATAGGAGTATCTCCTGCATTTTAATGAATTCATAATTTCTTCCTTATTTCCAGTTGGCATCACCCTGTGCCTTTGCGTTACGCTCTGTCTCCGCATCAAGGGCCTCTGCCACATCCTTAGCTTCTTTTAATGTACCGGTATAGTAATTTAACAGTGGTTCACTTAAATTTCCGTAGGAATACTGATTAATTTCTTCCCAGTCAGTCATGGATTTTCCACTGTCCATAATCTTTTTTAAGTCTGCTGTTGCCTTAGGTATCTCACTGGTCACGTTTTTATTTAAGTAAACACCAGGCTGTGCATCGGCATAAATCTGCTGTGCCTGTTTGGAAGCAATGAAATTTAACGCTTTCTTTCCCAGCTCCTGATCCTTACAGTTGGTTGTCAGGGCAAGGGAATAGGGAGTAAACATATTAATGTAGTTGTCTCCGGTTGGTGTCGGAATTGCAAATGCTCCAATGTCATCAATTTTATCAGCAAACTTCTTATTGATGTTATCTGCACACCAGGTTCCGTTGATGTACATACCGCACTCCCCATTTGCCAGCGCCTGATGGGCATTGTCGACGGTATCTGATAAATAGGTTTCATTCACATATCCAAGATCAATTAAGTCTTTAGTCCGCTGAATGGAAGCAACAAAATTCTCACAGTCGGCAAACTTCAGTTTATTTGTATTGATCTGCTCCATTAAACCAAACGTATCTGTTCCCAGTTTTGCCGCATCATTTAAGATTCCGCTGATTGCAGGCGGCTGGACACTCCACGCATCTTTTGCAGAATAATAAACCGGAGTGATTCCTGCTTTTTTCAGCTTTTCACAAACGGCAAGAAACTCATCCCAGGTCTTTGGAATTTCTGCTCCTGCTTTCTCGAATGCTTTTTTATTGTAAAAGATTCCGGATAACACAACCGAATCAATAGGAACCGCATATAATTTGCCGTCGTAGACAAATGTTCCGTTTAAAGCTGCCTGATCGTATTCCGATACACATTCCAGTCCTGTTAAATCCACCAGCTTATCAAGACCATTGGCGTAGGATTTTACCCATTGGGGTTTATATACCTGAATGAGATCAGGAAGATCATTGGTGGCGAATTTAGTCTGTAAAACCTGATCTCCCTGAGATCCTCCCTGAATCTTTGATATCTCCAGCTTAAATCCCAATTCTGCGGAATTATCATTGATGTACTGCTCCAGTGCCTGCCAGCCTGCCTTGTACCAGTCTGTATACATTAAAACTGTAAGGGTTTTCACATCCCCCCCTGTCCTGGCCGTCTGTTTACCGGAGACAGAATCCGTATTGGTTTTGGCGCACCCTGCCGTACTGGCGGTCAGCAGAATGGAAAGCCCCATGGCAATCCATCTTTTACTCTTTTTCATATTACATATCCTTCCTCTCGTTTTCACTTGAATTAACCGGTTATTTCTTATCCTAATCATACCATTAATTTTCAGGTAACGGCATTGGACTTTTTTACACTTCATATGATTTTTTTACACTTTTTCTATATAACTTGACATATATTCCTTGAAAAACTATGATGATTTTATCACAGATTACCAAATACGGAGGCATCATGAAGAAACGGTTTCGAAGTATCCGATATAAATTTATTTTATCCATGACAGCTGTCTTTTTGCTTTTTTCCTTCCTTGTACTGGGAATCTGGTATCAAGCGTTAAAGCAGGAGGCGGCTTCTACTGCCATACGCAATTCCGAGCACCTGTTAGAGGTTTCCAATACTATATTTGAAAACCAGGTACAGGATATCATCAATGTGGCAGCTTTAACTTCAGTCCGCTCCAGCAACTCCCTCTCCGCCAATATCCTGACCATATTATCAAGAAACGATTTGACTGGAGCAGAGATTGTCAGTTATCGGAAAATCGCTTCTGATTATTTAATCAGCTTATGCAGCTTTAAGAGTAATTTAAATGGTCTGATGCTCAGTGATTTCAAAGGAAATACCATTACTTACGGAATCCCCACTTCCTATGAGACGATGGTTCTAAACAACTGGATCTCCTTAATCAAAGACAGCGAAGAATCACTTGTACTGATACCGCCCCATTTTCCAAGACAATGGTATAACACCCCGAAGGACATGGCTTTTTCCGTTTTGAAACCGGTTTTCGATTATAACAATAAGAAAATTGGCTTTGTAATTGCGGACATCAACTCCGATTTGTTTCAGGAGTGCTTTGACACAAGCTCTCCATCCCCCTCGTCCTTGTATGTAATCAATCGAAATGACGGCAGGGTACTTTTTTGTCCCTCTTTTAATCTGCTGAATATGGAGCAGAATGAAGAGGTTCTTCCTGAAATTACTAATCATATCTCGTCTGCATCAGGCCATTTTCTTATGATGAGCCCGGAACGGAAAAAGATGCTTGTGGTGTACCACACCTCCTCCCTGACAAACTGGACCACATTAAGTGTGATTCCGGAAAAAGAGATTGTTACCGCATTTACCAGTACTCTGCACAATATAATCCAGATTACGCTGATTCTTCTATTCCTGTTAATCGGAACCGTTTTTTTCATCACCACCTTACTCACCAGGCAGATCCGTATTCTTGCCAATGCCGTAAAGCTGATTGATGGAGATTATCTGGATTTTAATGTTTCCATTCATACGAAAGACGAAATCGGCGCACTGTCCAGTCAGTTCCAGGCTATGCTTAAGCGGATAAAGCTTCTGCTTCTGGAGGTGAAAAAGGAGGAAGAAGGCAAACGCAGGGCAGAGATTGCGGCACTTCAGTTCCAGATGAATCCTCATTTCCTGTATAACACGTTAAACACCATCAAATTTCTCTCCTCTCTTCAGGGAGCAGAAAACATAGGAAACGTGGCACAATCCCTGTCATCTCTCATGCATATCAACATGGATGGACGTTCTTTCCTGAAAGCAGAGGAAGATGGAGAGTTTGTATCATCTTATCTGGATATACAAAATTATCGTTATACCAATGCGTTTCAATCCCGCATCCGTGTTTCAGAGGAAGCCAGAAGCTGTATGGTTCCAAAACTGCTGGTTCAGCCGCTGGTTGAGAATGCCTTAAAGCACGGTTTAAAAGACAAGGCATCCGGCGGTATTCTGCTTGTGGATTATTTGCTTGATGAGGAGTTTTTGAAGATTATTGTAGAGGACAACGGTCTTGGAATGGATGATGAACGAATTCATGAAATCATGAATCACAACCAGAACGAGAATGCAGGACATATTGGAATCCACAACATCAGAGAACGCTTACATATGTACTTCGGCAATGATTATGAAATGGAAATTATCAGTCAGCCGGGAGTTTTTACCCGGTTTGAACTACTGCTCCCCATTATTACAGAAAATGAGGTATCCCACTATGTTCCGAATTTTAATCGTTGATGATGAACTGCTGGTACGCAATTATCTAAAGCTTCTGTTTACAGATTTATCCAGTGATTTTACCATATGCGCAGAAGCTGGGGATGGCGTAACTGCTCTTGATAAAATCCGGGAGACAAGACCCCACATTATTATTTCAGATATGAAAATGCCTGATATGGATGGGCTGATGCTTTGCCAACGGGTGAGGGAGCAGTATCCGGACATTATCTTTATTGCACTGAGTAATTATGATGATTATACCTATGTGCGCGGCGCTTTAAAGAATGGGGCCCTGGACTATATGCTAAAACATAAGCTGAGCAAAGAATCACTTTTGTCCTTGTTGGAAGACTTAAAGAGAACTCTCAACATTAAAAATGACACAAAGGCATTTCCTGACCGCAGCTTATCCGCTTTAAGAGAAAAATTTGTGGCAGATTTACTGGGGCAGCTCTTCCTGTCGGAAGAAGAGATTGAAGCCAATTTAAAAATTCTTGGTATCCGTCTGGATATGACTCAGGTCATTCCCATTATTCTTTCCATCGATGATTATGTGAAACTGGAACAGGAAAGCAATATGAAGAAACGGAATATTTTAAGTTTTTCCATCTGCAACATCGGCAATGAAATTTTAAGCAGTTACCCTGCAGGTATCCTCACTCATATGGAACAGGGAATCTACTGCATTCTCCTTTCCTTTGCCCACGAAGCAAGCGAGGCAAAGAGACAGGAAACCATTCATAGCCTTCTGCACCAGCTTTCATCTAATTATAAAAACTATTTAAACATTTCAGTTAGTTTCTGTGTAGGGGAACTTTCCCCACAGATTTCGGGAGTCGCACATTCCTATGCAAAAGCACTGGAAACCACAGGACTTATTTTTTACTCCGGAAAGCAGTCCATTCTTCATTCCAGCCACTTGATTCCCCAGCCTTCAGAATTAACCGGACTTGATTATACTGTGGAGAAGACTCTTCTTACCCTGGTTTTAAAGGGAGAGACTATAAAAACGGAGACACTCATTAAAGATTTATTTCAAACTATGATTGACCAGAAAGAAACCCGCTCCAACGTGCAGATGAAATGCACAGATTTGCTCAGCATTATCACACGGATTTCTAAAAAGAATCAACTGGATCTGGGAAAAATCATTGCCGGGAAAGCAGCTCCTGATCAGATTTTTATCCAGCTTAATACGCTGCCACAGCTTTGTCAGTGGTTTCTTGACTGCTTTAAAAACATGTGCGGGGAACTTAATCGTCAGATGCCCGGTGATTCCTCCTATGTAAAAGCTGCAATCGGATATATCAACCGGGATTATGCCGGATCTGTCTCCTTACAAAGTGTGGCGGAGGAAATCGGAATCAGTGCCGGATATTTAAGCACTATTTTTAAAAACGAAACAGGACAGGGATTTACCGAATACTTAAACTCCATCCGGATCTCATCAGCCGTAAGTATGCTGGAGCTTGGCGAACGGGACTTTCATAAAATCGCAGCAGAGTCCGGATTCTGGGATTACGCATATTTCTTTAAAGTATTCAAAAAAAGAATGGGCACTACGCCAAAAACCTATTTAGAAACCATAATCGGACGGCGGTGATAAACAGGAACATGCTCCTCTATTCAGATCAGGGAAAATGTGGTACAATCTAAGTCAAAAAAGGAGGAAATGCTTTGACTTACATAGAACGTTCGATCCGCTATTTTTTCCTCATGCTTTTATATAACTTGGTGCTGCTATCTCCTATGATGCCAGACAAACTGATACGTGTTCTGTCGTGTACTGGTTTGATGCTTTTTTATCTTTCCTGCCATATCGTACCTGTGAATACCCGCTGCAAGGGGCAAAGACTTAAAATCCTCTATGGCGGCTATGAGCTGGTGCTTGCATCAATCGCTACTTTTCTTATTGAAGCAGCAATATATATATTTCTGATTTTCAAGACAGCGACACCGGCCCGCCTTCTTATTATGAATGGAATCATCTGCGCCATTCTACTTTATTTACTGTTTATGAATGGTATCATACGGATCTTTACCTGTTCCGGGCAGCTTGGATTTTTCAAAAGGATCGCGCTATTACTGTTCTGGTGGATTCCGGGATTCAATCTTTTTCTGCTACACAGTTTTATTGAAGTATCACGTAAAGAATATGATTTCACAATGGAGAAGCAGCAGTTCTTCGAGAAATGGAAAGATGAAGAATTATGCAAAACCAAATACCCCATATTAATGGTGCACGGTATATTTTTCAGAGACTGGAAAAACTTCAACTATTGGGGAAGAATTCCTGACGAATTGATCCGGTATGGAGCAACCATTTATTACAGCAACCATCAGTCTTCTGCTTCTGTGGAACAATGTGCAGAAGAAATCAAAGCCTGTATTTTAAAGATCATTAAAGATACCGGCTGTGAGAAGGTAAATATCATCGCCCATTCAAAAGGAGGACTTGACAGCCGGTATGCAGTCAGCTGTCTAGGCATGGATCGGTATGTCGCATCCATCACAACCATCAATACCCCTCACTACGGCTGCAATTATGTATGCCGGATTCTTGACCGTATCTCTCCTGGATTTGTTAAATTCATCGGGAAAAAATATGAATCCGTGTTTACTCTTCTTGGTGATGACAATCCTGACTTTTTAAGCGGCTTAAGGGATTTAACTGACAGGGAATGTTCCCGGCTCAATGGGATTATGACTGATGCTCCCGGTGTATACTGTCAAAGTACAGGATCACAGATGGGTTCGGCAAAAAGTGCCATGTTTCCTTTAAATCTAGGCTATCTGATCATCCGTATTTTTGGGGGAGGTAATAACGACGGTCTGGTTTCTACCAGTTCCATGGTTTGGGGAAATGACTTAGGCGTCCTAAAGCCAAAAGGAAAACAGGGAATCTCTCATGGAGATGTCATTGACTTAACACGCAAGAATATAGAAGGCTTTGATGTGATGGGATTCTATACAGATATAATACATAAGCTGAAAGAACGGGGATATTAACGGAAGGAATCGAGAAAGGAGGAGCCATGAATAAGGATACCATTATAAAAAGTTTAAAAATTGCTGTAGCCGCCGTGCTCTCCATCGCAATTGCAGGAGAACTGGGGCTTCGTTATTCCGCTACCGCAGGAATCATCACAGTTCTCAGCATTCAGAATACAAAGAAAGAAACCATAAAAAGTGCCCGAAACCGGACACTGGCTTTTGTGTGTGCTCTCCTGATCGCCCGTTTCCTTTTTGGAATTCTGGGCTTTACCCTTCCTGCATTTGCGGGATATTTATTTTTCTTCGCTCTTTTGTGCTTCTATGCAGACTGGGGCGAAGCCATAGCCATGGATTCCGTACTCATCACCCATTTTCTGACTGAGCGGTCTATGACTGCAGCTCTGGTCGCCAATGAGGCAGCTCTCTTTCTCATCGGTACAACAGTTGGAATTTTAGTGAATCTACACCTGCGAAGAAGGAAAGATGAATTTAAAAGACTTTCTGACGAAGTGGATACCCGTATAAAAGACACTTTAAGCCAGATGTCCTGTTTTCTTCATACTGAAGACAAAGACAGCTGCAGACCGGCGGACCTTCTGTCTCTGCAAAAGGCCCTCCGCACAGCCAAAGCCTGTGCCTTAACAAATTATAACAATGCTTTGTTTAAAAAAGATACCTACGAAGTTGATTATATTGAAATGCGCAGGCAGCAAAGCCTCCTGCTTTATGAAATCTATGAAAATATCCGGTCAATATCCTGTCTTCCAAAAGAAGCAATGGAAGTCTCTGAGCTGTTAGAAAGAATCGAACAGGGCTACCACAGAGATAATACTGTGGAGGGATTGTTAAAGGATCTAAATCTGCTTTTGCTGGATTTAAAAGATCATGAGCTTCCCATAAGCAGAGAAGAATTTGAAGCAAGAGCCATACTCTTTTACATCTTAAAGCAATTGCACAGACTCCTTTTAATCAAACGGGAATTTATCTTAAACCACAGCAGTTAATTCTATCGGTTGTCCACCCGCTCCGGATAAAGATCGTGGTTCTTAAGCCGCTCCCATGCCACCTCTTCCCATTTGGTTCCCGGCTTTCCATAGTTACAGTAGGGATCGATGGAGATGCCGCCTCTGGGAGTGAATTTCCCCCACACTTCAATATATTTTGGGTGCATACGTGCAATCAAATCTTTCATAATAATATTCATACAGTCCTCATGGAAATCTCCGTGGTTTCTGAAGCTGAATAAATAGAGTTTTAAGGATTTACTCTCCACCATCTGTTCTTCTGGAACGTAGGAGATGGTTATGGAGGCGAAATCCGGCTGTCCGGTAATAGGGCAAAGGCTGGTAAATTCCGGACAGTTGAATTTCACAAAGTAATCGTTATGGGGATGCTTGTTTAAAAAGGTCTCTAAAACCCCTGGATTATAATCCGTTTCATAAACAGTTCCCTGGCTTCCCAAATGGGTCAGCCCCTTAGTTTCCTCTGAATTTCTTCCTGACATCTTATTCTCCTCTCTTTAAAGCCGGATCTTCCATTCCATTCTTTGCAAAGGCCTCTGCACGGTCTATGCAGGTACCGCATTTTCCGCATGGTTCCTCTCCGCCTTCATAGCAGCTCCATGTCAGTTCATAAGGGACATGAAGCATCAATCCCCGCTCCACAACTTCTGCTTTGGTCCATAACACAAATGGAGCTTTTATGGTAAGCTGATTTCCGCTTCCAATGTAGACGGCGCGGCTCATTGCTTCCTGAAAAGAACTGCTGCAATCCGGATAGGCATTTCCTGCCGCATCATCACTGTGAGCTCCGTAATAGATTACGCTGCAGCCTTTTGACAGGGCGATGCTGGCTGCAGAGGAAAGAAACAATCCGTTGCGGAAGGGAACGTAGGTAGATACCGGTTTGCCTTCGCTGCTTTCAAGCTGCTTTGCATAGCTTTCTCTTGGTATCTCTTGTTGAGACTGGGTTAATAAGGAACAGTCACTGTAAGCAAATATTCTGCTTAAATCCAGACTCATAAATTCTATTTCATAATAATCTGCAATCTTTTTTGCCGCTTCCAATTCTTTTTCATGCTTTTGCCCGTAGGAAATGGACAAACCACATACATTCTTTCTGCCATATTCTTCAATTGCCATTCCAAGGCAGGTGGCGCTGTCAACGCCCCCGCTTAATAATACCAGTGCTTTCATCATTCACTCCGTTTCTTCTCTCTTATACAATTTTCATATGCGTAATTCCGGCTCCGACTGAAAACGCCCTCTTAACGTAACTGTTTTCGTCCTGGCGGAAGAACTTTTAATCCCTCTGGCAGTCATACAGCTGTGGCTGCCTTCTATCACAACTTCTATATCCTCTGAGCCGGTAACTTCTGCCATGATTTCTGCTATATCTGAACCAATTCTCTCCTGAAGCTGAAGCCTCCTGGCTGCCATATCTGCAATTCTTGCAATTTTACTTAAACCAATTACTTTCCTATTTGGTATATAAGCCACAGCAACTTTCATATCGTACATCAGCGCCATATGGTGTTCACAGTAGCTGAACACTTCTATGTCCTTTACTACCACCATAGTATCGCCCACACCGTTTGTATCCATATCCTCTTCAAAGGTTTTTCCAAACATCAGTGCAATTTCATGGTTTGAATAATTGATCCCTTCAAAAACTTCCCCGTACATCTTCGCAACTCTGGACGGCGTATCTTTTAAGCCTTCCCTGTCCGGGTCCTCGCCCAATGCCTTTAATATCCCTCTCACATGGGTCTGGATTGCGTCTGTATCAATAGCCACTTTGCATCCTCCCTTCTGGTTAAACGCCCACTGCATCGGATCCCCAGATGATTTTATGCATCTGCAGCTGGAGAGTTACATCATTTAACCGGTTCTGTTTCATAAATTCCACCACATCAGGCAATGAAAGTCTGCCAAATACGGTGCTTAAATAGAGATGGCACCGGCTGGAAAGCTGATAGCGGCCAATCACCTCCACAGCCCTTCTCAGATCTGTTATACTTCCTGCAACAAATTTTACCGTATCCTTCTGTTTTATATAATTAAAGTTACACAGCTGCATTGCAGTCTCCATTCCGCTTCCCGGAAGTTTATAATCCATGGTAAAGGTAAGTGCATTTGTTTCTCTCTGATAAGTTGAAAGGTCTGCACTTCCGTTTGTTTCAACCTCCACCCGAAGTTCCTCGTCTAATAATAGAAGAGAAAGAAGATCTCCGATGCCAGGCTGGATCAGGGGCTCACCTCCCGTGAGAGTTACATTTTTTATACCCGTTTCTTTTATGTATTCATAAATATCAAGCTCACTCATTGTTCTTCCATGTACCAGGGGATCCTTAGCCCAGACGGTATCGCAGTAAGAACAGGAAAGATTGCAGCCATAAAAACGGATAAATACAGCCAGCTGACCTGCATATACCCCCTCTCCATTGATGCTTACAAAGGTTTCCGCCACATTATAATCTGCCATGGCTATCCTCCCCGTAAGAAGCACAGTTTACAGGAGTCTCATACACTTTGGCAGTTTTCACGTCATAACCTCTTTGGCTCATTCTTTCATAAAAGTATTTTGAAAATTCTTCTGCTGTGGGGCGAAAATTCACTGAGACCAGTAAAAAGCCCTCTTCTTTAAGAGCCGTGAGGGTATTAAGCTTTAACGAGCCTGTTTCCATGATCAGAGAATGGTCGAAATAATCGGTTTCTTCTTTTAAATCCTGTTTCAGCCTGGAGAAATCAACAATCATCCCCTGTGTCTGTCCTTCTTTTTGAAGTGTGGAGCTTTCAATTTCAATTACAACCCGCCATCTGTGACCGTGGATATTTTTGCATTTTCCATCATAGCCCTTTAAAAAATGAGCGGAGTCAAAGCTTTGTTCTGTTTCCAGATAATACATGTGACTTTTTGTCCTTTCGAATATCGAAGGCAGAATTTTAACTTCGCTGTATCATTGCAAAAAAAGCAGACATATGACTATGCCTGCTTTCTCTATCTGCACGAAAAAAAAGCTATAATAACTGCGTTAACTTTTCGTTCCAACAATATTAAAATCAGCCCTAGTTTTGTTTATAGACAGGATGGTACTAATGAACTGTCTTCTATGCGGTTAAAAGTATAACACCGTTTTTACTGTGCGTCAAGACAAGGAGCCTGCCTTTTACCGGATTGCCTGAGGAAAACTGAATACATGGTAAGGATCATACCGACTCTCTGTCCGTCTTAATCTGCAGACATTCTCGCCGTAATACTCCTTCTCATAATCAGTCAGCCTGTTATAAGGAAAATTAATATAGGAGCCCTCCGTGATTGACTTTAGATACTGAAATCTGGGATAGAGCCATTGCCTGTTAATCTCTTTATAGTTATCATTTTCCCACACCGACTGAATCCCCATAATATAAGACGCATCCCTGTAAAAATAAGCTGTGCTGACAGGACTTACATCCTTGATCTTACCGCCAAGCGCATAAACAGTGACTGCCGCATAAACCGAGCCTTCTGCCCGTTCTGCTATCAGACCGGCAATCTGTATCCGCTCTTTTGCCCCATACAATCTTTGAACAAAGCGGCCTGTGGACTGAAACTTTTCAGAATCCGGATAGTTAGACTGTATTTTTTCCATAGCCTGAAAAAACGACAGTTCCTCATAAGATAAAACCGCCCCGTCCCTTTTAAAAGGGTTCAATATAGCCGCGGCTTCCTTTGCTGATCCATAAAACAAACCTCTACCGAAAATCCCAAGTCCGTCTTGCGGCGAATTGTACATACTGATATTCATGGTGATTCGCGGATCCAGACCCATCAGCCATTTCTGCCAGACTTCTAAAAATCCCGCCATTTCCTCAAGACCAGGTTTGGTATACTCAAGTTCCACCAGAGTTACTGCTGTTATCCTTGGCGGCAGCTGAAACCTTAAAGAGGTAACAACACCAAAATTACCTCCGCCTGCTCCTCTTAAAGCCCAGAACAGATCTGGGTTACAGGTTTCATCAGCAGTTAAAACCTTACCTTCATAATTAACGATCTCCACAGCTTTTAAACTGTCACAGCCCAGCCCCAGGAAACGGCTTGAATATCCCCAGCCACCTCCCAGTGTATAACCAGCTGCTCCCACAGTAGGACAGGTTCCTCCCGGAAATGGATATCCCTTTTCTCCTACAAAATTGTACACTTCCCGGTTTTGAACTCCGCTTTCCATGACAATACACTGCCCGGAACCAGAAAGACGGATGTCCTTCATCGGACTCACATCAATCACCAATACCCCGTCTCCGGTGGAATACCCCTGATAATGATGACCGCCTGACCGGATTCGTATTCCCATCTCATGCCGTCTCGCATAATATACTGCATTTTGTATATCAGAAATCTGGCTGCAATAAACAATTACCTCCGGGAATTTCTGAACAGCCCGGTTCCACTCCTGCCTTGCTTTCTCATATTCTTTCTGGCAGGGAGTAATTATTACTCCTGTTAAACCATTTTTATACAGACTCACTTTTATCACCAGCATTTCTCAAATATTCAGAATCATACTGTATGATATGAGTTTGTCTATCAACAGGGTACTTTGGCTGTCCGGCTGATTATTTTCCCTCTGCTTCTAACTGTGCAATCTTATCCTGAAACTGGGGAAGATGCTTTTTGTGAGCCACTAAAAGTTCATCAAGGATACTACCCGCGATTTTACCGCTTGGTACCAGGGGATTTAAGGTAAATGCCTGCTGTGCAGTTCCGTAATCACCAGTTACTGCTGCTTTTATCGTAGTCAGTTCCATGTCCTTCATCAGCTGCAGCAGCCCTCTGGTGGAAGAATCAAAGCTGCCCCATGAGATGGGAACCGGACCGCCTGCTGTAATAATGCTGCTGACTTCAACAACCACATCATCCGGCAGATCGGAGATTGCGCCGTTGTTTCTGGTACTGACAACCATAGTGGTCTTCTTGTCGTTATAAATGGAGGCGATCAGCTCACAGGCCGCATCGGAATAGAATGCGCCGCCCCGCTTTTCCAGCTGAACCGGCTTACTATTTAAATCCGGATCCTTATAAAGTTCAAATAGCTCTGCTTCCGTCTTCTTTACAAGCTCTGCTCTTGTTTCTCCTTTTGCAAACGCCTCCAGCTCTTCCTTCAGCATATCATCCGTGATGTAATAATACCGGTGATACATACATGGAATGATTCCAAGATCTCTGATCTGATCTGCTAAAAAGGCGATATTCGGAATGTTTTGAACTCCGGAACTTTTCAGCCCCTGCATGGCATTTTTAAGGCCATCCGGCTTTGTATATACCGTCTCAAGAACATCTCCTGTTTTTTCCTCACCTTCATGATTCCATACTCTGTGCCAGTGGAAATGGTTTAAGCCGCCGAAACGGAAAAACAAATCCTCTTCCTTTTCCTGCAAAGCTCCTGCCGCAATCTTTCTGCACATAATGGGAACATTGCACAGCCCTACTACCTTATCCCATTTGCCGTAACGCATCACTGCTTCAGTCACCATGCCGGAAGGGTTTGTAAAGTTTACAAGCCATGCATCCGGACAGAGTTCCTTCATATCCTCCACAATTTCCAGAATGACTGGAACTGTACGGAATGCCTTAAACATGCCGCCTGCACCGTTGGTCTCCTGCCCGATTACACCATGTGACAATGGAATCCGTTCGTCCTTAATCCGTGCATCCAAAAGTCCTACCCGAAACTGAGTGGAAACAAAATCTGCATCCTTTAACGCAGCTCTCCGATCCAGAGTTAAATGAACCTCCCAGTCAAGACCTGCTGCTTTCACCATGCGCTTTGCCAGGTTACCTACAATTTCCAGCTTTTCTTTTCCCTCTTCAATATCCACCAGCCAGATTTCTCCAATAGGAAGTTCCTCTTTCCGTTTGATAAAGCCTTCTATCAGTTCGGGGGTATAACTGGACCCGCCTCCAATGGTTACTATTTTAATTTTCCCTTTCATCTGCTTACCTCCTGGTATTTGATAAAAAAAGCATACTCCAAAAATCTGGGAAAGGGAATGGATTTGCCTTCTTTGGTAACAAGCATAGGCGTTTTGGCATTTGTTCCACAAAAAAAACAGGGTGTTTTATCCCTGTTTCTTTTCCATGGTCAGCCTTGCTAAGGCTTCCACAATATAAACTGCCGGAATCTGAGAAGTGATATCCACCTTCATCTCTTCCATCTCTTTTCTTTCTTTTTGAATATAATAGGAAATGTTGTAATCTGAGATTCTTGCCAGAGTGCTGTTCCTGCTGTTTGTAATGGATACCAGAGTGCTGCTGCTCTCCTTCAGAATAGAAGAATTCTCTATAATAATATTGGTCTCCCCTTCCACAGACAAAACAATAATGATGCTTTCCTCCGGAAACTCCAGATTAATGGGAAACATGGGACCGTTAATCCCGGTTGAAAATATTCCGATATTGCAGAAATACCGGCTTGCATATTCAGCCATGATTCCCGAATTACCGGTTCCAATAAAAATAATCTGCCGTTTGCCTGCAATCACTCCGGCGATAGTATCCAGCTGTTTTTGAAACCCATCTGAGTTGACCCGTTCAAAAAAATCTGTGATAGAGGATAGATCAAACCGTTTTTTCACAGATCCTTTCTTTTCCTTTTCCAGCTTAAACCGCACCTTAAATTCCGAAAAACCGCTGCACATGGTTTTCCTGCAAAACCGGGTGATTGTGGTGGTAGACACATGAGCTTCCTTGGCCACCTCCCGGATTGTCATATACGGTATCTTCTCACTGTTTTTTAATATATAGTTGTAAACCTCGTAGTCCAGTTCCCCAAATTGCTCCATCACCTGACGGGAAAACAATGTCATTGCCAGTCACCTCTTACTAATCCTGTTTCATCTGATTTTCTGATACCAGGTAAATATTTCATGAATGTCCTCCGGTGTGGTCCGGCAGCATCCACCGATCAGACCTGCGCCTGCCTCATACCACTTTGCCGCCCACTGTCCATACTGCCCCGGCTCCTTCACTCCATGCCATGTTTTACAGCAGGCATCATAAGTCTCTCCGCTGTTTGGATATGCAACAACGGGAAGGCTTGTATGTAATTGATATGTCTTTATAATATCTGTGACCAGATGGGGCTGGGTGCAGTTAACTCCAATTGCCTTTAGATGTTTTAATCCTCCTAAAGCCTTCACGCAAGACTCAATGGTATCTCCCCCATTAATCTGATTGCTGTTTTTAAATGAAAAGCTGATGTAATAATCGGCATTTAACTGTTCCATAACTCTGGCGCAGACAACCGCCTCGTAAAGACATGGGAATGTCTCCAGCGCAAACAGTTCTGCCCCTGCCTCTTTTAATATCTCCATCCGGTCTTTGTGAAATGCTTCCAGTTCCTTCTCTGATACCTGGTAATTGCCGGTGTATTCCGAGCCATCCGCCAGATAAGCGCCGTAAGGCCCGATCGAGCCCACAGCAAGAGGAAGACATCTTCCGGTGCTTCTCCCCTCTTCCTCCCACCAGCGGCTTCTGGTTTCAAGGAGAAGTTCCATGGATCGGGCGATAAAATCTTTTGCTTCCCGCTCTGAATATCCTTTCTTTAAAAACCCTGCTATACTTGCCTGATAGCTGGCAGAGGTTCCTGCATCTGCTCCATTTTTAAAATAGTCATAATGGACTTCACTGATTGCCTGCGGCTGGCTTTCCAGCACTTTTGCACTCCAAAGCTCATCGTTTAAATCAAGCCCTTTCTTTTCAAGCTCTGTAGCCATGGCTCCGTCCAGAATGATTAAATCTTTCTCATTTCTTATTTCATCAAAACTTGTTCTCATCTATTCTTCTCCTCCTTTTAAAACCACCGGCGGCGGATTTTCTCCCCTGTTTTTAGCCGGTAAAAATCGGTACCAGAAATCATTAAACAGCCTGAAAATTTCTTTCTGCTTTGCATAAATAAAGATCAGCGTAATTACCACATAGGCTGCCGTTAAGATATCGGTAAATGCCCATAACACATCGGCTTTGATATTATAAAAAATCAGGCATGGAATCAGATAGTAAACCATATAAACCGGCATGGCAAGCTTATTAAGCTTTGTGTCCCCCAGCGCGTAATTTACGGACTTTTCACAGGCGTAATACATACCGATAATGGTTGTCCATGCAAAAACAGCAATTGCGAGAGAAATGATCACTCCGCCTCCGCTTCCGTATGCCTGCTTAAAGGCAATTGTGGTAAGCGCACCAGAAGTTGCATCTGCGGTAATATAAGCATCTGTTGAAAGTATGGAAAATGCCGTGATGCTGCAGATTACAATGGTATCTAAAAAAATCTCACCCCAGCCCCAGGAAGACTGTCTTACCGGATGATCCGTCTTTGCAGATGCGTGGGCAATAATCCCGTAACCGGTTCCCGCATCATTGGAATATAGCCCTCTTGCCACACCGTATTGAATGGCATCCCGGACAGTTGCTCCGGCAAATCCACCGGCGGCAGCTGTGGGAGTAAATGCAGAACGAAAAACCAGCAGAAAGATCTCTGGAACTCTCTGATAATTTAAAATCATAATACCAATTCCGGCAGCCACATAAAAAAGAGCCATTACCGGAATCACCTTTTCCATAAAGCTGGATATTCTCTTTAACCCTCCTGCAATTGTGACAAAGCAGGTAATGCCTATGAGTATTACTGTAATCCATGGGGCTATTCCCAGCCCTTCTTTTATGGAGCTGGTGACTGCCTCTGTCTGAACACAGCAGGTCCACGGCCCGAACACCAGACAGAACACAGCTAGTATGACAGCACCTTTCTTCCAGCCAAATGCATTCTTCATAACAAATGAACGGTCGCATACATATTCATCCATGGACTTCTCATATTTCTGGCGGTACCTTTGACCGATCATAATTTCACTTGCCTTAATTGACATACCAAAAAAGGCGGAAACCCACATCCAGAACAGCGCTCCCGGTCCGCCGCTGACGATAGCAGTCGCCACACCGCTGATATTTCCTGTACCAATGGTGTTGGCAAGTGCTGTACATGCAGCTGCAAAACCGGAAACCGTCCCCTCGCCTTCCGATTTTTGAAACATCTTTCCGTAGGTGTTTTTAAAATGAAAAAGTACTTTTCTCTGGTAAATGAAACGGAAACGAACCGTTAAATAGATCCCGGTCCCCACCAGGATAAGAATCATTGGCAGTCCCCAGATCAGATCATCCAGCCAGTATAGTATATCTGACAGTGATTTCATGATAGATCCTCTCTCTTCTTTTGTTTATTTATTCATTTATAGCTAATATCAGTATTATAAGTCACAAGCCCCACATTCAGCAACCTATTTTGTAATTACACAAAAATTCGGAGAAAAAATGCTTTCTTCGAAGCATTTACCTCAAAGAAAGCATCATTCAAAAGCTTTTCTCACTTATGCAAATCCGAAATACCGGAGAAGTCCCAAATAGATTCCGTAAGCAAATCCATACTGGTCATTGCGGAGCTTTTCTGCATCCGATGGATTGCTTAAATATCCCAGTTCTATTAAGTTAGCGGGCATATCTGCATTCCTAAGTACGTACAAAGATGGATTTTCACGGATTCCGTTGTTTTTGGTTCCAACCATATCGGTAATCCCCCCCATAATCTGTTCAGCCAGCCACTGTCCCTGAGTAAAATACTGATAGATGTATACTTCCGTTCCGTTAATTTCGGGATTAGGATTTAAATTGCAGTGGATGCTGATAAAATAATCTGCCGGCCACTGGTTTGCCATGGCAACCCTGGCAGCCAGGCTGGTAGTATTGTTGGTACCCAGAACCGTATCCGGCTGTGGTCTTGAGACTCTCGCCTCAAACCGGGGATCACTGTTTAAGAGGTTTTGAAGATAAAGTCCTACCTGGAAATTAACTTCTGATTCCTGTAATCCATTGGCCTCTGCACCGCTGTTAAAATATCCGCTGGGATTATGCCCCTGATCAATAAATATTTTAATTGCCATCTCGCATTTCCTTTCCTGCTTCACTATAATAAATATATTCCGGGAAATGGTAAATGCTACATATTTTGGACTTTTTTGTATATTTATGAATGTATTTTATTTAATTTGAGAATAAAGAACCCTTTCCCCATGCCTTCCAAGCCAGTATGGCAAACCGGGATATTTAACGGTTATATAATCTTCAAAACGGTCGGGATCTTCCTGATTACTGGAAAACATCTCATAATGGCCGGGAACTGCAAGACCCGGCTTTATCGAACCTGCCAGATCAACCGCCTCCTGGTAAGTCATGTTTCCTATTATATTGGAGCGGTAGCGTTCCCCATCCCTTCCGTTAATGGGAAGAAACATCACATCCATATCCCCAAAGCTTCTTAATTTGC
>Ga0316613_10000787_pt1 | contig 23361 bp, 25 predicted proteins | sample OWC_soil_day10_C_2_FD_207647 | JGI IMG/M metagenome (GOLD analysis project Ga0316613, IMG submission 207647) | Wetland soil microbial communities from Old Woman Creek delta, Ohio, United States - OWC_soil_day10_CT_b | ecosystem: Environmental > Terrestrial > Soil > Wetlands | place: USA: Ohio...
CGGGCAACATGGTCGTGATATCTTGGGCAGAGAAGCTCAAAGGGTAACAGTCTCCAGCCGTATTTGCACCGCGAGAATTGCCCGGCAGGGGCGCTGCGGTTAAAGTGCGCGCATGGCTAAAAAAATCTCTCTTGACCGTATTTTGCAATCGCAGGGCTTTGGCAGTCGCAAGGGCTGTCGCGAGCTTGTCGAGGATGGCGACGTCCGCATTGCCGGCGAAGCTGTGACCAACTGGCGTACCGAATTCGATCCGGACGGGCTGGTCTTCACCGTGTTCGATGAAACATGGGAATACCGTGAGCACCTGTATCTGGTGCTCAACAAGCCCTTCGATTACGAATGTTCGCGCAAACCGTCGAGCCACCCGGGCGTTTTGACGCTGTTGCCGCAGAACTTCGAATGGCGCGATGTGCAGCCCGTAGGCCGGCTCGATTACGACACCACCGGTCTGCTGCTGCTGTCGGACGATGGCAAATTTATCCACGCGCAATCCTCGCCCAAGCGCCATCAGCCCAAGACCTATGTCGCCACCACGGCCGAACCGGTGACTGACAAACTGGTGGCGGCCTTGCTGGCTGGCGTCAAACTGCACGACGAGCCGGCGCCGATTGCCGCGCTGTCCTGCCGCAAGCTCGCCGAAAACAGCATTGAAATCGTGCTCGAACAGGGCAAGTACCATCAGGTCAAGCGTATGCTGGCCGCAGCCGGCAACCACTGCGCGGCGCTGACCCGCAGCGCCATCGGCCAACTACAATTGGCGGACCTGAACCTGGCCGAGGGTGAATGGCGTTATCTGACGGAGGCCGAACTGGCACTGCTGAATCAAGACTGATCTTGGTCAAGCAAATCAAGACCTTGTCGTCTGCCTGTCATGCCGCAAGGCTATAATCCGCCCCCGCCCCGTGTGGGGGTTTTCTTTTTTACGAAATTGCCATGGAACAAGTCATTACCCTGCACCGCCCGGCGCCTCGCGGCGAAAAATTCGCGCCGGGCATTCCCGGCCACAACAAGGTTGAGCTGCAGCTTTTCACCACGCTCAACTGCAATCTCAAATGCAGCTACTGCTCAGCCGCTGTCGGCGATGTGCTGCATTCGCAGGGGCATGTGGAATACACGCCGAACCAGCTAGACCGTTTTATCGATACGCACCTGAAGGGTTACGACGTATACGTGACCTTCTATGGCGGCGAGCCGGTGATGAACCGCGGCTTTATCGAAGAAATCATGCAGCGCCACCCGCAGTTCCGTTTCCAGCTGCAAACCAATGGTACGCTGATCGACAACCTACCACCGGTGGTGCTGGGCAAGTTTGCCAACGTGCTGATATCGGTCGATGGGGGCGAGGCGATCACCGACCATTTCCGTGGTCGCGGCGTCTACAAGCAGGTGGTGAAGAACCTGGGCCGGGTTCGCCCGCACCTGGGCGGCAGTGCGACCGCGCGCATGACCTGGAGCAGCCCGGACACCACGTTCGAAGAGATCGACGAGTTGCTTACGCATTTCGACTATATCTACTGGCAATTCATGCAGGCTGAAGGCGGCTACGATGCCGCGGGTATGGAAAAGAAAAAGACCGTGCTGCGCCAGCTGGTCGCCCGCTTCTTTGCCAGCACGCAAACGCTTTACCCGGTGATCCCGCTGATGGGCATCGTGCGCAACAAGGTGCGCCCCGATATCCTGGAGCGCGAACACGGCGGCTTCAGCCAGTGCCGCGTTTCGACCCACATCATCAACGTGCTGCCCGACGGACGCATCTATCCGTGTCCGGACATGGCCTGGGCACCAGAACTGCAACAGGGCGATCTGCGCGAAAACTGGCTCACGCAAAGTCCGCTGCAACCGCGTCCGGAAATGCCGTGCCATGATTGCAGCGCGTTCGGCTTTTGCCGCTACAACTGCATGAAGAACCTGTACCGCGGCTACGTGCACGGCGATGCCGATTACCGGGTGAACGTGGTCGAGCCGATCTGCGAGCTGGTGCGCTTCCTTGGCGAGGAAATCGACCGTCACAACCCGGCAGACTGGTACGCCAAGGCCAGTGCGAGCGTGCGCGAGCAGATCGAGGGCTGCCCGGTGTACGAGTATGTGGAAATCATGCCCTGAGCAATCGTAGAAATGAAAAAGCCCCGCATCGAAATGCGGGGCTTTGTGTTGCCAGCGGCAAGAGAATCGATCAGTTTTTGGACTGGTCAACCAGCTTGTTCTTGGCGATCCACGGCATCATTGCGCGCAGCTGGCCACCGACCACTTCGATCGGGTGCACGGCGTTCAGCCGACGGCGGGCAGTCATGCTCGGGTAGTTGGTCTTGCCTTCCTGGATGAACATCTTGGCGTATTCGCCGGTCTGGATGCGCTTCAGGGCAGCGCGCATCGCTTCGCGCGATTGGGCGTTGATGACTTCCGGGCCGGTCACGTATTCGCCGTATTCGGCGTTGTTCGAAATCGAGTAGTTCATGTTGGCGATACCGCCTTCGTACATGAGGTCAACGATCAGCTTCAGTTCGTGCAGGCATTCGAAGTAAGCCATTTCCGGAGCGTAACCGGCTTCGGTCAGGGTCTCGAAGCCCATCTTCACCAGTTCAACGGCGCCGCCGCACAGCACGGCTTGTTCGCCGAACAGGTCGGTTTCGGTTTCTTCGCGGAAATCGGTTTCGATCACGCCGCCCTTGGTGCCGCCGTTGGCAGCCGCGTAGGAAAGAGCAATGTCCTTGGCCTTGCCGGACTTGTCCTGGTACACGGCGATCAGGGAAGGCACGCCGCCGCCCTTCAGGTATTCGGAACGCACGGTGTGGCCCGGGCCTTTCGGGGCGACCATGATCACATCGAGGTCGGCGCGCGGCACAACCTGGTTGTAATGCACGTTGAAGCCGTGGGCGAAGGCCAGTACCGCGCCTTGCTTGATGTTAGGTGCCACGTTGTTGTGGTAAACCTCGGGGATGTTCTCATCCGGCAGCAGGATCATGACGACGTCGGCATTCTTCACCGCATCGTTGACTTCAGCCACCTTGATGCCGGCCGCTTCAACCTTGGACCAGGAAGCACCGCCCTTACGCAGACCGACGGTCACGTTCACGCCGGAATCGCGCAGGTTTTGCGCGTGGGCATGGCCTTGCGAGCCGTAGCCGATGATGGCGACTTGCTTGCCCTTGATGATGGAAAGATCAGCGTCTTTATCGTAATAAACCTTCATTGCATTTCCTTTCAGGGTAGGGTGCGCTCGCGCGCCCCGGATTAAATGGTGCGCGAGAGCGCACCCTACGGTATTAAATTTTCAAAATCCGTTCGCCGCGGCCAATGCCGGAAGCACCGGTACGGACGGTTTCCAGAATGGCGGAAGCATCGAGCGCCTTGATAAAGGCATCGAGCTTTTCGCCCGGTCCGGTCAGTTCGATGGTGTAGGTCTTCTCGGTCACATCAATGATACGACCGCGGAAGATGTCGGCCATCCGCTTCATTTCCTCGCGTTCCTTGCCGGTAGCGCGCACCTTGATCAGCATCAGCTCGCGCTCGATGTGCTCGGCCTCGTTCAGGTCGATCACCTTCACCACTTCCACCAGCTTGTTGAGCTGCTTGGTGATCTGCTCGATGATGTCGTCCGAGCCGTGGGTGACGATAGTCATGCGGCTCATGGTCGGATCTTCGGTAGCCTGCACCGTCAGCGAATCGATGTTGTAGCCACGCGCGGAAAACAGACCCGTGACGCGCGACAGCGCACCGGCTTCGTTCTCGATGAGAGTGGACAGAATATGACGCATGGTTTCCTCTCCTTTCTCAGCAAAGATTGCCGTAATCACGGTTGTTTTCATTCGGGCTCTGCTGCATGCCGCTCATGTGCGGCGGCAGATCCATCTGGTTCAGGCCCTTGCCGTTCTGCACCATCGGGAACACGTTCTCGCCTTCATCGGTAATGAAGTTGAGCAACACACAGCGTTCCTTGTGGGTAATGAAGGCTTCGCGCAGCGCGGCTTCCACGTCTTGTGGCTTTTCCACGCGGATCGCGATGTGGCCATACGCCTCGGCGAGTTTTTCGAAGTTTGGCAGCGCTTCCAGATAGGTTTCGGAATAGCGGTTGCCGTAGAAAAACTCCTGCCATTGCCGCACCATGCCCAAGTAGCGGTTATTCAAGAGAATGATCTTGACCGGCGTATGGTATTGCTTGGCAGTGGAAAGCTCCTGGATGTTCATCTGGATCGAGCCGTCGCCGGTAATGCAGGCCACTTGCGCATCCGGATTGGCAAGCTGCGCGCCGATCGCGGCCGGCAGGCCAAAGCCCATCGTGCCCAGCCCGCCGGAGTTGATCCATTGGCGCGGGCGGCGGAACTTGTAGTACTGCGCCGTCCACATCTGGTGCTGGCCCACGTCGGAAGTCACGATCGCTTCGCCGTTGGTCACTTCCCACAGTTTTTGCATCACGTATTGCGGCTTGATCTTCTCTTCCGACTGGGCATAGTCAAGGCACTTCGGTGCACGCCAGGCTTCAACCTGTTTCCACCAGTCGGTGAGTCCTTCCGCATGCGGGCGAATGCCGGTTTCCTTCAGCACGGCGATCATGTCGGTCAGCACATGCTTAACATCGCCGACGATAGGCACATCCACTTTCACGCGCTTGGCGATCGAAGACGGATCGACGTCGATGTGAATGATGCGCTTGGGCTGCGACAGGAAATGATTCGGCACCGAAATCACGCGGTCGTCGAAACGCGCGCCGATCGCGACCAGCACATCGCAATACTGCATCGCGAGGTTGGCTTCAAACGTGCCGTGCATCCCGGGCATGCCGAGAAAGTGCGAATCCGTGCCGTCGAGCGCGCCCAGTCCCATCAGGGTGTTGGTGCAAGGCACGTTTAGCAGCTTGACCAGCTCGGTGACTTCCTCGCTGGCATTGCCCTGCACCGCACCGCCGCCGACGTAGATCAGCGGGCGCTTGGCCTCGCCAATCAGTTGCGCGGCTTTCTTGATCTGGCCGGGATGGCCCTTGGTCGGCGGATTGTAGCTGCGGATCGCGATCGAAGCCGGATAGCTGAATTCGGCCTTGTTGATGGTGACATCCTTCGGGATGTCGATCACCACCGGGCCGGGCCGGCCGGTCGAAGCGATATGGAAAGCCTTCTTGATCGTCACGGCCAGATCGCGCACATCCTTGACCAGGAAGTTGTGCTTCACGATCGGGCGCGAGCAGCCGACCATGTCGACTTCCTGGAAGGCATCCAGACCAATGCCGGCCGTGCCTACCTGGCCGGAGATCACCACCATCGGAATCGAATCCATGTAGGCGGTCGCGATGCCGGTCAGCGCGTTGGTTGCGCCGGGGCCGGAGGTGATCAGGCAGACCCCGACCTTCTTGCTGGAGCGCGAATAGGCGTCCGCAGCATGCGCGGCAGCCTGTTCGTGCCGGACCAGCACGTGCTTGAAGGCGTTTTGTTTGAAAATTGCGTCGTAAATTTCGAGAACGGCGCCGCCAGGATAGCCGAAGACGAATTCAACGCCTTCTTCGGCCAAGCAGCGTACAACGATCTCTGCACCCGAGATTTCCATCGGTTCAATCCCTGTCTCGTAGTTGAACATGAATATGCGAGCGGTCCTGCCGGGGAAGTGAATCAAGCTGGAGGATGCGCGGGCGCGCGTTCCTGCCACGTCGTTTCGTGTTGCCAGCCTGTTCAGCACTTCCATCAGCAGTCCATTGTCCGGGCTTGCCGCCGTCGCGTCGGGCTTGTGGCCCAAGGGACGACCAGATGTGTTTGTGTAGCGGTGCCTGTCGGTGCCAGCGTACCGTGTCGGACGTGCTGGCAAAAGAGCTTGGATGAGCTGTCAACGTTAACCGATCATGTGCGTTATTGCAAGCTCTGACGATGGCGGATTACCATGACAGCGCTTTGTTTAAAACCACTATTTTTGCAGGAGACGGCCCTGGGAACTCCGGGAGAGCTGGCAAAGTTTCTTGCCGAGGTCGAGCGGCGCGCTTTTCGCCAGGCACTGTATGCGGTGCAGGATGAAGACGCGGCGCTGGATATCGTGCAGGATGCCATGTTGCGGCTGGCGGACAAATACTCGGCACAACCGGCTGCGGAATGGCCGATGCTGTTCCAGCGCATTCTGCAAAATGCGGTGCGGGATTATTACCGCCGGCAGAAAGTCAGATCGTGGTGGACCACGCTACTGTCGGCTTTTCAGCCGCATGACGACGATGCCGAAGCCAGCGATCCGCTCGAATGGCTACCGCATACGGCAGAATCACCCCCATCGCCGCATGAAGAGCTCGACCAGGCGCGTACCATGCAACTGATTGAAGCCGGGCTGGCCAAATTGCCGGCGCGTCAACGCGAAGCCTTCCTGTTGCGTTACTGGGAAGAAATGGATGTTGCGGAAACGGCCCGCTTGATGGGCTGCTCCGAAGGCAGTGTCAAAACCCATTGCTCCAGAGCGACCCATGCCTTGGCCGCCTGGCTCAGGGAGCGGGGGGTGGAATCATGAATGAACGTGAATTTGCACAAAAACTGACCCGGCAGCTCGATCGCGCGCCGGTATCGCCCAACGCGGCCGAGCGTCTGCGCGCCGCGCGCGAAGCCGCCGTGGCCCACGCAAGCGCGCAGACCGCGCCGGGGTTGGCTCGGGCGGGGAATGGACTGGTGCGCTTCTGGCATCGGCACCAGGCGGCGAGCATCGGCATGCTGCTGGCCTTGTCGCTGGCCGTGGCCGGTTCCGGCTGGCAATGGCATCAGGCGCGTGAGGCGGAACGCGCGCTGGAGATACAGCTGCTGGCGGACGAGTTGCCGATGGATGCTTTGTTGAGCGAGCGGTTCTGATCATGGCTCTCTTGTGGATACGTCGCTTGGCGGGGGTACTGCTGCTGGCGTTGCTGGCCGCGCCGGCGTGGGCCGAAGGACCGGGCTGGCAGGGACTGACGCCGGCGCAGAAAAGCTTGCTTGCTCCGTTTGCCAGCCGCTGGGAGCAACTGCCAGTCAAGGAGCGCGAGCGCCTGCTCAATGTTGCAGAGCGCTATCCGGACATGCGCCCGGAACAGCAGGCGCGCATTCGTGAACGCTTGGGACAATGGGCGCAATTGCCGCCCGAACAGCAGGAGCGCATGCGCGAGAATTACCGTCGTTTCCGGGAGCTGCCGCCGGAAGAGCGGCAGAAAGTGATCGAACGTTTTCGTGAACAACACCAACAGATGCGGGGTTCCGGCGTAGGCGGCGGACCGTTCGGACCTCGCCGTGGACCACCAGGACAGGATTGATGCCAGAAGCCCCTCGTACATACGCCGCTGCCGGCTGGTGGCGGCGTTTTCTCTCGTTCTGGTACGAGGTGCTGCTGCTCGCCGCGATCGTGCTGCTGCTGCAAGCCGCTGGCCAGTTCCTGTTCCAGCTGGTCAGCGGCTTGCCGGTCACCGCGCTGACCGACCTGCCCGGGCCGCGTGCGCTCAATAGCGTCTGGCTGCTGGTCGGTGTCTTTGCCTGGTTTGCCTTGTGCTGGCGCCGGGGTGGGCGGACGCTGGCGATGAAAGCCTGGCGCATGCGCTTGATCATGGCGAACGGCGGGCGCCTCACCTGGCTGGCGATCCTGATCCGTTTCGTGATCGCCGGGCTGTGTTATGGTCCGGCGCTTCCGCTGTGGGTGCTGGCTTTCCACGACCGCCAGTGGCTGTTTCCGGCGTGGCTGGCGAGCGGCTGGCTGCTTGCGCCGTTTGTCTGGGCTTGGTTCGACCGGGACGGCCAGTTACTGCACGACCGGCTGGCGGGAACGCGCCTGGTGATAACCCAACGCCGCCAGCAAAAGAACCAGGCCGCCCAGCAGAACTAATACAGGCGCATCACCCCAACGCAGATAGGGCGTCAGGCCACTGCGATTTTCGACCTTCCCTTCCAGAATACCCGGTCCGCCCGGCGGGAGCTGGCTGACAATTTTCCCCTGATAGTCGACGATGGCCGTGGCACCGGTATTGGTGGCACGTATCATCCAGCGCCCGGTTTCCAGTGCGCGCGCGCGCGCCATCTGCAAATGCTGCTCAGCCGCCCACGAACCATCAAACCAGGCCATGTTGCTGACATTGGCCAACAACGTGGCCTGTGCCGCGGTATGACGCAATTCGTCGCCGAAGATATCCTCATAGCAAACGTTGGCCGCCAGCCGAGTTGCACCCAATACCAGCGGTGCCTGAACCAGACCGCCGCGGTCAAAGCCCGACATCGGCATCGCCATGAAATCGTACATCCAGCCAAAAATGCTTGGCAGCGGCACGAATTCGCCGAAAGGCACCAGATGGTGCTTGTTGTAACGTTGCGGCGTGCCGTTCAGGGTGATGACGCTGTTCAGGTAGGCACCTTCCTCGCCGGTGATAAAACCGGAAACCAGCGCCGCGCCACGCGGGGCCACCTGCTGTTGCAGTGCTTCGAGATAATCCGCCGGCATGCTGCTAAACAGCACGGGAATAGCCGCTTCCGGCAGCAGCACCAGCTGGCCACGGGTCTGGCTGACGAGGCTCAGATAACGGACCAGCGTGTTGTCGAACAGGCGCATGTCCCAGCGTTCCGATTGCGGAATGCCGCCCTGCACCAGGCTCACGCTGACCCGCTCTTTGTCTGCTTGGGTCCAGGCCACTTGTTGCCAGCCCAAGCCTCCCAGCGTGACCGCCACGAAGGCGGCCAGTCCCCAGCGCCAGCGCCAGACGGTCAGTGCCGTAACCGTGGCCAACAGCCAGCCCACGCCATAGACACCCAGCAGAGGAAACCATCCGGCCAGTAGTTTGACCTGGCTGGTGCCGATGTTGGCCCAGGCAAAACCGGTAAACAGCCAGCCGCGCAACCACTCGGTCAGGATGAACAGCGTCGGCAATAGCAGTGGCCAGCGCAGGGCAGACGGACAGGGCAAGCGCTGAGCCAACCAGGCGGCGAGCGCCGGAAATAGCGCCAGATAGGCGGCAAACAGCAGCACGCAACCCGCCGCCATCCAGCCCGGCATGCCGCCGAAGGTGTGCATGCTGATGTAGACCCAGTGCACATTGCCGACAAAAAAGCCCAGACCGAAGGCGAAACCCCGCCCGGCTGCCGCGCGGGGAGAGGGCGCCCTGGCAATGGCCCAGAACAGCAGGGCCAGGGCGGCAAAGATCAGGCCGGGTACTTCCAGCGGGGCGAAGGAGAATACGCTGCTGGCGCCGGCCAGCGCGAGTAGTGCCGGCAGGCGCAGGGATTTGAGAGGCATCAGTTTTCGGTACCGGGTTGAGGCTCGGGCAGGCGTTCGATTTGCAGGGAATGAATGCATCGGCTGTCGGCACGCAGAATCTGGAAGCGCAGGCCGTCAAAATTGGCCACTTCGCCGCGCTTGGGCAGATGGCCAAAGCGGTTGATGACGAGGCCGGCCACGGTATCGAACTCTTCGTCGGAGAATTCACAACCGAGTGCGGCGTTCAGGTCGGCGATCGGGGCTACGCCCTTGACGCGCCAGCGATCAGCCCGCTCCTGGATGATGTCGTCTTCCTGCTCGTCATAATCGAATTCGTCCTCGATATCGCCGACGATCTGCTCGATCACATCCTCGATCGTGACGAGGCCTGCGATGCCGCCGTATTCATTGACGACAATCGCCATGTGATTGCGATTACTGCGAAAATCCTTGAGCAGCACGTTCAGGTGCTTGGATTCCGGGATGAAGACCGCCGGGCGCAGCATGTCGCGCACGTTGAACTCATCTTCCGTGGCGTAGTAGCGCAGCAAATCCTTGGCCAGCAGGATGCCGATGACGTTGTCCTTGCTGCCGTCGATTACGGGAAAGCGCGAATGCGCGGCTTCGATGACATAGGGAATGAATTCTTTCGGGGATTGGGCGATGTCGATGACGTCCATCTGGCTTCGCGGCACCATCACATCGCGCACCTGCATTTCACCGACCGAGAGCACCCCTTCGATCATGCCCAGCGCATCGGCATCCAGCAGGCTGCGCTCGAAGGCGGAGTGGAGCATGTCTGCCAATTCAGCGAGATTTTCCGGCTCCCGCAACAACAGCTGGGACAACCGGTCAAGCCAGCCCGGCCTGGGGCTGGCGGTCGGCGATGAAGCCTCGTCCATACAGGGTACTACTCCATGTCCATGCGGTAAGGATCATCATAACCCAAGGATATGACAATTTGCTTCTCCAGCGCTTCCATGGCTTCAGCCTCCTCGTCCTCCAGATGGTCGTAACCTTGCAGGTGCAGCACGCCATGCACCACCAGATGGCAGTAGTGCGCCTCCAGGCTGATGCCTTGCTCCGCGGCCTCGCGCTCGACCACCGGTGCGCACAGCACGATGTCACCCATGAGCGGCAGGCCGGGGATATCCGGCATGTCTTCGTCGAAGGTGAAGGTCAGCACATTGGTCGCGTAATCCTTGCCGCGATAATCGCGGTTGAGCGTCTGGCCCTCTTCGGCATCGACGATACGAAAGGTAATTTCGGCGTTGCCGACATCGGCTTGCAAGGCGGCTTCCGCCCATTTCTTGATCTGGGCACGCGTGGGCAGACTGGTTGCGGTGCTGGCATTTTGCAGGGCAAGTTTAATCTTGGTTTTCACTTCTTGTTTCCTTCTGCGTTGCGCTGGGTCTGACGCTCGTAGGCATCGACGATTTTCTGGACCAGCGGGTGGCGCACCACGTCTTCGCTGGTGAAGTAATGCAGGGCGATGCCACGCACGTCGGCCAGCACGTCCTGCGCATCGATCAGCCCGGATTTCTGGTGGCGCGGCAGATCGATCTGCGTCGGATCACCGGTGATCACCGCCTTGCTGCCAAAGCCGATGCGGGTCAGGAACATTTTCATCTGTTCGGGCGAGGTATTCTGCGCTTCGTCCAGGATCACGAAACTGTGATTGAGCGTGCGTCCGCGCATGAACGCGAGCGGGGCGATCTCAATGATGCCCTTTTCGAAACAGCGTGTGGCCTTGTCAAACCCCATCAGGTCATACAGTGCATCGTAGAGCGGGCGCAGGTAAGGGTCGACCTTCTGCACCAGGTCGCCGGGCAGGAAACCGAGCTTTTCGCCCGCTTCCACCGCCGGGCGCACCAGGATCAGGCGCTTGACCGCATCGCGCTCGAGCGCATCGACCGCGCAGGCCACGGCGAGATAGGTCTTGCCGGTGCCGGCCGGGCCGATGCCGAAAGTGATGTCGTGTTCCTGGATCGCCTTGATGTAACCGGTCTGGCGCGGCGTGCGCCCGCGCAGGTCGGAACGGCGGGTCTTCAGCGGCAGAACTGCATCGGCGGGAATGGCATCGCCATTCTTGGGCAGGATCAACTCGATCAGGTCGAGCTGGATCACATCGAGATCGAGCGGGCTGTCCGACTCATTGTAGAAGTGCTGCAACGCGGTTACCGCCAGTTCGACCCGCTTGCCGGGGCCGCTGATGCGGAACTGTTCGTTGCGCCGCGCGATCGTGACGTCGAGTGCGTTCTCGATCTGCTTCAGATGTTCGTCCAGCACGCCGCACAAATTGGCGAGACGCGTGTTGTCGACGGGCGTAAAGGCAATGGTTTGGGTATTCACGGCTGGTTTCCGGCGCTGTTAGGCGCGATACGGCAGAGTTGAAAGTGTGCCGTCTGGCGGGCGATTTAGCCAGTTTTGTTTTACCGGAAACGGAGCGAACGGCGTACCGACGGGATGCGTGCAATTTGTTACATCAAGTTACCCTGTGGTACGGTTCACCCTCGAAAACGCAAGAGAGGCACATTGCTCATGCCCAATCTGAACATTTCCTCACTGCTGGTTTTGCAGTCATCCCTCCTGACGGACACCCTGATGGGCTTTGCCGTGGCGCTGATCCTGGCGGCACTCTGCGGCGAATATCTGTACCGCAAGCTCGGCTGGCCGCGCATCATGGGTTACGTGCTGGTGGGCCTGGTTTCCAGCATGCTCGGCATCGGCTACGACGAAGCCAGCCTGCCTGCAGAATTCCGTACCGTGATCGATCTGGCGCTGGCGCTGTTGCTGTTCGAGCTGGGCGCGCGCATCAACCTCAAGTGGCTCAAGGCCAATCCCTGGCTGATCGCCACCAGCCTGCTCGAAGCCGGCCTGAGTTTTGGCGTGGTCCTGCTGGTACTGCATGGGTTTGGTCTGGGCTGGCGCTCGGCTTCGGCCATTGCCGCAATCTGCATCGCCACCTCGCCCGCCATCGTGATGCGCGTGGTCAGCGAATCGCGGGCAGAAGGGCAGGTTTCCGAGCGCCTGACGCTGCTGGCCGGGCTCAACTGCATCTACGCGGTGCTCGCGACCAAGCTGATCATGGGCTGGGTCCAGATCACCACTGCCGGCGCCCTGTTCCATACCATACTGCAACCGGCCTACATGTTGTTTGGCGCCGTTCTGCTGGCCGCCATCCTGACCTGGGCCATGCTGCGCGTGGTGCGTCATTTCAAGCTGAGCCAGGAAAATTCACTGCTGCTGATCTTTGGCCTGTTGTTGCTGGCCACCACCGCCGCCCGGGTGCTGCAGGTTTCAGTCATCCTGGTGCCGCTGCTAGCCGGTATCCTGCTACGCAACCAGACCGAGCGTCCGCTGATCTGGCCGCGCCATTTCGGCACGGCGGGCGGCATTCTGGTCGCGCTGCTGTTTGTCTTCACTGGCCTGTCAATCAAGCCTGAACTGTTCTTGACCGGCGGCCTGGCGGCACTGGTATTGATCCTGCTGCGTGCCGGAGCCAAGACGCTGGGCGTTCTGGTTTTTGCGCGGCCCAGCGGACTGACCTGGCGGCAGGGCCTGTGCTTGGGCCTCGCACTTTCCCCGTTATCGGCCGTGGCCTTCTCGCTGATCGCAGAGTATCAGCTGCTGTTGCCTGAATTCGCCGGGCGCCTTGCCCCCTTTGTCCTGAGTGCCGTCGCCCTGATGGAACTGCTCGGGCCGCTGGTGGTGCTCTGGGCCCTGCGCCGGTGCAATGAAACACACGTTGGTGATATCGATTGAGGCTGCTGGTAACGTGGCGTGCGGGCAATTCCAAGTCCCGGCAAAGCCGGGCCTGGCCATGCAACACTTGGATTTTGCAGCCTGCTTATTTTATTCCCACCCCTTCCGTTCCCTCCTTGAGGGGAAACCTTGCTTTGCAAGGGGGGCATTAATCTAACATCGGCGAAGCCGGTTGAATGCAAGGGAGATTCACCATGCTGGAAGATTTTCACGATTCCCGTCCGTTATCGATGGGGGTCGAACTCGAACTGCAGATCGTCAATAAGCGCGATTACGATCTGACGCCGTGCGCGGCCGATTTGCTGCGCCTGCTGGAAAAAAAAGATCTGCCCGGCGACATCAAGCCGGAAATCACCTCGAGCATGATCGAGCTGTCGACCGGTATCTGCCAGTCGCACCAGGATGTGATAGACCAGCTGACGCCGATACGCGATGCGATCGTCAAGGCCGCGCGCAAGCTCGATGTCGGCATCTGCGGCGGCGGCACGCACCCGTTCCAGCACTGGAGCCAGCAACGCATCTTCGACACGCCGCGCTTTCACCAGATTTCCGAGCTCTACGGCTACCTGTCCAAGCAGTTCACCATCTTCGGCCAGCACGTGCATATCGGCTGCCCCGGGCCCGATGAGGCGCTGGTGTTGCTGCATGGTTTGTCGCGCTATATCCCGCATTTCATCGCGCTGACCGCGTCGTCACCGTTCGTGCAGGGCGTGGATACTGGGTTTCATTCGGCGCGGCTCAACTCGGTGTTCGCCTTTCCGCTTTCCGGACGTGCACCGTTTGTCACCACCTGGCAGGATTTCACGCATTTTTACGAAAAAATGACCCGCACCGGCGTGGTCAAGAGCATGAAGGATTTTTACTGGGATATCCGGCCCAAGCCCGAGTTCGGCACGATCGAGGTGCGGGTGATGGATACCCCGCTGACCATTGAACGCGCCGCCATGGTTGCCGCCTACATCCAGTGCGTGGCGCGCTGGCTGATGATCGAAAAGCCGGTCCGCCCCGAGGAAGACCACTACCTGCCGTATACCTTCAACCGCTTTCAGTCTTGCCGTTTCGGGCTGGACGGCACCGTTGCCGACCCGGTCACCGGCGAGCACCGCACGATTCGCGAAGACATTCTGGCGCTGCTGGAAAAACTGGCGCCGCATGCGGCCGAACTGGAGGCAGAAGAAGCCTGCAACCAGGTCCGCGCCCTGGCCAAGGGGCAGGACAATGACGCGAGCTGGCTAAGAAATCTGCAGGATCACGAGCAACTGCTGCCGGAAGTCGTGCGGCAGCAGTGTCTGCTGTGGCAGGGAACGCCGTCGCCGGGGTAACGCCGACCATGAGCCCCACCAACCCGCTGCGCATCGGCCTGACGGCCCGCCTGATGCACAAACCGCCCGCCGAACTCGGCTTCCCGGGCAAGCGGTTGCAATATATCGAGCAATCCATTGCCCATTGGGTGATGCGTCACGGCGCGCTGGCTTTCATGATTCCCACCATCGAAGCCGGCGATGCGCTGATGCGGCGCGATGTTTCAGTGCGCCGTTATGTCGAGGCCCTGGATGGTTTGATCCTGCAAGGCGGTGCGGATGTGTCCCCGGAAAGCTACGGTGAAGCCGCGCTGCGGCCGGAATGGGAAGGCGACCGCGTGCGCGATCTGTACGAAACCGAACTGATCTGGGAGTTTCTGATCCAGGACAAGCCGGTGATGGGCATCTGCCGCGGCTGCCAGCTGATTAACGTGGCCTTCGGCGGCAGCCTGTATCAGGACATTGCCACGCAATTGCCGCAGACCGAACGCCATGTCGATGCCGTCTTGTACGACCGGCTCGATCATGCCATTACCTTTGCCGGGGATGGCCGGTTGCAGCGAATCTACACGGGGCTGACGCAAGGCCTGGTCAACAGCATCCACCATCAATCCATCCGGCGACTGGGTAACGATCTGGCGATAGAAGCGATGGCGGAAGATGGCGTCGTCGAAGCGATCAGCAAGAAAGGCGCGGGTTTTGTGCTCGGGGTGCAATGGCACCCCGAATTTCACCCCGCCGGCAGCGCGTTGCTTGACGGCGGCCCGTTGCTGGCCGCCTTTCTGGCCGCGGCCAGCAAAGCCCGCGGCTGACAACGAACTACAGTGGGGATTCGCGCGTCACCAACTCGCCGTGCAGGCTGTGCGGGAAAGTGTGGGTGATGTACACATCGACAAAGTGGTGGATCAGGCGCGAGTTGCCGACGAAGTTGACGACGCGGTTGTTGTCGGTACGTCCGGCGAGTTCGTTCGGGTCTTTTTTCGATATTTTTTCCACCAGCACGCGCTGCACCGTGCCGACCATGCCGCGGTTCACTTCACTGGCGAGTTCCTCGATGCGTGCCTGCAGGCGCAGCAAGCGCTTGAGCTTCACCTCTTCCGGCACATCGTCGGGCAGCTCGGCTGCCGGGGTGCCGGGGCGCTGGCTGTAGACAAAGCTGAAGCTGGCATCGAAGCCGACATCGTCTATAACCCTCATGGTCTTTTCGAAATCGTCTTCGGTCTCGCCCGGGAAGCCGATAATAAAATCGGACGATACGCACAAGTCCGGCCGCGCTTCTTTCAGCTTGCGCACCAGCGATTTGAATTCCAGCGCGGTATAGCCGCGCTTCATCGCCGCCAGCACGCGATCCGAGCCGGACTGGATCGGCAGGTGCAGATGCGAAACCAGCTTGGGCAGTTTGCGGTAGCAGTCGATCACGCGCGGGGTCATCTCGCGCGGGTGGCTGGTGGTGTAGCGCATGCGTTCGATGCCGGGGATTTCATGCACGTATTCCAGCAGCAGTGCGAAATCGGCGATTTCGCCGTCGTCCATCACGCCGCGATAGGCATTCACGTTCTGGCCCAGCAGCGTGATTTCCTTCACGCCCTGCTGCGCCAGGCCGGCCACTTCGGTCAGGATGTCATCGAACGGCCGGCTGACTTCCTGCCCGCGCGTGAACGGCACGATGCAGAAGGTGCAGAACTTGGAGCAGCCTTCCATGATCGACACGAAGGCCGAAGCGCCCTCGACCTTGGCCGGCGGCAGGTGGTCGAATTTTTCGATTTCCGGGAACGAGATATCGACTTGCGACAAGCCCGTGCTGCGCTTCTTGGCCAGCAGTTCGGGCAGGCGGTGCAGCGTCTGCGGCCCGAACACCACGTCGACATACGGCGCGCGCTTGATGATGTGCTCGCCTTCCTGGCTCGCCACGCAGCCGCCCACGGCAATCATGATGTCCGGGTTGGCTTTCTTCAGATCCTGTACGCGGCCGAGGTCGGAAAACACCTTTTCCTGTGCTTTTTCGCGGATCGAACAGGTGTTAAAGAGGATCACGTCGGCCTCTTCCACCTTGTCGGTCTTGACATGGCCTTCGGCCAGATTGAGCACATCGGCCATCTTGTCCGAGTCATACTCGTTCATCTGGCAGCCGTAGGTCTTGATGAATACTTTCTTGGTCACTGTCTTGCCTGGAAATAAGAGGATTGCACATCAAATACTGAAAGAAAAACCACGCTTTAGTCGAGCTTGCGCTCGGCAAGTTCCTGCGCGGTGAGCATCCAGACCTGGAACAACTCACCCTTCGGATCAAGCTGGTAGCCCACCTGCGTACCTGATGGCAGGTGGCGGACAAAAATCAGCGCATTGCTCTGGTTGAACACGCGCAAGCCCGGCGCGGTACGAAACGTCTTTTGGGCGATCTTGACCTGATTGGGCGCCACGTCGTTGACTGTTCCGAACCGGATATCCGGCGGAAAGATGCGGGCATATGCCGGGACAGCAAGCAACATCAGCAATGAAAACAGGTATTTGCGCATAATTGAATCCCGGGAATGATCGCCCAGAAACGAGTGAGTTGGGTCAATGAGCCCTGTGGTCGCTGATTGTAGCGCAATCCCCTCGTGGCGGTTGCTCGGGCAGATGCGCGTGGCTGCCACCTACAGCAATACCGACTGCCTGCAGTGAGGTGGAATACAGACACAACCTTAGGCAAGTGCTTTAATGAAACCGTACAGTCCCGGCAAGGCAAATACTGCAAAGTGATGATGGGACAGGATGCAATCGTCTAACTGGAGAAAAAATCATGCGCGTAATGTTGCCGCGAAATCTTGCCCTGATGCTGGTCATCACCGGCCTCTTTGCCGCGAGTTCGGCTTTTGCCGATAAACCCGAAGGGGTCGGCGGAGACAAACACGGGGGCAAGCCCCAGGAGTGGCGTAAACAGGAGGCGAAAAGCCACGACAAGGGCGGCAATAAACAGGCCGACGAGCGGCGCAACGAGAAAGGTCGCAAGTATTTCGACGACCGTCATCGTAGCGTTGTGCATGAATACTATGTGGAAAGCTACCGCGCCGGCCGCTGTCCGCCGGGATTGGCCAAGAAAAACAACAGTTGCCTGCCGCCCGGGCAGGCCAAGAAATGGATTGTCGGCCGGCCGCTACCGCAGGGTGTGGTGACCTACGATTTGCCGCCGCAGGTAGTGGTCAGCTTGGGCGTGCCGCCCTCGGGACACCGCTATGTGCGCGTGGCGAGCGATATCCTGCTGATCGCCATTGGCACGGGACTGGTGGTGGACGCGATTCAGGATCTGGGCGGACTATAACGTCCGATTTCCCCATCATGGCAAATCACCGGGGCCAGGCTATCCGCCTGGCCCCGGTTTAGGTATAACCGACGTAGCCGTCAGAAACGCTATTGCAACAGGGCTCTAGCGTACTGATAACGCGCATCCATGCGTCCCAGCAGATCGTGGACATCACAGTGCCAGTCCAGACCGATCACGCGAATGGCATTCTCCGAAAGATCAACCACCTGATTTTCGTCGCGATAGGGTAAATCGAGCCCGTTGCTGATCGCCTCTGCCACGTGGGTAATCGCCGCGAGCTGGCCCAGTTCCGGGCGGTCCGGCTTGTGGTGCTGGCTGATGGCCTCAATGATGTCTGCCGGCAGCCCCCAGCTTTCGGCCACGATTTCGCCAATCTGGCAATGATCCATACCGAACATTTCACGCTCCACCTCGCACAGCGGCCGGGGAGACTGGGCCTGCAAATCGATCACTTGCTGATGCTGCCTGGGGTAGAGATAAGACATCCACAACTTGCCGATGTCGTGCAGCAGGCCGGCCACCAGGGCGTAATCCAGATTCAGGGAAAATTCGCGTGCCAGCTCCTGGGCACAGATTCCTACGGCCAGGCTGTGCTCCCAATAAAAGCGACCGCTCTGCGATTGCCGGGAAAAATCCACCAGGCTGGTCGCCAGAACAATTTCGCGCACACGCCGCATGCCGATAAACGATACCGCGGCCGAGATTCCGCCCAGGGCGCGGTGACCGTGCTGGGATGATCGGTTGGCGGCGGAAAGAACGCGGCCAGCGATCACCGGATCGCGTTGCAGGTGATTGACCAGCACAGTCATGCTGGAATTGTCATCGTCCAGCGCCTTGAGAATGTGCACCACGATGCCGGGAAAGGCCGGCAGTTTGGGCAGGCTGGCCAGAATGGCCGCAGAGGTGATTGTCTGGTCCATCAGCTTTTCCGGTAAGCCAGCAAGGCTTGGTAGAAGGCACGAATATCAGGGGAATCCAGATCGGCGAATTGAAATATCCGGGCTTGCCGGGTTTCTTGCTGCGCCCAGTCTGCCTGGCGTTCGGCTTCGCTGCGGGTATCTTCTTCCTGGATGCAGGCGTATTCCGCATGGTGCGCGGCAAGCTGCTCAAGGCTGGCCTCGGTGAGCACATGCCCGGCAGGCAAGCGCAGCGTCACCCGCCCCCGCTCGATCAATACCAGGGGCTTGGCCAGGACCATGCCGGCGTTGAGATTGAAAAGAGGCAGGTATCTTTGACGTAAATCCATGAGCCGTTTGTCCGATTCAAGGTGACGGGCGAGGTTATCCACGCAGCAACGAAGTCAGTATGGCAGATAAATTACATCAGGTTGTGGTGTGATGCGGGCAGGTAGCGCGTAAGTATGTTCGTGTTTTTGACTGGTGGGCATGCAAGCAGGAGCTGCCATGCTATCCGGCGCGCGGCAACAGGCGTCGGGTGAAGAACAGGTGTGCGGTTCGTAGCGCCAGATAACCTATGAAAAGATTGGCGCCGATAAAAACCGGTATAGCCAGTATTTGTGCTGCACCGATGCCGGCTAACGCGAGTTTCAATCCTGTGACGGTGGCTGCTGCCACGCCGAAGGTATAAGCCCAGTACGAGGGTGAAAAGGGCTGCGCGCCCAGCCAGCTCCCGAGGCGAATCCCCAACAGTAATTGAAACAGGCCGTAGCCCCACAGCATCATCAGCCAGTGATCGGTGCTGCCGGGGCTCAAGAGCAGCCAAGCCATGGCGCATACTACGGGCGGTGCAAACTGGATGCCGAGCAAGGGGCGCTGCGGGGTGGGCAATGCCTTGGGATGCCAAAGACGCTGAATAATCAACGATTCCAGCGCCAGCCAGGAAAACACGCCCGCACCCAGGAAAAGCCAGCCCCAGTCGGCATGGCCCAGGCTGCCAAGTGACGCAGCGCTGGTGAAGTTGCCGGCCACGGTTGGCAGGTACAGCGTCGGCGCGGTATCCAGCGCATCGCGCCCTCCTTGCCACAGATTACCGGTATGCCACAGAGAAAATGCCAGGTGCCAGCTAATTCCCGCTGCCGCAAGAAAATAGGCCAGCGGTCGCGAATAGGGCAATGCGGCCAGGGAGATCAGTAGCGTTGCCACCGCAAGCAGCGCTGGTGTGCTGCCTTGTACCGGGTGCTGGAATTCGTTGCGAACCACGGCAGGATTGCGCAGCGCTTGCACGATATAGCTGACCAGCAATGCCAGCCAGACCAATGTCGCCAGCAGCAACAAACCTTCGCCGATCGCGCGCGGCATACCCCACAAGGAAACGGCCACTCGCCATGCCTGGCCCAACCCGGAAAAGCCGAGCACCATGCCAAAGAACGAAGCGGGAAGCGGTGCACGCGGCATATTGAAATTCCTTGGATTGCTGGACGATTGGCCATGTGGCCGAACTATTGGGATCTGCTCGTTTTTATCTTGCGAACCGGTGGACGCATTGTCGCCCGCCGAGATGCTGGGCGATTTTATGTCGATTTTGTGCCGTTCAGTAATCGTTTGCGATTATTTGGGAGCAATTGGAACTGGGTCGATCAAGGCAAAATTGGGTTCGGCGCGGACGACCGCGAAGGGGAATGGCAGGCTCGGGTGCGGACAGTGGCTATGCGTTTGATGCTAACGCGCTGCCCGCAGGCCCTGTGATTGACTGAAGCGAAGGATGTGAACGATGAGCGAGGGCTTACCGGTGCGCGGCAATGGCCAAGCCCAACTTCGCATCGCGCGACTTGATGTGGGTGCGCAGCCAATCGCTCAGGAAGTTGAACACGCTGACCGAAAGGGTGGATGTCCCGCTCTTGAAGCGCGCCTGCAGTTCCAGCACTTCCGCCACCAGCTTGGTGTGCTCGGCTTTATGTTCGGCATATTCCGCGTAGCTGATTTTCTGCATCAGCATTTCCTCGCGCTTGAAATGACTGGCCGTGTACTGGATCAACTCCGCCAGGATATCCCCCAGAACCGTATTGCCCTTGCCGGCCTTCATCGCATCGTGCAACTTGTTTACCAGATCAACCAGTTGCTTGTGGTCGCTATCGATTTGAGCGTTGCCGACGGAAAGATCGTTCGTCCAATTAAAATATGCCATGAAAACTCCTGTTGTGAGATGTCGTTAGATTCGCCGGTCGCACGCCAGCGTAGGGCACTTCGATTGCGCCCGTATTAAACCACATCCAAAGTAATGTTATTTGATGCAATACAGAAGTCGTGCGTGTGCTCGCCAGTGCTGCGGCCCATGCCATTTCGCGCGCTCGAAATCCATCGTCAGGCATTGCGCGGGTGTTACCGAGGGATGGGTTGCAAGGCTTTTTCCAGCGAGTCCAGGCGCGGATCGGCGGGCCAGCACTTCCGATTGGCGGCCCTGCTCTAGCAGATACTGGCCCAGATTGTGATAGGCCGGCAGCAGGGGCTGGGGCGGTGGCAAGCGCACTCGGGCCGCACTGATGCTCGGTCTGCGGGAAGAAGGGAACCTCGGCCAGCTAGACCGTGGCGGGGCGGCCAGTACGGGACTCCAGCAAGGCAAGCGTCTGCGGCGCCGCGCAGGCGGTCAGCAGCAGCGCGGCGAGCACGCAAAGCCAACGCAAGGCTTAACGGATGGAGCGGGTGAAGGGGTACACCTTGATCAAACCGAGGATATCGGTGATCAACAGAACGATGAACACGGGAAAGACTGCTCCCGGATCTTCACAACGAGCAGTGTTGAGACCGATGTCAATCACCGCTAACCTTGATATGGGCATAGGCGGGCCAAGCAGGCCGGCTTGGTTTATTCCCAGCGGCTGCCGCTGGCGAGGTTGCCGCCGACCACGGTGCCTATCACCGCGCCGACGGCCGTAGCGGCAGTACGACCGTTGCCCTTGCCGACCCCATTGCCGATAAGCCCACCCGCCACGCCGCCGATCACCTGCCCGACGAGCCGGTCGGAAGGACCGACATACGCCACGGCGCGCTCGGGGTAGCGCGGTGCCGGCGCATAGACCGGACGATCCCGGTACACGATCCGCTCCCGATAAACCACGGGCGGGGCTTGGTATACGACCTGCGGCTCATCGTAGACATGATGAACCACAACATGCTTCACCCGTTGGTGATGGCGGGGCTTGTAGTAGTAGTCATCATCGTGATGCCGATCTGCGAATGCGTTGGTACTGAACACGACGGTGGCAAGCACCATTGGAAGCCATAGTTTGTTCATGATTTTTCCCTGGATGAGTCTTGTTGTGTCACGGGAAGAACTATATTCATTTGCGGGGTTGGCGGCTGTGATGACCTTCACAGGGCGCTGGCTGGGCTGCTGGCAGCCAGATTACAGCCTGGCCATCGTGAGAATGAATGCCATGCCGCCGCCAAGAGTTTATGCAACGCGTGAACGATGTGATTTTGTATGTATCGAGGCCGGCCATCGGATATGCCACCCCCGCCAGCTTGAAAAGCAAAAGGCCCAGACAGAAGTCTGGGCCTTGAATTTGGTGGCTATGAGTGGACTTGAACCACTGACCCCAGCATTATGAGTGCTGTGCTCTAACCAGCTGAGCTACATAGCCTTAAAACAGAGGCGCGATTCTGCCAGCCCCGCCTACCCGCTGTCAATACTTTGCCGTGGAAAAACGATACCTTCAAATTTCACCGGGCCGGACCAATTAGCTTCGGGGCTTATCCTTCACCAGTGGCAGTGCGTTGTTGAACTGCTGAATCAACCCGGGAGGAGTTTTCCGGCTGCACATCAGGTAACGATACTCCTCGGGCGGCATATCCGGAAAACTCAGCGGCACAATGTCTTCAACCCGGATTTGCGCCTCTTTCAGGTAGTAATCCAGTTCTTCTGCGTTAATAAAAACAGCATCCACACGCCAGGCCACCAGTTTGCGCAGGTTGGTTGAGACACTCGGAGCCACGTCAAGGCGGTCGCCCAGTGGCAGTAAAAGATCATCCAGTTTTTTGCCATAGGAAAAACCCGCCACGACACCGACCCGTAGCTTGGGTGCGGCAAGCAGTGCGCTCAGGCTGGGATGGTTGCGGAAGGAATCATGTTTTGTCGCCCGTACCACGACTAGCATCGGGGCATTCTGGGTGATCGGCGCGGAAAACACGGCAAAGGATTCGCGCTCCGGCGTTTTGAACCAGCCAATCGAGCAGGTTGGCACTTGGTTGGCCCGGATTTCCTCGATGGCACGCCGGGGGGAGCGGGATTGAAAGCTGAAAGTATGACCGGTCAATGCCGCTTGAACCCGCTCCAGCACAATACCGGCAGGCTTGCCCGTGCTATCCGTGTAATACAACGGCGGCTTCTCAATGTAGGTCAGCAGCAGATGGTCGGCGAAAGCGGGCGCGCAGGCCTGAAGCATGGCCGACAGTAGCCCAATCCCAAGCGGGGAAAGCGTGCGCATCATGTTGAACGGGCCATGGCAGGGCATATCCGGATCAGACCGGCCCGGCACCGGGCAGCGCCATGATTTCGACACAGATCGGGTCAAGGCCCGTGGCATGGCGCTGTACCGGCGCCAAGCGACCGCTGTCGGCAGCGATGGCATACACGGTCAGGTGGGCAGAAATCTGCCCGGCGGCAATCAACCAGCGGCCGGAAGGATCGATACCCATGCCGCGCGGCTGGGTTTCGGTCGGGTAGTGATCGATCAGTGAAAGTTCGCCGTTGCGCGGATCGATGGCGAAAACCGCAATCATGCTGGCGGTGCGATCCGTGGCATACAGGAAGCGGCCATCGGGCGTGGCGCGTATTTCAGCCGCCCACGGTTTGCCGTCAAAACCGGGCGGCAGCATGCTGATCGATTGTTTTAATGCCAGCGTGCCGGTGGCGGCATCAAAGTCGAACAGGTAG
>Ga0316613_10000788_pt1 | contig 23344 bp, 23 predicted proteins | sample OWC_soil_day10_C_2_FD_207647 | JGI IMG/M metagenome (GOLD analysis project Ga0316613, IMG submission 207647) | Wetland soil microbial communities from Old Woman Creek delta, Ohio, United States - OWC_soil_day10_CT_b | ecosystem: Environmental > Terrestrial > Soil > Wetlands | place: USA: Ohio...
AGAAGGTTGTTGTCGCTACCGAAAAGGACTTCACCTCGGCCGAAATGCTGCGCACCCCGCAATTCTGGGTTCTGTGGATTTCGTTCTTCTCCGTTAACTTCGGCTTCCTGCTGCTGGTTGCAAACAGCGCACCGTTCGGTCGTACGATCGGCCTTGCCGGCAGCATCATGGCTATCGTGGTTATGTTCCAGAACATCGCTAACGGTGGTTGCCGTCCGTTCTGGGGCTGGCTGTCCGACAATATCGGCCGCTACAAAGCCATGTCGGTCATGTTCGGTGTTAACGCTCTGGCCATGTTTGCCTTCTCGCACGTTGCTCAGTTGGGCACGGTGTTCTTTATCGCCATCCTGATGATTGCGTTCTTCACGTCGGGCGGCAGCTATGCGCTGTTCCCGCCGACCAATAGCGATCTCTTCGGTACGGCATACTCGGCCAAGAACTATGGCTTCTTCTGGGCTGCCAAGGCAGTCGCCTCGATCTTCGGTGGTGGCCTCGGTGCTGCTGTTGCTACCCAGTTCGGCTGGACGACGGCTTTCACGCTGTGCGGCTGCATGTCGCTGATTTCGTTCTGCTTGGCTACCTTCGTGGTTCCGAAAATGGGCCGTCCCAAGAAGAAAGGTGCCAAGGCGGAAGCAGCTGTTACCAACGCCTAAATCGATGAGTCTCCGACCTGCACCCCAGCCTAAGCAACACGGGGGCGCAGGTCCCAGATGCAAAATGGATGGCGGACCTCGCATCTGTGCAAGCACCGTGGTCCGCTTGATGTATCTAATTGTATCTAATTGATGTATTAACGAATTGACGTATTATCAGTAAACTTACTGATTAATTATTTCCAACTGTTACGTCCTCCGCTTCCTGCCCGCCTTAACCACGTACTAACCGCTTTTTCACGAGAAACCATGTATTTTCAGGCAAACCGATCAGCCTCGTTGGCATCATTCGGCTATTTCCTCGCCGGCCACGATAAGCGCGGCAAACAAGATGATGAGACATTATGCCTGTGGGTGCTCGAAGAGCGTGACTTTGCAGGAGATCGACATGCCAGGAAATGAACACGAATGGAAAGCCACTGACGAAAACGCTGCCATGCGCCGCGTTCTCGGGGCTGCTGTTTTGTCGGTCGGTGCCGGCATTGCAGCGGCAATAGCATGCTTGTTATCGCTTGGCTGTATTATTTTTCTTGCTGATGCACCTGTAAGTGCCGATACGCTGGGTGTAGTGCTGGCTGTTTCCTTTGCCATACCGGCAGCCTTTCTATTTGCCTATCTGATTCTCTCGCCCGGTCGGCGAGCCGCCTGGCATGCGCTCGATATGCAATGGCGTTCCCGTGAAAGTCGATCCCCTTTTGATCGACTTCAGGCTCACCATTGCCGTTACCTTTTCGATTTAACCGATTCCCACGGCCTGATCGGACAAGGCGGCGCTAGCGACAGCAAGATCATGCTGTGCTTTTATGACGGACGCACCCTCCCCTATGTCCTGGCTGACGTTGTCTCGATCGAGTGTGATGCCGTTTACGAGGCCAGAGGACGCTCCGGCGAGCCACGTCCCTACGAATGCCGCTTTCTTATTGAATTCGTCGGAGGACAGCGTTTTTATGGAAGAACGCTTCTCTCTCTCTTTGATCAGCTACGTGATCGCATTGGGCGATCCGTTCGCCCCGCCTAGCGCTTTCCAGCGTTAGAAAAAACCAAAGATGCCCGTCGTGCAGAAGTACAAGCTGAGACAGCTGTATCTCTCTGAACGAGCAACCACGAAAAAACTACTAACTTGACAATACTGACTGATACTTTTTACTTGATAAAAGTACTGTGGAGAAACAACAAAAGGAAATTGACATAACAAAAGGGGCGTGCAGCCCCTTTTGTTCAATGATCCTTGGCTGCAGCCAAGGGCCGGAGGAATTATTGATTATTTTGCGGAAAGTTCATCTTTTGCGCCGGTGAAATCGGAACCTTCCTCTGTGCTCTTAGCGGCCTTCTTCGGCGCTTTCTTCACAGACTTCTTGCTTTTCTTGGCCGTTTTCTTGGATTTCTTGGCAGATTTTTTAGCGACCTTCTTCTCGGCCTTTACTTTTCCGTTTGCAGCTACGTCCTTTTGCACAGCAGCAGGAGCAGCAGAATCGGCAGCAGGAGCCTGAGCAAAAGCGGCACCGGCAGCAAACATGGTAGCGACAAGGGTAGCAATCAGTTTTTTCATTTAAAAATCCTTTAGTGTTTGTCCGTAGAAAGTGTCTACGTACTCCTATAACGCCAGACGAAAATGGGACGTTGACGGAAAGTCATGCTTATCAATAGAAAGTTGTGTCTAATTGTAAGCATCGATTGCGCACGAAATGCCGACTCTGGGCTGACTCCTTGGCTCATCCGTATATCATGTTTGCCGATTGGAAAAACAAAAAAGCCAGCCATATGAATAGCTGGCTTTTTATAGTTGAAGCTAGCTCCTTTGGGGACGCAATACCATTGAAACGGCTACCGGCAAATCATGCTTACTGATTGGACTGTGACGAACTGGTCCCTCCCTTTGATTTCATACTGTTTTCCAACCTCTGTGCCATATTCATATGCTGGTCGATAACCGGCAATTTCTTCTGTGCGTACGCTTTCAGATCAGGATCACTCGCATTATCGATAGTATCTTGCAACAGATTGTGAGTACGCTGGTGATCGCCGACTCCTACATGAGAAATAAACTGGCTGTTGAAGGTATTTCCACGCAACGCTTTCAGCAACGTTGCGATCGTTTTATGCAGAGTATCCGTCTCAGTCGGGAGCGTGACACCTTTCTTCTGAGCAAGATTTTGCAATTCCTTCAGTGCCTTCGTATGGTCATCAATCAATTTCTGGGCAAAACTTCTGACTTGGGAGTTCTGTGACTTGCTCAGGGCAAGTTTACCCGCATCGATCTCGGCAATGTTTGCTTCCGCAATATCTTTCATTTTTCGCTGATCATCCTTGGTGATGGATGCATCAGAATTCACCCCTTTTGCCGAACCGATGGTTACGCCTGTCGTACTGCTTCTGATTGTAGCCGTGCTCGCATTTGATCTGTCTGAAACACCATTCTGTGCATAGGCTGAGGGTATAGCGAACACGATGACCGCTCCAACGGCACCAACAATCTGTGCAAAACGAGTACTGATTGGCATGACAAGCCTCCTTGATAAAAAGAAATCGCCGGTAACAACCGGCGATTTCAAAATGACAAGTTACCGGTTTTTATGACTCTGCTTACCGGCCTGAACATGCTGCTCATGGCTGACTCCCCTTGAAGAGCCCGATTGTCCGCCACCATGACTGCTCTCGCCCACCTTCTTGCCGATCTCAGACATGTGCTCACGATCCTGGCTGACCGCCTGCCCGCCTTTTCTGCCGGCCTCGCGCGCTTCTTCGGAGGAGAATTCATGCGCCGCACCCTTCTCATGGGCCGCCTTACCGCCCATGCGGGCTATCTCGCACCGCTTGTCTTAATCCATTGATTGCCGCCGCCCTGTCCGCCTGTTCCCTTGGTTACTGGACTCATGCCTATCTCCCTTGATAATCACGAAAGTAGTCGTAAGAACTGCTAAAGCTCGTATACCAGGAATCAAGCCAATCCTTCGATATGGGCTACAGACCAATTTGAGACAGGCATTGTCTGAAAGTTCACCTGTTCGCTGGCCGACCTCCACATCCTTGATCTATGCATATCTGCCAACTGCTTCCCGGCAATAGCAAACACTGAAAAATGAAGACAGCAAGCCGCCACAGGCTATGGCTGCAGTTTTCACGCCACCCCAATAAAAAACCGCGCTCATAGAACGCGGTTTTCATACTCCTATTGGGACACATCAGGCGAGCCATCAACGAAGAAATAACGCCATCAGCAAAGGCCTTCAGCAGGCTAAGGCAATTAGACAATAATTACTACGTCTATACGATGTGGTTTCGCCCCGCGCGAAAAGAATCAAGGGCAGCCAACCTTATCCGAACATCAGATCTATTGAAAAACGGGTTTCAATTTAGCCCAACCCGAGTTGACTATGCCTGTACCTATGGATGCGCCGAACTTTTTCAGGAAACGATCAGAGAATTTTTCTTCCTCGGTGTAATCCACGATGTCCTCGGCCTGGATGACATCGCGCGCCACACTGTCGACCGTACCGAAATCATCAGCCAGCCCGAGCTCTACCGATTTAGCTCCGCTCCAGAACAACCCGGAGAACGTGTCCTTGTCCTCTTTCAGACGGTTGCCACGCCCCTTGCGCACCACATCGATGAACTGCTGGTGGATCTCGTTCAGCATGGTCTTCGCATAGGCTTTATGGCTGGGGGACTGAGGACTGAAAGGATCCAGAAAGCCCTTGTTTTCGCCAGCCGTCAATAGACGGCGCTCGACACCGACCTTATCCATCAATCCGGTAAAGCCGAATCCGTTCATCATCACGCCGATGGAACCGACGATGCTTGCCTTGTCCACATAAATCTTGTCAGCGGCAGCAGCAATGTAGTAGCAACCGGAAGCACACATTTCCTCGACGACGACATATACCGGCTTGTCCGGATACGCCTGCCTGAGTCGCACAATCTCGTCATTGATCATGCCGGCCTGCACCGGGCTGCCACCAGGACTATTGGCTCTCAAAATAATGCCCGCAGCCTCCTTGTCGGAAAAAGCCTTGTTCAGCGCGGAAATGACCGGTTCGGCCGCACTCTTGGCATTCGGCTCGATGGTACCGTCAATTTCTATCAGCGCGGTGTGCCTGCCAGATATCTCGGAACCATTGCCTACCCCTAGAATCTGCGCCAGAAAAATGACGGCGATCACAAGGGTGACGATCTTGAAAAAGATACTCCACCTGCGCCGCGCGCGCTGTTCCTTCAATGTCGCGAACAGCAGCTTTTCCAGCGTTTCACGCTCCCATCCTTCCTTACCGGGATTCTTGTTTACATTCCCCGGTGCAGCATTCGTCGATGGGTCTCGTTTTTCTGTGGAATCATCCATGTTTTTGTAATCCGTTGAATCCTGTTATGCAGCCGGCATGGCTGGTACGTAGTTTACAAGAGTCTCTCAGGATGGGCGATTGTGCTTCAACATTAAAACCACAATCGGCCACTAGGCGTTATCAATCAGCCAAGCATGCAGTTCCGGAGCGGATGAAGCGGAAAAAATGGGGTTGTGCAGGCGGAGTTCATGCTCGGGATGAGCTCCGTACCGGACGGCAATACCCTGTGCTCCCGCGTTGGCGGCCATTTGCAGGTCGTGCGTCGTATCGCCGATCATCACGGTACGCGCCATCTCCTGGCCAAGCTCCTCAGTCAACTCGTTCAGCATGGCCGGGTGGGGCTTGGAAAAGGTCTCATCTGCGCACCGGCTTGCATGGAAACACGGCATCATCCCGGTTTCCTCGAGTGCGCGATTCAATCCGGCGCGGCTTTTCCCCGTTGCAACGGCAAGCAGATGCCCGCGCTTCGACAGGTCATCGATCATGTCGCGCACGCCATCGAACAGGGTCAGCTCGCAACTCTTGATCAGATAATGGTGACGATAGCGCTCCACCATCTGCGGATAACAGTGCGGATCAAGTCCCGGCACGACTGCTTCCATTGCTTCCCGAAGTCCCAGGCCAATCACATAAGATGCCGTTTTCACATCCGGTATAGGCAATCCCAGATCCGCAGCGGCAGCCTGAATGCTCTTGACGATGGCGCCGGTGCTGTCCATCAGAGTACCGTCCCAGTCAAACACGATCAAATCGAAATTCTTTTTTCCCATCTGTCCGACGCTTTCCAGCGCCTCTCCTCTTTCCCCACAAACAGCGCAGTATTTTATGAATATGATTACTGCTTTCGGTCAGCGCCCTCTTCCGTGCCTTCCACGGAACCGACGCCAAGATTTTCCAGAAAAAGCGAGCATTCCCGAGGCAGCGAAGCCTCAATTGTCTGCGGCTTGCCACTTTCCGGGTGAATGAATGTGATCCTGTACGCATGCAGGAACATGCGCTTCAGGGAGCCTCTCATGGTGTTCGACTTCTGCAATTGGCGATTCAGCGCAAAATCACCATATTTATCGTCGCCGGCGATGGCATATCCCAGTGAGGAAAGATGAACCCTTATCTGGTGCGTGCGACCGGTTTTCAATTCTGCTTCCAGCAGTGTGAAACCATCATATTTTCGCATGACATTGAAGATGGTGTGTGAAGCCATCCCATCCGATTGGACACGAACACGACGCTCCCCTTCTCCAGTCAGATATTTATGAAGTGCGAGCTTGACATGCTGACGCTGGTTTTTCCAGTCGCCGTGCACCAGGACCTTGTAGCGTTTGTCGACCGTTCCGTTACGGATCTGTTCGTGCAAATTCGTCAGGGCGGAACGTTTCTTCGCCAGTAGCAATATGCCGGATGTTTCCCGATCGAGCCGGTGCACCAACTCGAGGAATTTCGCATCCGGATGCGCCGCGCGCAATTGTTCGATGACACCATAGGCCACGCCGGACCCGCCATGCACGGCGATCCCTGCCGGTTTATCGATAATCAGCAGATTGGCATCCTCGAACAGAATCGTGAATGTCGCGCCGGGAACGAAATTATCCTTTTTCTCGGCAACCTGCAATGGCGGAATCCGCACGACATCGCCGGAAGTCAGCCTGTACGTCTGATCGATCCTTCCTTTGTTGACACGGACTTCGCCGGAGCGCAGGACGCGGTAGATGTGGCTTTTTGGCACACCCTTGCATATCTTGAAAAGAAAATTGTCGATACGCTGTCCCTCTTCACTCTCGGAAATGGTGATGAAATCGACCGTTTTCCGCATGGGAGACTTTTCGGAATGATGTTGCTTTGTCACATCCTTACCAGAAACTCTATTGGCTGGCTTCATTTGACTATATAATCTCATTTACTTGCGGGGAGTGGAATGCACTTCCGGCAAGTCGGAATTGTGTAAGAAATAAACGAACATTCTACACAGTGGGCCTTTTCATCGGCCTCGCCACATGCAAATTTGATGAAAAAAGATGTGTACGCGCCATCCATGCGCCAGTCAGGGTTGCTCCATTGATGCAATCGGACGGCACATAGGAATGTTGAATAAGCGTTTGGATGATATAGGATAAGTCTGGCAAGCATGCAGAAAAGATGTGCTTGCCGGTTGATGTGTTTGATTGCTGGTCGCCGTTTTGGTTCTTTGTTCTTTTTGATTTATTATCGATTTTACCTGTTGCTTATGATTTCGTTTCTCTTGTTGGCCAGGTAATAGTACGACTACAAAACAGCCGCTCCACAATAGTTGATCAGACCCATCCGCGCCTGTCGCGGCTACAGTGCACATACGCTGCCAAGCCTCGCATAACGGCAATTTCTACCTTCCCAAACGCTCCATTGGCGTACATCCGATATGACAGGCCGCATCTCGCCTTTGCGATGCGGCATTGAAACGGCTTTCGGGCCGTGGAGTGTAATTATGAAGCGAATGTTGTTCAATGCGACGCAGCAGGAAGAACTGCGCGTCGCCATTGTCGATGGGCAAAAACTGATCGACATCGATATCGAAACCTCGGGACGCGAGCAGCACAAGTCCAACATCTACAAGGCCGTCATTACCCGGATCGAACCATCGCTTGAAGCTTGCTTCGTCAACTACGGCGAAGACAGGCACGGTTTTTTGCCGTTCAAGGAAGTCGTCCGATCCCTCTTCAAGGAAGGGGTTGATGTCCGTAGCGCATCGATCAAGAATGTGTTGCGGGAAGGCCAGGAAATCATGGTCCAGGTGGAGAAGGAAGAGCGCGGCAATAAGGGCGCAGCACTGACCACCTTCGTCTCTCTCGCAGGACGCTACCTGGTGCTGATGCCGAACAATCCTCGCGGAGGCGGGGTATCACGCCGGGTCGAAGGCGAAGAGCGGCAGGAACTGCGCGAAGCCATGGACAAGCTCGATCTTCCGCCAGGCATGTCTGTCATTGCTCGCACCGCGGGAATCGGCCGTAGCGTCGAGGAACTGCAGTGGGATCTGAATTATCTTCTGCAACTCTGGAGAGCGATCGAAAGCGCGGGCACATCCTCGCCGGGCGCCTTCCTCATCTATCATGAATCCTCTCTTGTCATTCGCGCCATCCGCGACTACTTCCAGCCCGACATCGGCGAAATACTGATCGATACGGACGAGATCTACGAGCAGGCCCAGCAATTCATGAGTCACGTGATGCCCGACATGGTGCATCGCGTCAAGCGCTACAGAGACGACGTTCCCCTCTTTTCGCGCTTCCAGATCGAGCATCAGATCGAAACGGCTTACTCGCGCAACGTTCCCCTGCCCTCCGGCGGTTCCATCGTCATCGACCATACTGAAGCGCTGGTATCGATCGACGTCAACTCCGCCCGTTCCACGCGCGGCACTGATATCGAAACGACTGCATTCAATACCAACTGCGAAGCAGCGGAAGAAGTGGCGCGTCAGATGCGCCTGCGTGACCTCGGCGGACTGATCGTGATCGATTTCATCGACATGGAGAGCACCAAGAACCAGCGTGAAATCGAAAACCGCCTCAAAGATGCCCTGCGCCACGACCGTGCGCGCGTCCAGATGGGCAAGATTTCGCGCTTCGGGCTGATGGAACTGTCGCGTCAGCGCCTGCGTCCTTCTCTGTCCGAGGGAAGTCATGTCACCTGCCCACGCTGTAACGGCACGGGACATATCCGCGACATCGATTCGTCGGCCCTGCAAGTATTACGGATCATCGAAGAAGAATCGATGAAGGAAAACTCGGCAGCCATCCATGTCCAGATCCCGGTCGAAGTGGCCGCCTTCCTGCTGAACGAGAAGCGCGGCGAGATCCTGAAGATCGAGAACCGCCATCGTGTCAGTATCATCGTCATTCCCAACAAGCACCTCGATACGCCGCATTACAAGCTGGAACGTATCAAGCACGACGACCCCCGGCTTGAAGAAAGCCAGGCTAGCTATACCTTGGCTGAACAGGCCAGTACAGATGCGGACTACACCAAGCGCCAGAAAGAAAGCGAGAAACCGCGCCAGGAAGCCGTTGTCAAAAGCGTGCCCGAAGGTGCGCCGGCTCCTGTTGTCGAACGCAAACCGGCACCTGTTCCCGCACCAGCGCCTGCGGCAATCGGACAAGTGGACGAAGAGGGTTTCTTCAGCAAACTGTTCAGTCTTTTCCGCAAAAAATCCGCTGGTCAGGAACCCGAAGTCGCAGCGCCAGCCAAGGAAATACAGCAGCCTAAGCCTGCCGATCGTGCCGGTCGCGGCCGGAATCGCACGCGTGGCGGACGCAGCGGACGCGGCAGGGAAGAACATATCAAGCCGCTTGAACTTGATGCCACTGAAACGGTAGCGACTGCGCCTGCGCGCCAGCCACGGCAACAACAGGAAGGCAAACCGGAACGGCAGCGCGGCGAACGTCGCCCTGCCAGCGAGAAAGCGGAAAAAGTCGAAAAAATTGAGAAGGCGGAAGATGTCCTGATGAAGGATGGCTCGTCCGTCGCCAAAGCGGCTGCTAACGTTGCGGCCGCCACCGCAGCAGAAACGACTGCATCCGAAGAAACGACGCAAGCTGAAGCCAGCCCATCCGGCGAGCAGGAACCGCGCCGCCGTCGCCGTCGTGGCGGCCGCAACCGCAATCGCAACCGGGACAACACGGAACAGAACGCCGCTGCGTCGGAATCCACCGAAGAAGCGGCGCTAACGGAGGAAGCACCTGCAGCTCAGGAAGTTCACGAAACAGCTTCCCAGCAGGAACTGTCATTCGCTCCGGAAGTCTCTGCGAACGAACCGGCGGAATCGGCATCTACTGAGCAGATTTCGTCCGTATCTGCATTCTCGAAAGAAGAACCCGCTGCAGATCAGGCACCCCCTGTTGAAACGTCCGCGCTTCAGCCGGAGCAGGCTCCCCAACAGACGGCGGAACCGGCCCCGGTCGTAGAGGCGATTCCGGCTGCAAGTGAGCAGGTAATTGCCCAACCGGAAGAGCATGCAAAGATCGAAGCTGCCGAACCGGTAGTCGAGGCCGCACCTGAATCAGCAAGGCAAGTTGAAGAGGTAATACAACAGCCTGCCTATGGAGTTTCGGAGACGATTGCCCCTGAACAGGCAGTCATTCCAGAAGTCGCCTCCGCGGCGCCGATCACCGAAAAACCGGTTGAAACTGAAGTACCGGTTCAGAATCAGGCACCAGCTCCCGCAATCGAGAAGAAGGACTTGTCCGAAATCCTGGCTTCGGCCGGCTTGACGATGGCGTCGACCGATCCCGAAAAATTGCGAGCATCTCAAGCAGCCATTGAGCCGGTCGAACCACCGGTACGCGCCCGACGTGAACGCAAGCGTCCTCCCGTTTTACCGGAAGAACCGCTGGTTCAAGTCGATACGCGTCGCGATTGAGCTGATTTAGCCCAAAGAAAAAGGAGAGCCTGGCTCTCCTTTTTCTTTTGTGCCACACGATGAATGGCTACCAGGATAACCCAATGAACTGGATTGCCTTCTTTGCGCTTGCTCATACATTTTTCTGTTATATCTCTTATTCCGATTGTCGCCACGCATATATTCGACATGGGCGTAAAATGAGCCCGCGTATCTGAATTCGACAACTTTCATTCCCATGATCATGCCAGACAAAGACAGCATCACCGGTCTTATCCTAGCAGGAGGCCGCGGATCACGCATGGGCAGCGTTGACAAGGGCCTTCAGGAATTCCTGGGCATGCCGATGGTCAGGCACGTACAACGTCGTCTGACGCACCAGGTCGGCTTCCTGATCATCAATGCCAACCGGAACCTGGCGCACTATGCCGATTTCGGCGTTCCGATATATCCTGATGAAATCACCGGATTTGCCGGCCCGCTGGCGGGGCTTCAGGCCGGTCTGCGCCACTGCAAGACACCCTACCTGGTTACGGCTCCATGCGACACCCCTTTTCTCCCTGACGATCTGGTTTCCCGCCTTGCGGAAGGCTTGGCTTCGCAGCATGCCGATCTTGCCATCGCGACCACCGGAGAAGGTGAAAGCTATCAGCCACATCCAGTCTTTTGTCTTCTGCACGCCTCGCTGCTAGGCCATCTGGAAGCTTTTCTCCAGAGCGGCCAGCGCAAGATCGATGCATGGTATTCCACACTCAAGGTAGCCAATGTTCATTTTGGCGACGAAGCGGCCTTCCGGAATATCAACACACGAGAAGAATTGCGGCAGACTCAGCCGTGAACGATAATTTTGTACAATTGCAATTGTCATAACCAATCCCATGCCTGAAACCATGCGTTCGCTTTCCGACATTACCCGCGGCCTTTCCGGCTACAATCCGAACGGCCTGCCGGTCGAACAAGCCCAGAAGATCATCCGGGACTTCACTGTTCCCATCCACTCCGTCGAAAAGATTGCCATACGCAGCGCACTTCAGCGCGTACTGGCTGAGGATATCGTCTCTCCGATCGATGTCCCCGCGCACGACAATTCGGCCATGGACGGCTATGCATTCCGCTCCTCGGACCTGGACGGTCTGAAGCCGGTTGCATTGAGAGTGGTCGGATCCGCCTACGCAGGCCAGGCTTTTTCAGGCACCGTGGGGCCTGGCGAATGCGTGAAAATCATGACGGGTGCAGTCATGCCGGAAGGGTGCGATACCGTTATTCAACAGGAGCTGGCGGAGGCGGACGGCAAGGACCAGATCACTGTCCCATTCGGCCTGATCAAGGCCGGAGACAACCGGCGTTTTCGCGGAGAAGATCTGTCTGCCGGGAAGCCTGCCCTTTACAAGGGCAGAATAATCCGTCCTTCCGACATTGGCCTCATGGCATCGCTGGGCATTGCCGAAGTGCCTGTGCAGAGGCGCCTGCGCGTGGCCTTCTTCTCGACCGGCGACGAACTGCGCTCATTGGGCGAACCCCTGGAAACGGGAAGCGTGTATGACAGCAACCGCTATACTCTCTTCGGCATGCTGACCCGTCTGGGCTGCGACATCATCGACATGGGTGTCGTCAAGGACGACCCTGCCCTGCTGGAAGCCGCTGTCCGGGAAGCATGCGAGAACGCCGACGCCGTCATCACATCGGGCGGGGTATCTGTCGGCGCCGCCGACTATACCAAGCAAATCATGGCTCGCCTTGGCGACATGGCTTTCTGGCAAATTGGCATGAGGCCCGGCCGCCCGATGGCATTCGGACGGATCAATTCAGGCGGCAAGAGCGCCTACCTCTTCGGCCTGCCCGGCAATCCGGTGGCTGTTATGGTCACATTCTACTTTTTCGTGCGCGATGCCCTGCTGCACATGATGGGCGCCACAGCTTCCCCTCTGCCACAGATGCGCGTAACGTCCGCGTCTGCAATTGGCAAGAAGTCCGGACGCACCGAGTACCAGCGCGGAATCCTCTTTCAGGAAAACAGGGAATGGAAGGTGCGAATTACCGGTTCCCAAGGCTCCGGCATCCTGCGATCGATGTCGGAAGCCAACTGCATGGTGATCCTTCACCCGGAGCAAGGCGACATCGAAGCCGGCGATACGGTTGATGTCGTTTTGTTCGAAGGACTGGTCTAGCCGGAGCTTTCCTCAAGCTGCTGGCTTGTCAATGTCTTGGTCATGATTGATCCGACTTCAACGCCCTTTCATTCAGAAAAGTCTTGAGCGCCATGATTTCGGCGGCAATCGCTTGAGGGAAACCTTGCCTGCTGCCGCGATCATCCATGATCAGGCCGTCAAGCATCTGATCGCAAACCGCCTTGTCAGTCCATACACACGCCAGATTATTTGCTATACGCGGGAAGCCCAATGCAAGTTGTCTCGGCTGCACCTCTCTCGGAAAGGAGGCGATCCACTTATAGGTCGCGGGGAGCAATTTCAAATCACGGGGATTGATGTGACGGCGTTTTTCATGCCAGTCCTGTTTCTGCTTGCCGTCGTTATCTCTAGCGTCAAGAATTTCCTTTGCCTCCTGAAGTGAGATTTTTTCGAATGCAATCGGGGGAATATCCATGCTAGCCTCATGCGCGATAAGTTACATCTTGATTTAACGGGGATCATCGTGATGGTTCGAATCGCTTGGATCGCCGAGCGGCCGCTGGCGCTTCCAGGCCTCGTAACAGTCCGCTCCGCAAAAATAGCGGACGTAATCGCTTCCCTCTTCGCTCAGGGCGACCGAAGGAGGAATAGTCTTTCTGCACTCTTCGCAGGTCGGCTTGTCTGGTTCAACCGTCTTTTCGTGCTTCATCCAGCCCTCCTTTTCAGAGAGATGTCAGATTAATACAAATAATAAAACAGAATTCTCTTACTGCACAGAAAAGAATCGATCGCATCCGGACACGATTATCATACTTGCCCAATTTCGGTATCCAAGGTGTTCACACCAAGCAACTTTTGCGCTTTCTCGGTCGGCATGGCCTCAACCGACTTCAACTTTCGTGACATTTGACGCGTACGAACTTCCGCACTTTCAATACTCTTGGCAGCACGTTCAAGGGTCTGCTTGGTAGCAGCCAGGACATCGCCAAACTTGGCAAACTCGGTCTTGACCGCACCAAGTATCTGCCAGACCTCCGACGATCGCTTTTCCAATGCCAGAGTACAGAAACCCATCTGCAGGCTATTGAGCAAAGCCGATAAAGTGGATGGTCCGGCAATACAGACTCGGTGAATACGCTGAACCTCATCGGATAAGCCGGGACGGCGCATCACTTCCGCATAAAGCCCTTCCGTCGGCAGAAACAGAAGGGCGAAATCCGTGGTCAGCGGAGGAGATACATACTTTTCCGCAATCGTTTTCGCCTCCAGCCGGACGGCTCTCTCCAGATCCCGGCCCGCCGCCGCAATTCCATCCGCATCGGCCCGGTCGATCGCCTCGCTCAGGCGCTCATACTGTTCCTTGGGAAATTTGGCATCGATCGGCAACCAGACGGGCTTGCCGCCATCTCCGTTTCCGGGCAAACGAATGGCGAATTCAACATAGGCTCCCGTGCCGGGGATCGTCTCCACGTTCTTGGCAAACTGATCGGACGTCATGACCTGCTGCAGCAGCATCTCGAGCTGAACCTCGCCCCAGGTTCCGCGGGTTTTCACATTGGTCAGCACCCGTTTCAGATCTCCCACGCCAACGGCAAGCTGCTGCATCTCGCCAAGTCCCTGGTGTACTTTTTCAAGACGGTCGGATACCAGCTTAAAGGATTCGCCCAGTCTCTGCTCCAATGTGGCGTGCAGTTTTTCATCGACGGTACGGCGCATTTCCTCGAGCTTGGCGGCGTTGTCGTTCTGAAGAGATTGGATCCTCTCCTCAAGAGTAGCCTTCACTTCGGCCATTCGCTGCGTGTTCGATTGCGTCAATGCGGCCAGCGTCTGGTTCAATGTATCGCCGAATCGCTTGAGCGACGTTGCCTGTTCCTCGCGCCCCAATTGCGCCTGTATCGCCATGCCTTCCCGCACTTTGTCGAGCTGCGCCGCATTGCTCTCGCTCAGCTTCGCCAGCTGGTCTGCAAAAGAGGCAATCCGGCTGTTTTGCAAGTTGGCAATGCTCATCATTTGCGTCGCCATCGTCTGCTGAAACTGGGAGAGGTTTGCGCCCAGTTCCTGGCGGGTTCCTTGCCCCGTTGATTGCACCTGCGCACGCAATTCACGTTCTATACGCTCGCCGGTCTGCTGCTGACTCTGCTGCAATTGCATCAGCAAGGGAGAAAGGTCGGCACTCCGGCTGCGAAGAATCAGGAAGACCTGCAACACGATGACGATAACAACTGCAAAGAAAAGGCACTGTAAGACAATATTGCTCATGGCATTGGCTGAAGAATTCCTTTTATCGATCCGATCCGGCGACAGGCGTTCATGCACTGCTCATCGGACCGGGCTGGTGAAAGAATACAGCAGAAACCATCTCCGATTGCCGACGATTTGTATCCAGGTTGAATCTGTCTCTTTCCTTCATCCCGACAGTGCGCCGCCAGCACCCAGATACGTTTTCATGCTCTTGCATCGTATAATCCTCATTTTGAGGGAATTGCCAATTCCCTATCAACCAGTCAAAGATCGATGTCGCCCGACGAGTACTGCCAGCAAAAAGCCGCCCGGAGCGGATCCAGCTTCTATTACAGCTTTCTGTTTCTCCCTCCTGAGCGCAGGCGCGCCATTACAGCCTTGTATGCATTCTGCCGCGAGGTGGACGATGTCGTTGACGAATGCGAGGATCCCTCTCTTGCCAGGATCAAGCTTGCGTGGTGGCGTAACGAAATCGATCAGATGCTGCAGAATGCGCCGACGCATCCGGTGACGAAGGCGCTTCACCCCCACGTTGCCGCATACGATCTCAAGGGCGAACATCTGCATGCGGTTATCGACGGCATGGAGATGGACCTGAACCAGTCGCGCTATCTCGACTATGCAGCCCTGCAGGATTACTGCTGGCATGTGGCTGGCGTCGTCGGCCTGCTATCGGCGAGCATCTTTGGCGCGACGCGCCCCCAGACCATGAAGTATGCGGAGAAGCTCGGCCTGGCTTTCCAGCTTACCAATATCATTCGGGATGTAGGGGAAGACGTACGCCGCGACCGCGTCTATTTACCCATGGACGAACTGCAGCGCTTCGGCGTGACGGTCGCCGACCTCCTTCACTCCCGTCATACCGGCAACTTCGAAAACTTGATGCGCTTCCAGACAAAGCGCGCTCAGGCCGCTTACGATGAAGCGTTTGCTCTTTTGCCTTCGGATGACAGGCGAGCCCAGAGGCCGGGTATCATCATGGCGGCGATCTACCGCACTCTGCTGGACGAAATCGAGCAAGATGAGTTCCGCGTGCTGACCCAGCGCATTTCCCTGACGCCCATCCGTAAATTATGGCTTGCATGGAAGGCTTATGTCCGCAGCTGACGCGACCTCCCGCAAGACTGTAGCGGTCGTCGGCGGTGGATGGGCCGGGTGCGCCGCTGCCGTCGAACTCGCGACCAGTGGAAATCGCGTCACACTCTTTGAAGCAGCCCATGTCCTCGGCGGTCGTGCCAGGCAAGCCAGCATCAATGGCGTGCTGGTCGATAATGGACAGCACATCCTGCTCGGTGCATATGCTGAATCGCTGCGATTGATGCGCATGGTCGGAATCGATACCGATGCAGCCATGCTTCGACTGCCGTTGCAGATGCGCTATCCTGGTGACAGCATGGACTTTATTGCCGCCAGACTGCCCGCGCCCGTCCACCTGCTGGTTGCGCTGCTTCGGGCAAAAGGCCTGGTTACAGCCGATAAGCTGGCGCTGGCTCGCTTCTCGACGGCGGCTCGATGGATGGGGTGGGTGCTGAACACCGATTGCACGGTTGCCGAACTGCTCGATCGATTCGACCAGACCGAGCGCCTGATCCGGCTATTGTGGCGTCCGCTCTGCATTGCCGCGCTCAACACGCCCCCCGAACGTGCGTCCGCAAACGTGTTCCTGAGCGTGCTGAGAGACAGCCTGGGAGCAAACAAACGAGCCGCGTCGGATATGCTGCTGCCGCGCACCGACCTCACCGCGCTTTTCCCGGAGAGTGCGGCCAATTTCATTCGCAGCCGCGGCGGTTCGGTCCTGCTGGGCCAGACCGTTCGTCAGTTGCAAAGGCATGAGCCGGGCTGGCGTCTGGCGACATCGGATCAAGGTACTGCCGAAAACACGTATTTCGACGCTGTTATCGTTGCGGCATCGCCCGTGCAGACTGCAACCCTGGTGGGCGCTCATGCCGACATCGGCCTGCTTTCTTCGCTGAATCACGAACCGATAACAACCTGCTATCTGCAATACCCTCCCGGGGTTCGGCTGGTGCATCCTTTTTTCGCGCTTCGGGATGAACCTGGCAGCGGGAAATGGGGCCAATTCGTGTTCGACCGCGGACAGCTTTTCTCAGATCAGGAAGGCCTGCTGGCTGTTGTCGTCAGTGCAGCTTCCTCGATATCGTCAATAGACAAGGATGAACTGGAAAGAGCCATTGCGGCTCAACTTGCGGAAGAGTTTGGACGCCCAGAGTTGGCTTCTCCGCTCTGGGCCAGAACCATTTCGGAAAAGCGCGCTACATTTGCCTGCACACCTTCACTTCCCCGTCCCGGCAATGAAACCGGCGTGGAGGGGCTGGTGATAGCAGGGGACTACACAGACAGCGACTACCCGTCGACGCTGGAATCCGCCGTCAGAAGCGGCGTTCGAGCGGCGCAACTTATCCTGTAAGGATAGTCGGCATGAAAAAGCCTGATAACCATTCGATTATCAGGCTTTTCAAAAAACGGCAAACGCCTCTAGGAAAGCAGGAAGGATTCGACGATGCGCGCCACCTCTTCCGGCTGATCATGTTGAAGCATGTGGCCCGCATTTCGGATCAGGACTCTCTTTACGTCGGGAATGGCGGCAAGACGGCGTTCGAACTCGGCACGATATATCTGCCTCGCATCCTGAGCTGAAGAGCTCCCCTTCCTTGCATCGCCCAGCAGCACGGGCGCGCTGCTGACTCTCCACGTTTCGCCCAGCCGTTGCCAGATATCGGAGTCTTCCGCTTCTACCCAGAGAACCGGAGCCGTGATGGAACTCCAGCAGGCAAGGGCTTCGCTGGCCCGATACAGCAGAGGACTGCTGTTGCGGTGAATGGGATCCGCCAGGACTTCATAGACGCTATCCGCATTCTTGCCTGTCCAGTGTGCAGCAAGGAATTCGGCACGTTCATCCGAAAGACGCGGATTGACCTTGCGCAGAACGATCTTGACCTCTTCCAGTGATGCAAATGTCAACGGCTGCGGAGGACGGGACAATTCATCCAGCCACTTGGCGTAGCGCTTCGGCGCTTCCTGAGTACGCACGGATGGCAATCCATAGCCTTCCAGATTGACGAGTTTGGCTACTCGTTCCGGACGTACTCCGGCAAAGATGCTGGCGATATTGCCGCCCATACTGTGCCCGACAATAAGAGCGGGCTTTCCGGGAGAATAGACATTCAGGAATGCATCCAGGTCCGCGACGTAATCGGGAAACCAATAGCTATGCGCGTGGGATGACTGCGTCAGTCCGAACCCGCGCCAGTCGGGAGCGATGACGTGCCAATCTTCTTGCAGACAATCCACCAGAAACTGGAACGAAGCGGACATGTCCATCCATCCATGGAACATGAACAATTTGGGTGCACTTTCCTTGCCCCAGTGGCGGACGTGATAGCGCAGGCAACGTACCTCTGCAAATTCGGATCGGAAGGGTTTCAGGATATATGAAGAGGGTGGAACATCAAAAACGGGAGATGCGGCGCTTGTACTCATGTGAATCCAATAGAAGCCGAGTTGTCTCTATTTTACACTCCAACGCAAATAAAAATTGATTATTAATCGGCAATAAAGTAAATTCACAGAATTTTTCTGAATTTTCACACGAGATTTTTGTAGTCATTTTCTTACAAAAACCATCTTTGGCCTGAACGTCATTCCGACCAGGTCGCCACGGCCCGGCACTATTCATGAGCGTAACCGGTTTAGCCATGCGTATCCGACGCTCACTCCGTCGACCAGGCAATCTAGTATTGCGACAGCATCCGGGATGCGAGTCGCCTACCTTATTACAGCAGGCAGACTCGCCGTTGTCAGTCGCCATCGAGATCGAGCATTCCCGCGATGATGCCGCCAATCCCCACTGCATTCATATTGACTGAATCATCGTCAGGCGCATCCGTGATTGCACGCCTTTTGTCGCCCGCCTCAACCGCAAAGGAAATAATGACAAGAATCGGTGTAAGAAAGATCAAGAAGAGTTCAGAAACATAGGATGTTTCCTTGTATTCTTCAAACCAGACAGCGCTTTCATCCCGGCTCATCAATGATTTCCCGCCCGCCTCGATCTGGAGAGGCCAGGGTAAATCAAGGCCATCGACCTTGATATACTCAAGTTTCACGTCGTGAATGATGCTGCTGGTGTGGTAAGTATAGTTTTGCTGGGCCTCACTGCAAAGCGACCTGGACACCACACAAGGAAAACGAATCTGTTGACTGTCTAGAGTTGTCAGCACCACTTCAAGACGCGAGCCATCTCTTCTTCCTGTTCTCACCATCTGTGCCTGTAACGACCCGCTTGCCCGCACAATCTGACTATCTTTGATACCGAGTTGTTTGAGTGCCGGCGCATGCTGATGCGGGAACACAAACAAGCTGACAAGAAACATGGCTATCGCCCCCAGCATCCACATCAGATTGAACTTGATTCCGCCCAATTCAATCGGGATATCAATCCGCTCCCGTATTCTTTCGATAATGGTCAATTCTTGCATTTTGCGCATGATTTATATCCATGTTTAATTAATTGCAATTAGATAACAATATTGCATTTATAGCAATTAAACTGCAATAAATTAAACGAAATGAACAACAAATGTGATCTTCCGACCATCGTTTACACATCGCTTACATACACATCCCTTTCCCTGCCAGTAAAATGTCATCTTCCAAACCGGGAATAACTAGGCAGGCCCGTAAGGACTCTATCCGCAAACATGAACAAGACCGATACTCAGTCTATGCCCAGTTCGCTGGTTGATTTGTTTGTATCTTTCACGCTGCTGGCATTACAGGGATTCGGCGGTGCGCTTGCAATCGCGCAACGTGAACTGGTAGAAAAAAAACGCTGGCTGACCCCGGAAGAATTCGCGGAGGAATGGGCCGTTGCACAGTTGCTGCCCGGTCCCAACGTGGTCAATCTTTCCATCATTGTCGGGGGTCGCTACTTTGGACTGCCGGGGGCACTTGCCGCTCTGGCGGGCATGCTGACCGTTCCCTTGATGGTGCTCCTGCTGCTGGCACTGTGTTATTCCCGCTTCGGCTCGCATCCCGGAGTCATCGGTGCTCTGCGCGGCATGAGTGCCGTTGCCGCCGGCCTGATTGCGGCCACCGGCATCAAGTTCATTCCTGCCCTTAAAGCGCATCCGCTGGGAGTGGCTGCATGCGCTGCCTTTGGCATCATCAGCTTTATTTCGGTGGCGATACTCCGGTTGCCGGTCGCTTACGTCCTGCTTGGCCTCGGCATAGCTGCGAGCACTTTCACCTACCGAAAGCTTAAACCATGAACGATGCCATTCAGCTCATCCTGCAATGGAACGACTGGCTGGCTCTGTTCCTGCATATGCTGTCTCTTTCACTGCTTTCGGTAGGCGGCGCCATTACGGTTGCACCGGCCATGCACCTCTACCTGGTGGATCAGCAAAGCTGGCTGACCGACACGCAATTCAATGCATCGATTGCGATTGCGCAGGCCGCGCCCGGCCCCAATGTCTTGTTCATCGCCCTGCTCGGCTGGAATGTCGGCATCAATACCGGCTTCTTGCAGAACGGACTGATGGGCCTCGCGATTGCCATGACCGGCATGCTGCTGCCGAGCACGACTCTCACCTATCAGGCGTCTCGTTGGCTGCACGCAAACCGCGAGCGGCGCTGGGTACGCGCCTTCCGGCAAGGCATGATGCCGATCATTGCGGCGCTGCTGCTTGCCACATCGTGGATCATCTCCAGCGCACACGATGAGCTTTTGCATGACTGGCCGCTATGGGCGGTAACGGCGGTAACCGCGTTTATCGTCTGGCGGACGCGCATCCACCTTCTGTGGCTGCTTGGAGCAGGAGCCGTGCTGGGCTGGTTCGGAATCATATGATGCTCAGGACGTCCAAAAACCGGCGGGTGGCCAAATAACGGTCGCGTCCTGAATTAGTCCAGTTCGCGCAATTTGTTGAATGCTTCGTCAATGCGCTCGACTGGCAGGATGGTCATTCCCTCGATTTTCTGCTTGGGTGCATTGGCCTTGGGAATCATCGCTATCGAAAATCCAAGCTTGGCCGCTTCACGCAGCCTTTCCTGACCTCTTGGCGCTGGCCTGATCTCGCCAGCCAGTCCAACCTCCCCGAAAACGACCAGACCTCGCGGAAGCGGTTTGTTGCGCATGGATGAATTGATCGCCATCAGCACGGCCAGATCCGCTGCAGGCTCGGTTATCTTGACGCCGCCGACTGCATTGATGAACACATCCTGATCGAACGCCGCAATGCCCGCATGCCGGTGCAACACCGCCAGCAACATGGCCAGACGGTTCTGCTCGAGGCCAACCGAAAGCCGCCGCGCACTCGGCGAATGGGACAAGTCGACCAAGGCCTGCACCTCTACCAGCAGCGGCCTTGTCCCTTCCTGTGTAACCATTACGCAAGAACCGGGAACCTGCTGATCATGCTGCGACAGAAATAAGGCCGACGGGTTGGATACCCCCTTCAGCCCCTTTTCGGTCATGGCAAACACGCCCAGTTCATTCACTGCGCCAAAGCGATTCTTGAAGGCGCGAACCAGCCGGAAACTCGAATGCGTGTCGCCTTCGAAGTAAAGCACGGTATCGACGATGTGCTCCAGCACACGCGGACCGGCCAGCGAGCCTTCCTTCGTGACATGGCCGACCATGATTATCGTCGTGCCGGTCTGCTTGGCGACGCGTGTCAGTTGAGCAGCGCATTCCCTCACCTGGGCAACGGAACCTGGCGCCGACGTGAGCGCATCGGAATAGATGGTCTGAATGGAATCGACGACGGCCACTTCTGGTTTCTTGCTCGCAAGGGTATTCAATATCTTCTCAAGCTGGATCTCTGCCTGGAACTGAAGTTCCTTCGCATCCAGCGCCAGTCTTCTGGCACGCAGAGCGATCTGCGCCCCGGATTCCTCGCCACTCACATACAGAACATTTTTCGTGCGAGACAGATTTGCCAGTGCCTGGAGCAGCAATGTCGACTTGCCGATGCCGGGATCGCCGCCGATCAGCACCACGCCGCCCGCAACCAGGCCGCCCCCAAGAACGCGGTCGAATTCCTCGACATCCGTCGAGAAGCGCGGCACGTCGATTGCATCGATGCCGGCAAGATTCAAGACAGGGGCCGTTTGCGCCAAACCCTGGTGCTGCACGGAGAAGCGGTTTCCGACAGATTCGACCACTGTCTCGACCAGAGTGTTCCACTGCCCGCAGGACGGGCACTGTCCGCTCCATTTATTACTGATTCCGCCGCATTCGGTACAGGTATAGTTCGTTTTCGCCTTCGCCATAAACAGGATGCAATGGGACTATGAAATCGGGATTGCAGGATGCATACCGAATAATAAAGGATTGCGCGCAGGATCACCGCGCATGAAACCGGTGGTCGAACATGCTGCGGCGACCGCCTGATAAGCAAAAATACCTATCCGGCACCCGGACAGGAAACACGTGGCCTTAACGCTCGACAATCCGCGGCCGCACAGACAACGCACACATCAGCTCATAGCCGACGGTTCCCGCCGCTTCGGCGACATCATCAATCGGAAGCCCCTCCCCCCAAAGCGTGACGAGACTTCCAACATGTGCATTCGGCACGAGCGTCAGATCAACCGTGATCATGTCCATCGAAACACGTCCGACGAGACGCGTCCGCACGCCCTCGACCAATATCGGCGTACCGTCAGGAGCGCACCGAGGATAACCGTCCGCATAGCCGCACGCCACCACGCCAATTCTCATCGGTTTGGGCGCAACGAAAAGACTTCCGTAGCCAACCGCATCTCCAGCCTCAATGTCGACAATCTGGATGATTTCGCTGTTGAGCGTCATCGCAGGCTTCAGTCCGAACTCCAGCGCTGTCTTACTCCCTGGGGTTCCACCGTAGAGCATGACCCCGGGCCGCACCCAGTCCGTATGCAGTCCCGGATGCAACAGGATAGCGGCGGAATTGGATAGATTGCGCTCTCCCGGAAGACCATCGGATCCTCGTTGGAACCGGACATACTGTTCCTCTACAGGCATACGCATATGTCCCTTCTCTTCCGCATTGGCGAAGTGCGTCATGAATGAGATGCTTCCAACGGACGGTATCGTGCGCAAGCGCTCAAAGGCGGCGCGATATTCATTTGGCTTGAAACCAAGCCGGTTCATGCCGGTATTCATCTTCAGGTGAACGCAGACCTTTTGATTCAGCCTGGTTTTTTCCAGCATGGCAATCTGTTCATTGCAATGCACCGCAAAGGCCAAATTGCTGGCTGCTATGGTTGGCAAATCGCGCTCATGAAAGAAGCCCTCCAGCAGAAGAATAGGTTTACTCCACCCTTTTTCGCGCAAGCCAAGAGCTGAATCCGGTTCGATCAGCGCCAATCCGTCCGCGTCGGCGAACGCACGCATAGAACGATCGAGGCCATGCCCGTAGGCATTCGCCTTGACGACTGCCCATATTTTGGCTTTTGGAACAGAAGAATGGACTAATGAGAGATTATGCTGCATTGCAGCAATATCGATGGTTGCAACGAGAGGTCTTGGCATGTGCTTGCTTGTGCTGACTGCTATTTCCGGGCGACTCTCGCCTGGCAAAATTCTATTCTACTCCACTGAGCCCGATA
>Ga0316613_10000790_pt1 | contig 23331 bp, 15 predicted proteins | sample OWC_soil_day10_C_2_FD_207647 | JGI IMG/M metagenome (GOLD analysis project Ga0316613, IMG submission 207647) | Wetland soil microbial communities from Old Woman Creek delta, Ohio, United States - OWC_soil_day10_CT_b | ecosystem: Environmental > Terrestrial > Soil > Wetlands | place: USA: Ohio...
TGAAGCTGATCTGAGTGAATATGGCTTTGATTCGATTACATTTACCGAATTTGCTAATCAACTAAACCAGGAATACAGCCTTGAACTAACACCCACTATATTTTTTGAATATCCAACCCTGCAGAGTTTTGCACAATATTTAGTGGAAGAGCACCAAGCTGTATTTAAAGTAGAGCCAGCGATCGTTTCTGTAGCATCTGATTCTACAACTGGGATAGATACGGGGAATATGCTGGACAATGTGCAGAATGTTTTACTGCAAGCTGTAGCCAAATTACTGAAAATCAAGAGCGAGGATATTGATGCTGAAGCTGATCTGAGTGAATATGGCTTTGATTCGATTACATTTACCGAATTTGCTAATCAACTAAACCAGGAATACAGCCTTGAACTAACGCCTACTATATTTTTTGAATATCCAACCCTTCATAGTTTTGCACAATATTTGGTGGAAGAGCATCAAACTGTGTTTAAAACAAAAATGGGAGTACAAATCAAGGCTGAAAATCCTGTGCAAGTTATGGAAGTTGAAGAGGTAAAAATACTGTCCAGCAAAAGAAAGCGCTCACGGTTTGCAAAAACTGCTCTGGTATCTACAGCAGAGACGACAAAAACATCAAAACCAGATAATCTTGAACCCATTGCAATTGTAGGAATAAGTGGTATATTTCCTATGGCCAAAAATGTGAATGAATTTTGGAAAAACCTTATAAAAGGTAAGGATTGTATCACCGAAATTCCTAAAGAACGATGGGATTGGCAGGAGTATTATGGTGATCCTAAACAGGATACCAATAAAACAAACGCCAAATGGGGAGGATTTATTGATGGTATAGATGAGTTTGATCCATTGTTTTTTGGCATATCCCCTAAGGAAGCTGAGTTTATGGACCCTCAGCAGCGTCTATTGATGACATATGTTTGGAAGGCCATTGAAGATGCCGGGTATTCGGCTCAAAGTCTTTCGGGAACCAATACAGGCATTTTTGTGGGAACAACAGGCACTGGTTATATGCAGCTGGCCTTTCAGGCCAATAGGCCAATTGAAGGTTATTCTAATACTGGCATTGTGCCTTCGGTAGGACCCAACCGGATGAGCTATTTTTTAAATATTCATGGACCCAGTGAACCTATTGAAACAGCATGTTCAAGTTCATTAATCGCTATCCACCGGGCGGTAAGTGCCATAGAGAGTGGAACTTGCGAGATGGCAATCGTTGGTGGTGTAAATACTATCGTGATGCCGGAGGTTCAAATCAGCTTCAATAAAGCTGGAATGCTCTGTGAAGATGGACGATGCAAAACTTTTTCCGACAAGGCTAACGGTTATGTGAGGGGAGAAGGGGCTGGAATGATATTCCTGAAAAAGCTCAAGGATGCGGAGCAAGCAGGAGACCATATTTATGGTATTATTCGGGGTACTGCCGAGAATCATGGGGGGAAGGCCAATTCCTTGACAGCTCCCAATCCTAAGGCTCAAGCAGAAGTGTTGAAAGCTGCGTACACTAAGGCTGGAATTGATCCGAGAACCGTTACTTACATTGAGACCCATGGAACTGGTACAAAACTTGGTGATCCGATTGAAATCAACGGGCTAAAGACAGCTTTCAAAGAACTGTATGAGGCCACAGGAGATTCTCATGTTGTAAGTAGCCATTGTGGATTAGGTTCGGTGAAGAGTAATGTTGGTCATTTGGAACTTGCTGCCGGAATCGCAGGTGTAATCAAAGTCTTATTGCAACTCAAACACAAAACACTGGCCAAAAGCCTTCATTGCGATACCTTGAATCCATATATTGAGCTTAAAGATAGTCCATTTCACATAGTCCAAGAAACTAGAGAATGGGAGACGTTACAAGATGCGAGGGGCAACGACCTTCCGCGGCGAGCTGGTGTGAGTTCTTTTGGTTTTGGGGGAGCCAACGCCCATGTAGTAATTGAAGAATATATTCCTAAGAATGAGGAACGATCTCAAAGCACAATCACTCAGAATAATCCCGTGATTATCATATTGTCAGCAAGGAATGAAGAGCAACTTAAAGAGCAGGTGCAGCAACTATTGGCAGCTATTGGAGAAGAGCAATTATCAGATGCCAGTTTAGCTGATATGGCCTATACTCTTCAGGTAGGACGGGAAGCCATGGAAGAACGCCTGGCTGTGATTGTAGGATCTATGAAAGAACTTGAGGAAAAACTAAAAGCTTTTGCAGAAGGTCATAAGGGTATTCCAGGTCTATATCAAGAGCAGGTAAGACGTAATAAAGAAACGATAGCTATTTTTGCAGCAGATGAAGATATGGCAAAAACGATTGATGCTTGGGTAATTAAAGGAAAATATTCTAAACTTCTGGACCTTTGGGTCAAAGGTCTGAGTTTTGATTGGAATCAACTATATGAGAAGAAAAAACTTCATCGTATCAGCCTGCCAACCTATCCCTTTGCCAGGGAACATTACTGGATTTCAAGGAACAAGATTAAGTTTGTTGGTAGCACGGCAACCCTAGCGTCAACAGCTCCTATTCATCCGCTGCTGCATCGAAATACTTCAGATTTATCTGAACAACGTTTCAGTTCGACCTTTACAGGTCAAGAATTTTTCTTGGCGGATCATATAGTGAAAGGTGAACGAGTCTTGCCTGGGGTAGCTTACCTTGAAATGACTCGCGCGGCAGTAGAACAAGCTGCAGGAGTTCTAATAGATGAGAAGACCCAAATTCAACTCAAAAACGTGGCTTGGGTTAGGCCTATTACCGTGGGGGATCAGCCATTACAGGTACATATCCGGCTATACCCTGAAGACAACGGAGAGATTGCTTATGAAATCTATAGTGAGTCTAAGAAAGTTGGCGCGGAGTCTGTAGTGCATGGTCAGGGCATAGCAGTGTTGAGTGCGATCTCTGAAATTCCAACCCTGGATATTAAGAAATTGCAAGCTTGTTGCAGCCAAAGCCTTTCTTCCGACCTATTCTACGAAGCTTATAGTGCAATGGGAATTGACTATGGTCCGAGTCACCGGGGTATTGAGAGGGCATTTGTGGGATCAGATCAAGTGTTAGCCAAGTTATCATTGCCTTCCCATATCTCTGATACGCAAGAACAATTTGTCTTACACCCTAGTTTAATGGATTCAGCTTTACAATCGTCGATAGGTTTGATGATAGGTAGTGTTAATACACCTTTCTCTGGCAGCATAGCATCTTGTAAACCGGCATTACCCTTTGCTTTACGAGAACTTGAGATCTTTGGAAAGTGTTCTTCTGCAATGTGGGCCCTGGTTCAATATGGTGAAGGCAGCAAAGCTGGAGATAAAGTGCAGAAACTTGATATCACATTATGTGATGAAACAGGGAAAATATGTGTACGGATGAAGGGCTTTTCAACTAGAGTACTGGAAGACAACGTTTATAAAGTCCCATCACTTTCCTTAGATGATATGTTATGGCAAGTAGAACGGGGAATTTTAAATATCGAACAGGCTGAACAATTGCTGTGTCAGCTTTAATAAATAGGAGGAAAAAGATGAAAAAAGAGGATATTTTCGAGATTATTGCACGAAATACTTGTGAGGTAATTCCAGAGTTAGAAGGTCATGTATTTAAACCTAGTGATCGCTTGACAGAATTAGGGGCGAACTCGGTGGATCGTGCTGAGATTGTAGCAATGACCATGGAAGCCTTATCTTTGCAGATTCCGCGTGTGGAGCTGTTTGGGGCAAAAAACATAGGAGAATTAGCAGAGGTGTTATATGAAAAATCAAAATCAGTCTGAACTCTTGATTACAGGTGTTGGTATTACGTCGGCTATTGGGCAAGGAAAAGCTGCATTTACTCCGGCACTGATGCAGGGGCAGCATGCATTTAGGGTAATGCAGCGCCCTGGGCGGCAAAAAGACACTTCATTTATCGGTGCAGAGATACCTTCCTTGTCTTATCCAGAACGTTTTTCAAAACGCGTGTTGAGAACTGCATCTTTTTCGGGGCAGGTGGCCATGGTCACTCTGCAGGAAGCCTGGGACGAGGCGAATTTGGCTGCAGTGGATCCTAGCCGCATTGGGTTGGTGATTGGCGGATCTAACCTACAGCAGCGAGATTTGATACAAACCTATGAAAATTATAAAGATCGTGCTCATCTTGTACGACCCACATATGGAATATCCTTTATGGATAGCGATTTATGTGGACTTTGTACAGAGCAATTTGGGATTCGAGGATTTGCATATACGGTGGGAGGTGCTTCTGCTAGTGGTCAAGTGGCCATTCTTCAGGCAATTCAAGCGGTTCAAACGGGCCAAGTTGACATCTGCATTGCTATGGGAGCTTTAATGGATCTTACACATTGGGAATGCCAGGCATTGCGATCTTTAGGCGCTATGGGAACTGATCGATATGCTGATGAGCCTGCCATGGCTTGCCGACCTTTTGATAAAAATCGGGATGGATTTATTTATGGAGAATCCTGTGGTGCAGTCGTAATAGAACGAGCCGATTTTGCCATGAGTCGCCAGATAAAGCCGTATGCAATACTGTCAGGTTGGGCTGTAGCGATGGATGGCAATCGGAATCCAAATCCTTCCTATGAGGGGGAGGTTCAGGTGATTAGAAGAGCTTTGGAGCAAGGAAATTTATCGCCTCAAGAAATTGATTATATTAATCCGCATGGAACAGGTTCGACGATTGGCGACGCGATAGAAATAAAGGCAATTCAAGATTGTCAATTATCTCATGCCTATATCAATGCTACGAAATCTATTACTGGCCATGGACTGAGTGCAGCAGGAACTGTAGAGATTATTGCTACTCTTATACAAATGAAAGAGTCTAGGCTCCACCCTACAAGAAATTTAGAAAACCCTATAAATTCCTCTTTTAATTGGGTTAGAGGACAATCTGTTCCGCATGATATTAAACACGCCTTAAGTTTAAGCATGGGATTTGGGGGGATTAATACGGCAATTTGTTTACAAAATGCAAAATAACTACGTGAGGGGGAATAAATATGATTTCTGTTGGAATTGAAGCGATGAATGTTTTTGGAGGAACGACTTATCTTGATGTAATGCAATTGGCCCAGCATCGTCAATTGGATATTACCAGATTTGAAAATTTATTAATGAAAGAAAAAGCTGTAGCCCTGCCCTATGAAGATCCAATCACCTATGGGGTTAACGCAGCAAAACCAGTGATAGACTCTCTTTCTGCAGCGGAGAAGGAGCAGATTGAACTATTGATTACATGCACGGAATCTGGTATTGATTTTGGAAAATCTATGAGTACCTATATTCACGATTGTTTAGGACTTAAGCGAAATTGTCGCTTATTTGAACTCAAAAATGCTTGCTATTCGGGTACTGCTGGATTTCAGATGGCAGTTAATTTCATACTATCCCAGGTATCGCCTGGTGCTAAAGCCTTGGTAATAGCAACTGATATTTCCAGATTTATGATTGCTGAAGGGGGAGATGCTTTGACAATGGATTGGTCCTTTGCAGAGCCAAGTGGGGGTGCGGGAGCTGTGGCAATCCTGGTCAGCGAAAATCCCCGTGTATTTCAAGTAGATGTGGGGGCCAACGGATATTATGGCTATGAGGTGATGGATACTTGCAGACCGATTGCTGATAGTGAAGCTGGGGATGCGGATTTATCATTAATGTCCTATTTGGATTGTTGTGAACAAGCATTTTTGGAATATCAAAAACGGGTAACTGGTGTGGATTATCGAAAAACATTTCAGTATCTTGCATTTCATACCCCCTTTGGCGGTATGGTGAAAGGTGCACATCGCAGCATGATGAGGAAGATGGCCAAAGCTAAGCCCCCTGAAATAGAAGAAGATTTTGTACAACGTGTGATGCAGGGATTGACTTATTGTCAACGTGTCGGAAATATTATGGGAGCTACAGTATTCCTTTCCTTGGCGAGCACTATTGATCAAGGGCAGTTTGATTCGCCTAAACGAATTGGTTGCTTTTCCTATGGGTCGGGTTGTTGTTCTGAATTTTATAGTGGGGTTGTTACAGCACAAGGGCAAGAATACCAGCGGCGTTTTGGAATGGAGCGTCAATTAAATGAACGCTATCGATTATCTATGGATGAATATGAAGCTTTATTAAAAGGTAGTGGTACGGTAAAATTTGGTACCAGAAATGTCAAATTAGATTCAAACTTTATTTCGGGAGCGTTGGCTTCCTGCAAAGGAAAGGAACGCTTATTTTTAAAAGAGATACGAGAATTTCATCGTGAATATGAGTGGATTTCATGAGTTATCAAACGATTCAAGTTCGCTTTCAAGAGCCGATTTGTTTCTTACAGTTTAATCGTCCTGAGGCCAATAATACAATTAATGAGCGCTTGGTTGAAGAGTGTCATCAGGTGTTGGCATTGTGTGAACCATCTATTACTATCGTAGTGTTAGAAGGCTCGCCGGAAGTATTCTCTTTGGGGGCTGATTTTCAGGGTATACATGAAAAGATGGTAAGTGGACAATCCAATGGACAAAGTCCGGAGCCCTTATATGATCTGTGGTTGAAGCTGGCAACTGGGCCGTACATAACAATTTCCCATGTTCGTGGAAAGACTAATGCAGGGGGGATAGGATTTGTTGCAGCTAGCGATATTGTAATTGCCGATTCGACAGCGCAGTTTAGCTTGTCTGAATTACTGTTTGGGCTTTTTCCAGCCTGCGTTTTACCGTTTCTGATTCGTCGGGTTGGATTTCAAAAGGCTCATTATATGACGCTAATGACTCAGCCGATATCAGTTCAGCAGGCACAGATATGGGGATTGGTGGATGCCTATGATGTTAATAGTGAAAACTTGCTGCGTAAGCATTTACTTCGTCTTAAATGTTTATCTAATACGGGAATTTTACAGTATAAAAGATATATGAGCCAGTTATATGAATTACTACTTCAATCAAAATCCTTGGCCGTAGCGGCAAATCAAGATCTGTTTTCAGACCCTCGTAATCTGGAACGAATTTTTCTGTATGTGGAAAAAGGACAACTCCCGTGGAGAGGCTGATACAATAGCGGTATTCTGGGTGATGAATAAGATGAAAGTCGCTCAAGGTACGTATAAATATAAAAGATACGAGGAGGGATATTGATGAACTCACAAGAAATTTTACTTGCCCTGCAAGCAGGGAAAATAAGTCATGAAGATGCAAAGAGAGCATTAATGAAAAATATAAAAACAGTTTCATCAAGTGTGCCGGAAGGTGAAGTGGGCACAGTGGGTTCTTCAGAACCTATTGGGACTTTGAAGCTTACGCCTTGCTGGAAGGAAAAAGTTATTCTTCAGCAAGCCACAGCGCCTGACTATGCTCAGCAGATAGTTGTGCTTTGTGAACCGGATGAAGTTACTAAAGAAATCATCGAAAGCAAAATGACAGGAGTGCGCTTCCTTGCCTTGCAATCTGAGCAGACGGGTATTGAGGAAAGATTCCAAACCTATGCTATTGAAGTCTTTGAGGAGATTCAACGTATTCTCAAAGAAAAACCTATCGGTAAGGTGCTAGTCCAGATTGTAGTTTCTACTCGGGATGAACAGCAACTCTTTTTTGGACTTTCTGGGCTTTTGAAAACCGCTCAGCTTGAGAATCCCAAGCTCATTGGGCAATTAATTGGAGTGGATCGGTGGGAAGATTTTGAGAAAATGGTAGGAAAACTCAAGGAAAACAGTCAAAGTCCCCATGAAAACCAAATTCGATACCAAGAAGACAAAAGATTGGTTAGCAGTTGGCGGGAAGTTGAAGCATCCCAGAAAGAAGCGAACATTCCTTGGAAAGACCAAGGAATCTATCTCATTACTGGAGGGGCTGGTGGTCTAGGACTCATTTTTGCCAAAGACATTGCACATAAAGTCAAGAATGCGTCATTGATTCTGACTGGACGATCCTCGTTGGGGGAAGATAAGCGAGAAAAGCTTAAGGAATTAGAGGGTTTAGGCGTTCGAATAGAATACAAACAGGTTGATGTGACGCAGAAACAGGCTGTTGCTGATTTAATCCATAGTGTTCAGAAGCAGTATGGAAGTCTTGATGGCATCATCCATGGCGCGGGAGTGATCCGAGATAACTTTATTATTAAAAAGACAAAAGATGAGTTCCTAAAAGTGTTGGCTCCTAAAGTCACAGGATTAGTCAATCTAGATCAAGCAAGCCAGGATATAGGACTGGATTTTTTTGTTCTTTTTTCCTCAATAGCTGGAAGCTTAGGTAATCCAGGTCAGGTAGATTATGCAACTGCTAATGCTTTTATGGACGTCTATGCAAGGTATCGTAACTTGTTGGTGACTGCAAAGCAACGGCAAGGTCAGACGCTATCCATCAATTGGCCGCTGTGGAAAGAGGGCGGTATGCAGATTGATGAAGAAACTGAAAAGTTGATGATGCAAAGTATGGGTATGATTGCCATGAAGACACCAACCGGCATTAGAGCCTTGTATCAGGGATTAGCATCTGATAAGGATCAAATGATGGTCATGGAAGGGGCTATAAAACGACTCCATGCAGCATTTTTGAGTCAAACAACTGGAGTAGAAGTCTCCAACCCATCTTCTACAGTGGAAGAAAAGAAAACAGTTCTAGTTCTTGAGCCAAAATTGTTCAAGGAAAAAGCAATAAATTATTTTAAAGAGCAGCTTTCATCTATCATCAATCTTCCGAAGCATCAAATCGAAGCAGATGTTCAGCTGGAAAAGTACGGAATTGATTCACTGATGATTATGCAATTGACCAATCAATTAGAAAAAACATTCGGCTCGTTATCGAAGACTTTATTCTTTGAATATCAAACAATTCAAGAACTAACCGAATATTTTGTTGGCTCCCATAGAGACCGGTTGATAGAATTGCTAGGGCTTGAGAGGAAAGCTGAAAGTATCGAGAGCGCCAAAGAATATGTAACTGTAGCAGAGCCTGTACAATCAAACCACAGCAGTCGCGGATGCTCACGTTTTGCATCCCTTAATATAAAATCACAGAAAGAAAGCAATACGGGAGATATGAATATTGCGATCATTGGTCTTTCCGGGCGTTATCCTGGAGCAGCCAATATCCAAGAATTTTGGAGAAACTTGCGAGATGGTAAGGATTGCATCACTGAAATTCCCAAGGAGCGTTGGGATCACAGTTTGTATTTTAATGAAGATAAGAACAAGCCTGGAAAAACTTATAGTAAGTGGGGAGGATTTATAGAAGGCGTAGATCAATTTGACCCTTTGTTCTTCAATATCTCTCCAAGAGAAGCGGAAATATTAGACCCTCAGGAGCGCTTGTTTTTGGAGTGCGTCTTTGAAACGTTAGAAGATGCGGGCTATACTCGACAATCCTTTAGTTCGCGGAACTTTGATTTGGAAGGTAATGTAGGTGTCTATGTAGGAGTGATGTATGAAGAGTACCAACTCTACGGAGCTCAAAAACAAGCATTAGGAAAAATGTCTGCTCTTCCTGGAAATCCGTCGTCGATAGCCAACCGTGTGTCTTATTTTTGTAATTTCCATGGACCTAGTCTGGCCGTAGATACGATGTGTTCTTCTTCTCTCACGGCAATCCATTTGGCTTGTCAAAGTTTGCGACAAGGCGAATGTGAACTTGCAATTGCAGGCGGTGTCAATGTTTCCATTCATCCTAATAAATATCTACTACTCGGACAGGGGAAATTTGTTTCAAGCAAGGGACGGTGTGAAAGCTTTGGTCTGGGAGGTGATGGCTATGTGCCTGGAGAAGGCGTAGGCGCAGTGCTCTTAAAACCATTGTCTAAAGCCATTGTAGACGGGGATAATATTTATGGAATTATTAAAGCGACTGCAATCAATCATGGTGGAAAAACAAATGGGTATACAGTTCCTAATCCAAATGCGCAGGCTAGTGTTATTAAACGAGCTTTTGCAAAAGGCGGGATAAATCCAAGGAAGATTAGTTATATCGAAGCACATGGCACTGGAACTTCCTTAGGCGATCCAATTGAAATATTGGGTTTGAATAAAGCTTTTCAGCAATTTACGCAAGATAAACAGTTTTGTGCTATTGGATCGGCAAAATCAAACATTGGGCATTGTGAGAGTGCAGCAGGTATTGCAGGGGTGACAAAAGTATTATTGCAACTCAAATATCATCAATTAGTGCCCTCATTACATTCTAAGACATTAAATCCTAATATTGATTTCAGCAATACCTCTTTTAAAGTTCAGCAAGAGCTTGAACAATGGCAACGACCGGTTCTGGAGTTCAATGGAGAAAGCAAGGAATATCCACGAATGGCTGGTATCTCTGCATTTGGTGCGGGAGGCTCAAATGCTCATGTAGTAATCGAAGAATATATTTCCCCCCAATTGGAAAGACCTCAGATTATGAATACCAATCAGAATCCAGCAATCATTTTATTATCGGCAAAGAATGAGAAACAACTATATGAACAAGTTAAGCGATTGCTAACTGCTATTGGGGATCAGCAATTCTCAGATGCCAGTTTAGCTGAGATAGCATACACTCTTCAAGTCGGACGGGAAGCAATGGAGGAACGCTTGGCTGTGATTGTGGGATCGATAAAAGAACTTGAGGAGAAACTGAGAGCTTTTGTAGATGGTCAGGAAGAAAATATGGAAGATTTATATCGAGGTCAAGTCAAACGTAATAAAGAGATGTTGGCTATTTTTAAAGCAGATGAAGAATTGTTGGAAGCCGTTGATAAGTGGATAGAACGTAGAAAATATGCAGAACTTCTCAATCTTTGGGTCAAAGGTTTGATTTTTGACTGGGATAAGTTATATGGTGAGATCAAACCTCATCGTCTTAGTCTACCAACGTATCCTTTTGCCAAGGAACGTTATTGGGCACCTAAGCAAGAAAGCAAATTTGTCAGCGATACAACTGTAAGACAAGCTGCTGCTATCTTAGACAACTCTTCGTCGTATCGAAATACTTCAGATATATCTGAACAGCAGTTTAATTTGACCTCTGCCCAACATTTATTGCAACCCATAACAGAATCAAATTCTTCTAAGCGAGTTGACAAACAGGGAGGGGTTCTTTTACGGACATTATCAGATCAACTCACTTTACCGAGCAATCCAGCGGGTCAAACCCGACAATTAATTGCATTATCGTCGACAAGTATTTCATCATTACAACCTAAAAATAACGAGGAATCTAAACTTGTGACTCATGCTCAACCAGGTATTCCGACAGAATTATTACAGGAAGAGCTGGCAACAAGCCTGGCGGAGGCTTTGTGTATGAAGCGAAGTGATGTTGATGTGGATGTAAGTTTTATTGATATGGGGTTGGACTCGATTATAGGTGTGGAATGGATTCAGGCGGTCAATAAGCAGTATGGTACCACAATTATGGCAACCAAGGTGTATGATTATCCAAGCATTCGTGAATTTGCCGGATTCTTAGATAAAGAATTGAGTATACAAAGCAATCCCCCCAAAAGAATACAAGCAATTTCAAGTTTAGACCAGTCTCCAAAGGAATTTTCGCTGCAATCCATCGAATTGACATCAATAGAATCAGCAACAGATCTAAGGGGTTCAACACCTGATCAAATTGAAAACCAAGGACGGTCCAATCCATTGGCGGTTTCCTTTTCGGTAGAAACATTACAGGAAGAATTGGCAACAAGCTTGGCAGAGGCTTTGTACATGAAGCAAAGCGATGTTGATATGGATGCAAATTTCATTGATATGGGTTTGGATTCGATTATAGGTGTGGAATGGATTCAGGCAGTCAATAAGCAGTATGGTATCACAATTATGGCAACCAAGGTGTATGATTATCCAAATATTCGTGAGTTCGCCGGATTTTTAGAAAAAGAATTAAATAACCACCATAGGGGAGGATTGAATCAAATGTCCTTACAATCAATTTCATCGTCTTCCTTACGTGGATTGATACAGCAAGTGCAAGAAGGCAATTTAGATATAGAAGAGGCAGACCAAAATTTACATCAATTATATATAAAAGCTTAACTGTAATATGCTAATTGCTAATAGTTAAAGATATTTTTCATGGTGACATTGAAAGATTCACTCAGTTAAAACCAATCATAGAGTTAATTAGCTCGCAAGTAGAAGCGGGATCTTGCGGGCTAATGGCTCTGTTTTCTCATTGCCTTTTGTGATTGCCAAGTAGATTATGGCGGTAGGATAGAAAAAATAATAGGAGGTCATTTATGAATTCAAAAGATATCTTCTATGCATTACAAACAGGAAAAATAAGTCCTGAAGATGCCGAAAAAGAAATAATAGAAATGATGGGACAAGTAGCAAAGCAATCTTCGAATGTTCATACAGCGGAATTGTCTGGAGAGCAGCAATTATCATTAAGTTCCAGGCTAGAGATACAACCTATGGCTGATTTACATGGAGCTGAAAAAAAATGGCCGCAATTTCCTGAACTTATTCATCTCAATAACAGCTTTCAAGGACGTCCTGTATTTTGGTTTCATGGAGGCGTAGGTACAGTAAGTGGATATCGAGTAATTGCTCGAAAGATTCAACGGCCTTTCTATGGTATTCAGCCAAGAGGCTGGGTTGGCAATAGAGCTCCGTTAAATGGGATTCAGGCGATGGCTGCATATTATTCTCATATTATATTATCAGTACAACCCAAAGGGCCTTATGATTTAGGAGGATATTCTTTGGGTGGACGTTTGGCATATGAAGTGACACGCCAATTACAAGAGTTGGGAGAAACAGTTAATACAATTGTTATGGTGGATTCGGTATTTTTAGATTCACCATATCAGGCTGAATCCCCCAAATTTGTTCAAAAAACTTTATTATTGCAAGCCGTTAATATGCAGTTATTATCTAAGATTGTGCAAGAACCCAAAAATATAGCTCAAACATTCATTCATCAAAGTGAGGTGAATGTAGATATAGATGATGAAGAATTTCTAAAACAGCTTATTATACTTGCTAAAGCACGTGGATTGAATCAAACAGAACAGCAATTATGCGCTCAGATTCAACAGCGTGTAAGAGTCCAACGTGCTTATGGAATCGAACAGTTTTCAGTGTTACCGCTACCTGATCCTCAAGCGGTAAGATGTTACTATCTTCGTAATAAGAGTGGATTATTTTATGGCGAATTGGAACCATATTTTAGAGTGGGAGGTAAACAGAAGATTGAATTGGATCATACAAGATATTGGGGAAAATTGGAGAATGAAATTCCTAATTTTTATATGATGGATGTGGACTCTTCTAATCATATGACCTTGCTATCAGAACCTAGAGCCTATGGGGCAGTTAGTGCGCTATGTGAAAAGGTATATTCTTGAAGGAGAATGATTGTTGGATTAGTAAATTATTTTGTTCTAACCATAAAGATGATGTAATTAATATTCTACTCCCACAAGGTATGAAGTAAATTGCAAAAAAGTAGCTTGCCAGGGCGATGGCTAATTGATAATGGCGCCGATATTGATGGGTTATGTTTAATTGGATCACGTATTTAAAGCAACGCTATGTTGCTTTTTTTTTTAGTAAAACAGATCATGAAGGAGTAATTCAATATTTATGAACTAAAAAAAGCAAGTACTATAATACATTAAAATTGAAAAGTAAATCAGAAGCTATACTTCTTTTAGTGAGGCGCTTATTACAAGTATTTAAAGAAATATAAGTGGTATAGTTGATTTTACAAGTTCTAAAAATATTTTTAAAATTGAAAGGATATTCGTTCAAGTCATAGAAATTAAATCAATTAACATTTTGAATTGATAATGGCTAATGAGAAAGATAAAAGCGCTGAGCTATATCCAATTGCCAGAATGATTATTAGAAATCGTGAATTTTATCAGGACCTTCTGAATTGAATAGGTTACAACATATTATACGAGGAGATATGAAATGATAAAAAATTTTGATTTTATATTACCAACAAAAATAAGGTACGGCGTAGGTATGATAAAGATATTAGGAGAAGAATTAAAGTTATTAAAAACAAAAAAGGTAATGATAATAACTGATAAAGGCCTGGTGCATGCAGGAATGGTGCATAAGATCACTGACCTTATCAAGGCAGAAGGGTTGCCTTATATCATCTATGATAACATTGAAGCAAATCCTAAAGACTATAATGTGGAACTAGCAGCAGAAACTGCTAGAGAACAATCCATAGATACAATCGTAGCTTTTGGCGGTGGCAGTCCAATTGATGCGGCAAAAGCAGTTGTTGTATTAATAAAACAAGGCGGGAAAGTAAGAGATTATCAAGGAAAAGGAAAAATAAAAGAGGATTGTATTCCCCTAGTAACGATACCAACAACAGCTGGAACAGGCAGTGAAGTTACTTTTTCTTCTGTTATTACAGATACAAAAGAAAAATTTAAATTTACAATAAAAAGCCCAGCAATCGCAGCAAAAGTAGCGATTATAGATCCCGAACTTACGTTAACAGTTCCACCAATGATTACTGCAGCAACGGGAATCGATGCATTAACTCATGGGATCGAAGGATATACAGCCAATTGTACTGAGCCAATCGCCGAAGCAGTAGGTTTATATGCTATTGAATATATAGCAAAGAATATCACAGAAGCAGTGAAAAATGGCGCAAATATAGAAGCAAGAGATAAAATGATGATGGGCAGTCTATTGGCTGGATTATCATTTAGTCATGCTGATGTAGCCTCAGTGCATTGTATGGCAGAAGCACTAGGAAGCATGTATGATGCACCACATGGGATGTGTAATGCAATCTTGCTGCCTTTTGTCATGGAATATAACTTGCCATCAGCAGAATTTAAATATGCACGGATAGCGAGAGCTATGGGGATAGAAGAAAAAGAGGATCTTGCAGCAGCAGTAAAAGGGATAGAACACATAAAACGATTGTCCAAGGAAATTGGATTGCCTGGCATAAAAACATTGCATATCAATCCAGAAGATTTTACACTGCTAGCTGAAATGTCAGTAAAAAATGGCTCAAATGGAAGTAATCCAAGAGCAATAACGAAAGATGATTATATAATGTTATTTCGTAAGGCATATAATGATTGTGGTTGATTTGATAGCTAGATATGAATAACCCATTACTAACTTGGCTGCTTAGTTAAAGAACTAAGAAAATACTGAAAAATTAATTATACGTCTTCATTAAGGAGGAGGGGGGAAGTTTGAAAAAATATGATATTTTTTTGGCGTCGTCCATTTCCAGTTTTAGTTCAGCTTCACAATATACAGAAGACAGAAACCGTATGTTAGAACTAATTCGGGTATTAGAGGAGAAAATTGGAACTGTTTTTTACGCTGGAAGGAATATACCTAATAAGGATTGCTTAGATGCAGATGAGGAGGTAAAGGCAGATTTCGAGGCTATCAAAGATTGTACATACTTTATAATGTGTTATCCTGAAAAAAGTACATCTAGTGTGCTGGTTGAGGCGGGATATGCTCTTGCATTAAACAAGTTCTCTATTTATATTGTCCGGAATCTTGCGGATTTGCCATTTTTGTTGCAATTTGCTATGAGAGTTTATAAAAACGTTACAGCTTATGAAGCTGGATCTTTAGAGGAAGCAGCTCGGATGATCGAACAGGGAATTTTCTTACATAAGGAGAGGGAAGATGATATTTCCCTTTGCATAGATGTCAGGAAGTAAGGTATTTAATATTGCTACATAAGCAAGCTGCAATGATAGCACACAGCATAATGGAAATATGCTCCCAAATGTCATTAATAAATTTCTGCAAGAACTCTAAGGAGAACTTACAGAAATTTTATATTTTACTGGTAAATAGGTAGAACAAGTACCGGGATTGATTATTTTGTTCTGTCGCAGTAGTTTTAGAGAGGTTATTGGGCCGGAACATGTCAGAAGAAAATATTGTGGATCGGATAAAATAAACTTAAAAACCTTTTGAACATTAATTCGAATATGACATATAGTTGTCTTATTACCTTGTATATAATAAAGAAAATATGAGGTGATCATTAAAAATGGTTGAACATAACGCGTCTGCTTTCATGCTGACCAGCAATGGAGGAAAATATGATTAGGACAACCAACGATGCATATCATTGATGGTGGAACTGTTCGGATAATCTGACTTTCCATGGAGATACATGCAGAAAATAGTAAAATTTATAAAGGAGAGAATACTATGTGTATAAAACTGCCACCGTTAATTGCGGATTTTGTCCAGGCAAAAAATAGTCATGACATTGAGGCCGTGGCTGCCTGCTTCGCAGACAATGCCGTCGTTCATGATGAAGGACAGGAGATCCGTGGTGTTAAGGCCATCAGGGAATGGAATAAAAAGACCAATGAAAAATACCAAGATACTTTAGCGGTTACCGACCTTGTCGAGGGTGGCAACGAGACTATTCTTACCGCCCAAGTTTCAGGTAACTTCGAAGGCAGTCCAGTACCGATCGAGTTTCACTTTACTATCAACAGTGGCAAAATCACTATCTTGAGTATTCGATTGAATGGTGATTGATCATCTTCAGGAGGAAAAAGATGACGATGTCAAAACCTTTGAAGGACGTATATAATGAAGAATTTCTGCGTCAATTCAGCGAAAAAGTACATGGACGTGAAGCCGCTTATGCAATAATAAAACTTAAGGAGGAGAGTAAGGAGATTGATATTTAAATAAGATAGGAAACTAATCGGTATGAACTTGGATAACTTCAGCATTTGTCATATTAAAAAAAGGAGAAAAAGAAAATGATTACAAATAATTTACTTCTTAAGCTAAAGGACAGGAACAGAGAAAATATTGCAAAGACTAGGGATGTACTATTGAGCATGCAGGGGAAGATTGAATATCTTCGTGACTTAAAAGTAGAAATGGACATACGCCATGGAGAGTCGTCCTATGATATCATATTGATTACTCAATTTGTTTCCATGGAAGATTTTGATGCTTATCTAATTCATCCAGTGCATATTGAAGTATCTAAATACATTGTGGGTGTATTAGAAGCGGGAGCAGCTGTTTGTTATGAATCCTAATAAGAAATTAGCTAGCGGAAGATCAATGAATTACTATGCAGAGTAACAGAAGTTAACAATGAATACGACTTCGCTGATGAAACCCAATTAAGAACAAATTATGCAGAATACTAGATTTTAACCATGTCTGGGGTGAGGAAATCCTAGGGCATGGTTTTTCCTTCTATATTAATTATCGGTTAGGAAGGATTTGGATTTAAGGCAGCGAAAATATTACATTATAGAAGAATATGTATTCAAAAAGTCTAACCATATGATCCTGGCTTTGTTTGGCGGGTATATGTTGTATCGGACTTTTTGGAAAGGAAATTCATATGGGAGTGGTAGTATATACATTGGATTCTTTCACAAAGGACAATCATGGTGGAAATCCTGCGGGAGTTGTATTGGAGGCAGATGCTCTTTCAGATATTCAGATGCTGCAAATTGCAAATCAAGTTGGCTTTTCAGAAACCGCTTTCGTTCATAAATCTGATAAGGCTACTTTTAAATTACGTTTTTTTACCCCTAATTCAGAAGTTGAATTATGCGGACACGCTACAATTGCTGCCTTTAGTTTGCTAAGAAGCAAGGGGTTGATTGGCAATGGTGTATTTTCACAAGAAACTCAAGCGGGTATATTGGGCATTGTCGTTGATCATGACATTGTTTATATGAACCAGACCCTTCCTATTTACTATGAAGTACTTGATAAGGCCGAGATTGCTGATAGCCTAAATATTTCATTAAACGATTATTTGGACAATTTACCGGCACAAATTGTATCAACTGGATTAAAAGATGCAATAATTCCTGTTAAGAGCATTGAAATATTGTTTTCAATTCAACCGGACTGCGCGAAAATATCCCAATTAAGTAAAAAATATAATGCTGTAGGTTTTCATGTTTTTTCCTTAGAAACGAGATTTGGTGCAACTGCTCATTGTAGAAATTTTGCGCCACTGTATGATATCAATGAAGAATCTGCGACTGGAACATCAAATGGTGCTTTGGCATGTTATTTGCATACCTATGGAGTTATAAATAAGAAATCCCCCTCTGAATTTGTATTTGAACAAGGATATTCTATGGGAAAACCATCTGAAATACTGGCTCGCCTGGCAATAAAAGAGAATCTAATAAATGAAGTACAAGTTGGCGGAAGAGCTATCATCAGGAATGTGTTAGAATTTAATCACTGTAGGATATGAGACGATTGATATCTTGGATGGAACTAACTCTGGAAACTTTGCCTGATACAATTGGCCGTAAATTAGATACGAAATAGGTATTACAACATGGACATATCGAGACGGATTTTTCTCAATTACTCAAAAGTAGGGAGAGCTTCAATGGTATATTCTGAGGAGAATATACTTGGGATGTTTTATGTGAGCGAAGAATTCGCGGCACCAGAAAAAACGAAAAATTCCTGCAAATAGATAAATTTTGCAGGAATTTTGTATGTTAAAATGTCGATTGGAGAGTATTAGCAGGTTTTTTTGTTGGTGAAATAGAATTTATTTTTAAAAGGGGTGTTAAGCGTGGACATAATGAAAGCAATAGGAGAGTTGGTTTATAATATACCGGCACTTATAATTGGCCTTGCAATATCATATTATATTTTCCAGAAAGCTACTGAGGATAAAATTGAGGTTCTGAGAACAAAAGAAATTGAGCCTTTTAAAGAGGAATTAACAAGAGGACTGGAATCATACAAGAATGAATTAGGCAGCGAAATGAAATCCCATAAGAATGAATTACGGAAGGGATTGGAACTATATATAAAAGAATTGGAATCAGAGAATGCTAAAACTAAAATAATTTATGACCATCAAAAAAATTGCTTTAAAGAAATAATAATAGCTATGGATGTCGTCATTCAAAAATTATTATGTTCTCATGATGTTGAAGAGGATCGTTATTATCCTTTGCCTGAGGAAGATTATAGAGAGGTAAGAAAAAAGATAGTTGGTGAAGCTTTATTTATTTCTGCTAAAGGTGCGAGAACATTAGATGTTTTTATAAAGGTTTTAAGTGAAGTCGTTGATTGGGGATTTGAGGATACAACTTGGTCATTCAAATTCATCGAAAAAAGATTGGAACAATTAAAATTTATTAATTACAATGTACAATGTTATTTTCGTTCAGAAATTGGACTTGCAATTGATTCGACTTCATTAATTGATGTTGAATTTCTTAATGCATGCAGGCTGCTCAATTCTTATCACTTCTCGGGAGTAGGAGTACCTGCAAGGAATCCACTTTTTCAAATTAATAATAAACCAACCGAACAACTCGTTAGGGATGCAAAAAATAGTATAGATGAATTAGTAGATGCTCTAAGAATACTTGCAAATCACTTAGGACAAAAAGAAAATCAAACATTTTATGATACCTTTATTGAGGTAGAAGAATCTATTAAAATTATTTCAGATTTTAAAATTGATAATTAGACAAATATCTGTGTTGTCGATTGTTATTCTTGAGAAGTTATAAAGAAGACAGCAATTTATAAGCATTCATTGGTAATCTGCAAGGAGGAGTCCTTGAGGATGTTGCACTACATAAAATTATTTTATATTTTAAAGTTGAAGATAATTTAAAGATTACTATGGTAAATAGTATTGGCATTGAAAGGGAAATAGATAGAGAAAGTTATTCTGTACAAAGCAATCAAAATGTCTTAAAGAGATAGGAGAGTATGTAACATGATTTTCATCAAAACACCTGAGACTTACTTCAATGAAGTTGGAATCTTGAAAACAGCGGGCTTGCATATTGCCAAATATGGCAATCATGCGTTGATTATAGGTGGCAAAACTGCTTTATCAGTGGTTGGTAGCGAGCTTTTTAAAAGTTTAGAAAATTACCATGTTAAATTTACGGTAAAGGAGTTCTCTGGACTTGTCACTATGCAAGAAATCGAAGAATATGCAGATGCTGCCCGAGAGGCTAAGGCTAATCTTATTATCGGGGTCGGCGGAGGCAAAGCACTTGATCTTGCAAAAGCAGTGGGCGATAGTCAAAAACTTGATGTTGTGACAGTACCTACCATTGCTAGTACTTGTGCTGCATGGTCGGCACTATCCACGGTCTACAATGAAGACGGTTCAGCAAAGGGGGCTGTCCATCAGGAACATTCTCCAGTGCTTGTACTGGCTGATACTGAAATTATTGCCAAAGCCCCTATCAGATATTTAAAAGCTGGCATTGGCGACACGATTGCCAAATGGTATGAATATGCACCAAAGCTTGAAGGAACATCTGAAGACATTGCGTTACGGTTCTCGCTGCAAACGGCAAAACTTATCTTGGACGTGATTGATGATCATGCGCTTGTAGCAATAAAGGAAGCTGGCAGTAAAAAGGTTACCAAAGCTGTTAAAGAAATTATAGATGCAGTCATTTTCTTGTCTGGCTTGGTTGGCAGTGCAAAGGATGCAAAACTTGTTTTGAATTTTGTCCATGCCCATTCAATTGATCATAGCCTTACCAAAATTCAGGAGGCACGTGATAGTCTTCATGGTGAAAGAGTGATATTCGGACTGATCGTCCAGTTAATCTTGGAGAATAAACCCAGCGCTGAGGTGGAGGAACTTGTGACTAAGATTAATAAATTAGGGCTTCCTGTAAGTCTTGAGCAGCTTGGGATCAGGGAAGACTTGCCTAAGAAAATCACAACTATCGCAAGAGGCGTCGATTTGAAGCGAGTTGGTTTGGATAGCCAGAATGAAGAGAAAATGAAAAAAGATATAGAAAAGGCTATCCTGAAAGCGGATGCTATCGGTAGAGAACAGTGAGGATTTATGCATAACAAAGACCAAACTTGCGAAGGTAAAAATCCAATGAGGTCATGTAAGGATTGAGTACTGAGGATAGTTCATTTAATGAGAATGAATATGGTACAACTTACTATATAATCCATTGGCAATCACTAATTCTTCATGTTGGCCATGTTCAATAATTCTTCCTTTTTCCATTACTAGTATTAAATCTGCTTTTTGTACAGTAGATAAGCGATGAGCTATGACGAAAGAGGTACGACCCACCATTAGTTTATTTAATGCTTCTTGAACCAATGATTCACTTTCAGTGTCCAGGGCTGAGGTAGCCTCATCGAGAATCAGTATTTGCGGATTTTTTAATATAGCACGGGCAATGGCAATGCGCTGCCTTTGCCCGCCTGATAATGTTGAGCCTCTTTCGCCGATGAGAGTTTCATAGCCATTAGGCATTTCTACAATAAAGTTATGAGCATTTGCAGCTTTAGCCGCGTCTATAATGGCGCTTCGTGATGCAGTAAGATCACCATATAAAATATTCTCATATACGGTACCGTTAAATAGTAATGTTTCTTGTGGTACAATGCCAATTTGCTCTCGTAATGAGTTAAGCGTTGCTTCTTTGATCTTTACTCCATCAATCGTTATATAACCAGATACTGGATCGTAAAAACGAGGAATAAGATTTGCGATGGTTGTCTTACCGGAACCGCTTGGTCCGACTAAGGCAACCATTTGTCCTGGTTTGGCTTCAAAGGAAAGATTGCTTAAAACTGGTTCTCCTGTTTTATACTCAAATGTAACTTCATGAAAGACAACCTGCCCATTAACAGGGGGCAATATTATAGCGGTAGGTGAATTTTTTATATCAGGTTCCGTATCAATGATTTCAAAGACTCTTTGGGCTGCAGCCAATGCTTTTTGTATATTGCCGTAAACACTGCTGAGACGTTTTATGGGGGTAGTAAGATTAATCGCATAGGTTAAAAAGCTAATGAGTGCACCAGACGTCAAATTACCGTCAATTACTTCATGGCCCCCAAACCAGACGATTCCAGTAACGCCAATTGCGGTAAGAATATTGATAACTGGAGTTATAATAGATGCTACTTGCACAGTTTTCATTTGTGCATTAAAATTTTGATTGTTTTCGTGATCAAAACGGTTTAATTCATAGTCTTCGCGAACAAACGATTTAACAACTCTTACTGCCGAGAGTGATTCTTGAAGAAAAGCAGTAATATGTGCAGCTCTCTCTTGCAAAACTCGACTCTTTATACGGAGTTTTCGGCCAGAAATACTGATAGCTTGTACGATAAAAGGTAAGCTCGCAAACGTAATGAAAGCTAATTTCCAATCGAGATAAAACATGAAAATGACGGAGCCAATCAATACTACGAATTGGGTCACTAATTCAATAACATTATCAACCAATGCGCTTTGTAAGGCTGCTACATCATTTGTAATATAACTCATAATAGTACCAATTTGACGAGTTTCAAAAAATAAGAGAGAAAGTCTTTGTAAATGCTGATAGATTGCCCGACGAATATCAATGATGATCTTTTGTCCCACATATGCCATAAGATAGGTTTGTCCATATAAAAAAATACCTTGCAGTACCATAAGCACAATAATACCGATAGCAATATTATTTAGTGCTGAAAGATCCTTCGTAGCTAGCACGTTATCAATTATTTCTCCAATAATTTTAGGGATATATAAATTCGTTCCGGCAGCTAAAATCGTACATAGTAGTGCAATAACAATCCGTAGAGTATATGGTTTAACATAACGAAGTAAACGAATATATAGATTCATGCTATCCTCCGATAACTACTAATTTCTATAAAGTATACTGGCTTTAAAGTCCTCTAGAAGATAATTCCATATGGATTTAGACCTTATTTAACATGATAACCAAGCATGGCTCCTGGTATACTCTTGGAATGTATTTTAAAAGATGGGTAACTGTATAAGAATTTTATGACTGAGATTTTTAAAAAATGAAAAATGGATTTGCCAGGTCACAAAAATACACAAAGAACACAAAGATGTGTTTAGCATATCCCTTTGCCCTTTGTGTTCTTTGTGACCGCGTCCGCGGCTTTGTGCTTCAGAAGGTCTGCTGCTTCAAAGGACGCAAAACGTTATTCTTGGATTCTTTTTATTCCGAAATGAGGGAGTGATACGATATATTGTTGACTTTTTCAAGAAATCGGCTTTTTCAGCGATATAGTTAGGCCATCACCGGTAGGAGCTCCACCAATTTGGAAACCTATATCACAGAAAACAGCACCCGGGCCAGCATAAAGAATATTACATACATTGATAGCAACGCATGTACCTTCGGGGAATGTTGTTCCCGACACGACGAAATCTATTTCTCTAATGTAATCGTCGAATACGCTGCATGTAAATGAACTAAGATTTATGGCGGCAGCCGGTCTTGTTAACTCCAACAGAATAAATTCGCAATCCTCTTCTATTTTTACATCGATATCCAATTTTGGCTTTTTGCAACACTTATCGTCTTTCTTGAATTTTTCACCTTCGTGGTCTTTTTCGGAACAACCGCACTCATCGCGCTCATCG
>Ga0316613_10000791_pt1 | contig 23306 bp, 23 predicted proteins | sample OWC_soil_day10_C_2_FD_207647 | JGI IMG/M metagenome (GOLD analysis project Ga0316613, IMG submission 207647) | Wetland soil microbial communities from Old Woman Creek delta, Ohio, United States - OWC_soil_day10_CT_b | ecosystem: Environmental > Terrestrial > Soil > Wetlands | place: USA: Ohio...
GCCACGCATTTGGTGATAGTTCTTCAATGTCCTTACAAATATCTAATATAACCGGAATTGTTCTTAAAGCCTTAGCCATTCCACCGGCACCTGTAGTCTCTTGCCCGATACATTTATATTTTAAAGGAATTTTTTCATCCCTAATTCTTGCATCAAGCAGTCCTACTCTAAACTGCGTTGCGATAAAATCAGAATCTTTAATTGCTTCTCGTCTATTTATTGTTAAATGGATATTGATATCTTTGCCTGCTTGTTTAACCATCCTTTTAGCTAAATTGCCTACAATCTCTAATTTTTCTTTACCTTCTTCAATATCTACTAAATATAAATCTTTTACCGGCAATTCATCATATCTCTTAATGAAACCTTCGATTATTTCTGGGGTATAACTACTTCCCCCTCCGATAATTGAGACTTTTAAGCCATTTTTTGTCATAAAAAACACCGTCCTAATAAAAAATTTATTTATCTATACCATTTGCTATCTATACCAAGTCTTAATTGGATGAGGTAATGATCATACTATAGGTATCTCCTCTATAGAAATTAAGACTGAATTCTATTGGCATATCATTTGAAAATGTCACTCTTTCACGTTTTAAAATCGGTTTTCCAATATCTATTTGTAAAAGTTTACTTAGTTCTTGATTGGATAGTGTAGCTTGAATTTCTTGTATAACTTTTGTCAACTTATAACCTGCTGACGATAAACATTTATAAATAGACTGTTCTTCTAAATCTACATTTAATAAATTTTCACATAAAAAATGAGGAACAAATGATTTTTCCAAACCAATAATTCGATTATCCGCCAAACGTAACCTTTGGGTTAATATAAGCTTTTCGTTCTCAGCAATTTGCAGTTTTTCACATAATATTTTACTGGGCAGGATAATATCTTGAGATACTAGCTTGCTCGATGGTGTCATACCCTTTTGCATCATAATTTCTGCAAATCCCATAAGTTCAGGGAAAAATTTTACCTTTTTAGGAGCAACAAATGTACCTTGCCCTCTTTTCCTATAGAGAACTCCTTCATCGACTAAATTGTTGATGGCCTTACTTACTGTCATCCTACTTAAGCCTAACTCTTCACTTAATTGCCTTTCAGAAGGAATTTTTTCATCTTCTTTGTATTTGTTATCTTCAATTCTTCCTCTTACTTTATTCTCCAATTGATAGTACAAAGGAATTAAAGAATTTTCATCCAATTTCATTGTTATCGTTACCTTCTTCTTATTTAATCTTTTCTATTTAAAGTAAAATTAGTTAACAATAAATTTTATTTAAATGCATTAAATCACAAGTGGTACAGTGGACTATACCACTTGTGATTTAAGTGTAGCAAAAATTTATAGTGCTGTCAAGAGCCTAAGAAAGTCTTATGCAAATACTCTATTTATATTTCAACCTACAGTAATACTGATATTTTTTTTGTACATACTAATGCAGATGCGTGCGTAATAAAATGCAATTCAGATTTATTTTGTTTATGCAGGTCTAAAGATATATTTGAAATACTATCTAATTCGTATTATAATAATATCACTAGATATTAATACTTGGTGCTAAAAATATAAGTATTGGTTGGGAGGTAACTATGAATAACGAGTCAAAAGCAAAAATAGTAGGACTGGGGACATACTTGCCAAAGCGAAGACTAACGAATGCTGATCTTGAAAAGATGGTGGATACCAATAATGAATGGATTGTCCGTCGTACAGGGGTGAGGGAAAGACGCTTAGCAGAAAAAGATGAATTTGCCAGTGATTTAGCAATCAAAGCGGTTGAAAATTTAATAGAAAAAAATAATGTTAAGGTCAATGATGTAGATATGGTCATTGTCACAACGTTTACCCCTGACCATTTCACACCAACGGTTGCCGGTTTAGTGCAAGGACATTTTGGCATGGAAAATGCCGGAACAATGGATTTAAACGCCGCTTGTACAGGCTTCGTGTATGGTTTATGTGTAGCGGATTCTTTAATCACAGCTGGACATAGCAATAAGGTATTGGTTATCGCCTCTGAGGTAGTATCTAAAGTGGTCGATTATACCGATAGAAATACCTGCATACTTTTTGGTGATGCTGCGGTAGCGATGCTCCTTGAACGGACGCATGAAAAAGGTAGTTTTATTTCATCATATTTTACTTCGGATGGAAAGCTGGCACAAAATGTTGCTTGCAGTAATTTATCAGAAAAAATAAATGGTCACGAGCTAAATAAATCGCGTTTATTTCAGCAAGAGGGCAAGCTTTTATATGAATACGTAGTGAAGAATATTCCCGATGGTGTGAACAGTCTATTAAAAAGAAGTGAACTAACTTTTGATGATATTGAGTGGTTTGTCCCGCATAGTGCAAATTTGCGGATGATACAAGCGCTTTGCACAAGACTGGATTTTCCGCTAGAGAAAACTTTGATTAGTAATGAATTTTACGGCAATACCTCATCGGCATCGATTCCTTTGGCGATTTGGATCGCATTAGAAGAAGGAAAAATTAAAGCGGGCGATAAAATGCTATTGTACGGATTTGGTGCTGGCTTGACGCATGGCGGCGTTGTGATTGAGTGGTAAGGGACTCTGTTAAAATATAAACGATAAAAAGAAACTCCTACTAAATGTTATATGCATTTGGCAGGAGTTTTTTTGCTTTTAATATACAAGGCATTTAATGATTGACAGCTAAAGAATAAGTGTGATTAAATATTTAATAATATTTATTTTCCTTATAAAATAAAAACTGATTAGACTAGTGATTGAAAAATAGATCATCTATTTTCTAACCAAAGGAGTATAGCATGGAAAAACAGAGTCTTACTAAAACATATATCATTTTATTACTAGTGCCTTTATTTTGGGGCGGGGCATTTGGCACAACGAAGCATATTTTATCAGAACTAGGGCCATTAACGACATCGGTGCTTAGATTTATGCTTGCAGGACTTCTCATGGTTGCATGGAGTGCCTTGCGAGGGGAACTTGTTTGGAAGAGCATTAAAGAGAATTTTTTCGGTTTGCTAGCATTAGGGGCAACAGGTGTTTTTTCCTATAATTATTTTTTTGCCACAGGCTTGCAATATACTTCCGCGATAACAGCTGCTCTGATTATTGTCATTAATCCAGTATTTACTACGTGTATTGCCAGCTTCTTTATGGGAGAGGCGTGGAATTGGCGTACGATCGTTGGCGTCGTTATATCTTTACTCGGGGTTTCCTTAGTTATTAGCAAAGGTGATTTGAGTGTATTGACCCATATGTCGATTGGCATCGGTGAACTATACTTATTTGGTTCAGTCGCAAGTTGGGTGGCGTATACCTTACTTGTAAAGAAAGTTGCGGGCACTATGAAAAACGGCGCAATGACTGCTGTATCAACCATGATGGGGGCGGTGATGCTACTAATGATCTCCATTGTAAAAGAAGATCAATGGCAGAGCGTCCTGTCCGTATCAAATCAAACTATGTTAGAGATATTATATCTAGCCGTATGCAGTACTGTGTTTGCATTTCTACTCTTTAATTGGGGTGTAGAGCGTATTGGAGCAACGAAGGCCTCGGCCTATATTAACCTCACACCGCTAAATGCAGCGTGGATTGCTGTATTGTTATATGGAGAAACAATTTCAGCCTATCATTTGCTCGGTATGGCTATCACCATCACAGGTGTACTGATAACCACGCGAAATAAAGTACAGCCAGTAGCAATTGAAACGACCAATATTGCTACTTCTAAAGTGTAGTAGTAAAAATGAAAAGGAAACTCCTGCTGAAATTGCAGGAGTTTTTTGCTTTTATAAGAATATGTAAAGAGAAAGTCAGAACAGGATTTCTTTATGATATCGATAGTATTTGTGATATCCCTGAAGAGGTGAAACAAAAGGTCATAAACTTGGTAAGTAAATGTCCGGTGCATAAGACCTTAGCGAAAGAGATTTATTTTGCAAACTATAGTTAAAACAAATACTTGAAACAATATCGGAGAATTTATAATAAAATAGCGGTGTTCCTTAGTAAACTAGGGCACTATGCTAGGAGGAAGCAATGATGAAATATAAAGTTTTAGGCAACACAGGCGTATTGGTATCAGAGCTATGCTTTGGAACCATGACTTTCGGTAGTGAAGCCGATGAAGTGGAATCAACACGTATGTTTCATCGGTGCAGGGAGGCTGGTATTTATTTCTTCGACTGCTCAAATAATTATAGCGATGGAAGAGCTGAAAGCATCCTCGGAAAACTTATCAGTGGTTGTCGGGATGAAGTTTTTATCACATCGAAAGTATCCCAGCGCGTTGGTAAAGATATCAATGCACTAGGGTCATCTAGAAGGCATATCATGTGGTCGATTGAGCAAAGCCTTTCGCGGCTGAAAACAGATCGGATTGACCTCTACTTTATCCACCACTTTGACCCACTTACACCGATGGATGAGACCTTGCGGGCGCTTGATGATTTAGTACATCAAGGCAAAGTGCTATACCTTGGTGTAAGCAACTGGGCCGCTTGGCAGATAGCTAAAGCATTAGGAATTTCAGAGAGAAAAGGCTTGGCTCGTTTTGAATGCATTGAGCCGATGTATAACTTAGTAAAAAGACAGGCGGAAGTTGAAATCTTACCGTTGGCTCAGTCAGAGAAGTTAGGCGTTATTCCCTATAGTCCACTAGGCGCTGGTTTGCTGACTGGGAAGTATTCCAATCATGCAAAATCAGCCACAGGGCGGATTGCTGAGAAAAGCCAGTATAGTCAACGCTATAGCAATCCTAAATATTATGAGATCGCTGAAAAGTTTACGAACTACGCTCAAGAACTTGGTGTTAAGCCTGGAATGCTAGCTATCAGTTGGGTTATGGCGAATCCAGCAATCACCGCGCCAATCATTGGTGCTAGAAACCTAGCACAATTAGAAGATTCCCTTGCAGCAGCCAACTTCCAGATGGAGCCCGAAATGCTGGATCGGATTACGGCTTTTTCTGAAGCTCCCGGTAATGCAACAGACCGATTGGAAGAGGAACTTGATGCAAAGTTCAAGCTGAGGAATAGATAAGCTATTAGCTGAGAAAGATTAATTTATCAATTTAGGAGTGCTACAGTCAAAATACTTCTAAATATGATATAACCAGACCAAAGGACGCTCCTGCTAAATTACATGAATTTGGCAGGAGTTTTAAATTTTTATAAGAATATGTAACTTTGATACTCTCATAAAATTACTAGTGAAGGAGAATTTTGCTTGCGATGGATATTCATCTAGTAGCTACGAATGCTGAAAATGATGACAATTTTAAAAAGAGGTTTTATAAATATGAGCCAAGTTCAACAACGAGTATTTGATAAATTAGATGCAATGGGAATCTGCTATAAGGTATTATCTCATAAAGCGGTTTATACCATAGATGAAATATATAATTTACATATCAATAATGGCGGCGAAGTAGTTAAAAATTTATTTTTACGCGATGACAAGAAAAAACGCTATTTTTTAGTTGTGCTTCAAAAAGATAAAAAAGCAGATTTAAAAGAATTGCGTATAAAATTGAACAGTCGTCCGCTTAGTTTTGCATCAGAGGAAAATTTACATGATTATATGGGATTAAACAAAGGTTCCGTTACGCCGTTTGGCGTTTTAAACGACACTTCTTGTATCGTAGAGGTGGTCTTTGATCATGATCTTTTATCCTTTGAGCATATTGGTGTGCATCCAAATGAAAATACGGCTACAGTTTGGATACACTTAAAAGATTTAGAAAAGGTAATAAAAGAACATGGTAATAAAATTTTACATATTGAATTTTAAGAAGGGGATAGACGTTGATTATGGATTTAAAAGTCATGAAATAGGTAAGTGATTGTCCAACACATAAAATATTAGATAAAGAATTATATTTTGTTTAGCACTAGAGAAAGTAGGCGGAAAGATGTTTCGATATGTACACACCAATATTATAGCGAGAGACAGTAGGAATTTAATAAAATTTTATAAAGATACTTTAAATTGCAGGAGTATCGGAGAAACGAGAGACTTAAAAGGAGAATGGCTTGATAAGTTGACGGGCATTCAGAAGGCACATATTGTAGGAGAGCATCTATGTATGCCAGGATATGATCAGGATCATCCTACCTTGGAGATATTTTCCTACGATGAAATGATAGAGGATGAACCAGGGCAGATCAACAAATGTGGAATAGCACATTTGGCATTTGAGGTAGATGATGTAGAAGAAACCTTAAAAAAAATATTGCACGCAGGCGGTGGGCAAATCGGAGAAGTAGTAAAAGCCGAGTATGACGATGGTAAAAAAGCAATGTTTGTTTATGCCACAGATATTGAGGGGAATATTCTAGAATTGCAAAGTTGGTATTAAGGGGTAATGGGTAAATAGGATATAAACAGAAAAAAATAAACTCCTGCTGAATTCTGTATGAATTTGGCAGGAGTTTGAGCTTTTATGTGAATATGTAAATTTAATATCAAAAGGTTGATGGCAGGTTGACGGAAAAGGAACGTCCCCAAATGTCCCCAAATGTCCCAAAGCGAACCTCACTGCAAGAAGGCGGATTTTGGACTCTGGAAAACAGCCATCGGTTTAAAGATAACTTCTGGTTCAGGGGAACAGACTTTTTATGAAGCAACTTAAAATAATGAGTTCAACAGGGGGGAAAAGAACTTTTAACTGATTGACTTGAGCCAATTATATCATGGGTATAACCAAGTCGATTAACTAATCACTGAGTTCGATATTTGAACTTAAATATATTATACGAGGGGATAATATTATGTCGAAAAAAAATAGAGCGCCGTTCCAAGTACTGATTTTTCCATATTGTGTAGATACGATGAATTCTCAAATCCAGTATGCTCTCTTTAGGAGAGAAGACATGGAAGTTTGGCAGGGGATAGCTGGTGGAGGTGATATTGGCGAAATTCCACTTGAAGCTGCTAAGCGAGAAACTCTAGAAGAAAGTGGGATACCTACCAATAATTATTTCATACAGTTGGACTCTAAAGCGACAATTCCTGTTGAATATGTTGTTGGGGAGTTTTTATGGGGAAGTGAAACTTATGTAATACCTGAATATTGCTTTGGAGTAAATGTAAAAGAAAAGAAAATTATTATTTCAAATGAGCATACTGAATTTACGTGGGTTGGGTTTGAAAAAGCTATGGGATTGCTAGAATGGGATAGCAATAAAAATGCATTATGGGAGTTAAATGAAAGGATTCTTAGATTAACTGCTAAATAATAGCAGCAGTTGATCTTGAGGGGAATGCATGTAGACGAAGTGACGGTTCTTTCTGTCTTTAAAATAATTTTGTTTTATTTATTTCTACTTTTATTTACTGTTTAACAGATTAAAAAAGTATATATTTAATACAAAAATAACCGTCACCTTTGTCTATTGATTTATACGCTGATGGGAATGACCTCGAATAAATGGAGAATGATGAAAAGGTGATAATATATGAAGCGTGGAGTGCGATTTCAGATACCCAATGAATATGGAAAATACTTAGCAGAGATACTGAAACCAATTGATTGTACCAAATATAATTGGAAGGTAGAATGCAGTACTGAAATATGGAAAGTGACGGACGGAAATTTAGGAGATCGATTACTTTCGTATGATATTATTGATGGTAATGAATTTTCAAACTTGATAAGAAGTAGTATGTATTATTTAATTTTTGCTACACTAAAAGCTTTTCCAAAAGGAGCACCCATAATTGAAATCCCCAAATACGAAGATTTTATAAGTAGTAATTGTGAAATTTCTTTTATCGTCGCTGATTATAGCTACGTATGTTTACTTTGTAAAAATGTATCTTTGGCAGAAAAGTTGTTTATTAACGCTAAGAATAAAGGTTTTGAAGAAATCATATACATTGATGAAAATGATAATATTGAGGAAATGTATAATAATTAAATAACATAACGGCAAACAGAATATAAAAACTAAAAAGGAAACTCCTGCTGAATTTTGTATGAATTTGGCAGGAGTTTTGAGCTTTTATGAGAATATGTAAGGTTAATATAAAAAGTTGAAGGCAAGGTGACGGAAAAGGAACGTCCCCGTCTGTCCGTCTGTCTTATGGATACTGATAAGTAAGTTAAAGTGATATATGAAAAACTGCTGACATCTTAATGCCAAACTTTTAGTTTTGGTGGTGCTTAATATTGGCGGCTAAAAAAAGCAACATTATGTTCCAAGATTTAACAGTTACTTGTGGAAGTTTAAAAAAATATAACAATGATACAGTTGAAATGAAACGAGTATTTGTGTGTAAAGAATATCGTCAAAAAGGTCTTGCGACAAAGATTATACAGCGGTTAGAGAAAAGTGCTACAAAGCAAGGCTTTGTCTACGCTATTCTTGAAACTGGTGTAGAATTTAAACCTGCCATCGCGTTATATAAAAGTTTAGGGTATGAAATAATAAATAATTATGCACAGTATGAAGAGGTTTCGATTTGTGTCTGCATGAAGAAAAAATTATATAAATAGCTGATAGTATTTTGAATAATAATGACAGTTTTAAAAAGAGGTTTTACAAATAAGAGTTAAGTTCAACAACAAATATTTGCCAAATTAGAAACTGTAAGAAGTTGTTATGAAGAAGAGTTTATTCTAATAAAGGAGATTTTATTTTGAAGAGAATCGTCGGTTGCATTATTTTTCTGATAGTTGTAACAACATGTTACTTTGCCCAAAAAGCATTTAATTCCAATGAACAAGAGCCAATAGAAAGTGAAGCGTTGACTACAGTTGCACCATCTATAGCTGAAACTATTGAACCATCAGATACATTTGTAGAGAAAAAAGGTGTATTTACATATAACAATCAAAAAATTCAATACCTACTTATTTTCCCTGCGAAATATACTCAAACAACAGATAAGTGGCCAATGATTTTGTTTTTACATGGAAGTTCGCTTCGTGGACAAAACTTAGATTTAGTAAAAGAATATGGACCAACCTGGTTTGCGGAACAGCGTAACGATTTTCCCTTTGTTGTTCTGGCGCCACAATGTTCCGATAATGATAACTGGGATAATAAAGCAGATGTTTTGGCTGCATTAATTGATGATGTTTTTAAAAAATATCGTATAAATGAGGATAAAGTTTATCTGACTGGAACAAGTATGGGAGGCAGAGGAACATGGACAGTAGCTTGTCAGCACCCAGAATATTTTGCGGCAATAGCTCCTTTAGCTGCTGCTAGACCCAAAATTCCAGATAGCTGGAATCAACGAATGCTATCAATGCCAGTATGGGCTTTTCATGGTGAAAAAGATACTGTTGCTCCATTGAAAGATGATAAAGCAATTATAGATTCACTACGTAGTCAGGGAGGTATGCCTCGTTTTACAATTCTGCCTAATAAAGGGCATGAGATTGCCGGTTTGTATAAAAATCAAGAGCTTTATGATTGGTTTATTGCTAATAATCGTATTCGTGAGCAGTGAATATACGCTTATGTTTTTTATAAAACAGATAACTACCGTTGCTTTATATCCATTCCAATAGTACAATCTTTTTCACAGTTTCCTATATTTAAACAATGAACAGATCTTAACTTACAAATTGCTGATTTTCACCATTCTATATGATTTTCTTCAGGTAAAGTAATAAGAGGAGAGAGCTATGCAAAAAGTAGCAGTAGTAAAAGCCGATTCCTACGACACCCAAGTCGTAGACCAAGCCATGCAAGAATTACTCACACATTTAGGCGGTATAGAAAAGTTCATAACTCCTGGTGATAAAGTTTTAATAAAACCAAACATGCTCGAAGGGGTGGACAAGGATAAATCGGTAACTACCCATCCGGAGGTTGTTCGAGCTGTTATCCGGGCAGTTAAGGCGGTAGGGGGAATTCCGGTCGTGGGAGATTCACCGGGCCTCGGAAGTACCGTGAAAGTTGCTGAAAAATGTGGAATACTCGAAGTTTGCCAGCAGGAAGATGTGGAACTATTGGATTTTAATGAGAGTGTGGAAATGAAGTATCCGCAAGGGGAGATCGTAAAGAGTTTTGCATTGGCAAAGGCTTGTTTGGATGTGGACAAGGTTATATCGGTAGCAAAGATGAAAACGCACTCTTTTATGGTAGTAACCGGTGCAGTTAAAAATTTATTTGGATTGTTTGTTGGACACAACAAAGCACAGTTTCATCTCCGAATGAAAAAGATGAGTGATTTTGCTCATCTGCTGGTGGATTTACATCAATACATGAAGCCATGTTTGGCTATTATTGATGGCATCAGCGGTATGGAAGGCGCGGGACCGCGCAACGGAGATAAGATTCATTGCGGTATAATGCTGGCAAGCGATAATAGTTTTGCTGTTGATCTGGTAATGGCGGATAAAATGGGTTTTGCTGCTGAACGTTTACCTGTTGCGATGATTGCATTGCAGAAAGGTTTAACTCCGCCATTAGCGATGATTGAGGTAGTGGGGAGTGCGCGGCAGACTAATTTTCAATTTAAAAAGCCACGAACGGTGGAAGATCTGGAGAATAAAATACCAGGATGGATCGTGCGACTTGGGCAGAGTCAGTTAACGGCCAGACCACATATTAATGAGCGGTGTATTGGCTGCGGGCGCTGTGCAAAGCATTGTCCGCCCGAGGCTATTATAATAGAGAATCGTAAAGCAGTGATTGATTACCGCGCATGTATCCGTTGCTACTGCTGTCAGGAGCTTTGCCCAGAAAATGCAGTGACATTAAAAGAACGGGTTTTGCTGCGGCTTCTCCATCGTTTAGGATAAATTTATAAGATGAAAATGGTCGCAAAATAAAGCGTAGTAGTAAAAGTGAAAAGCTAACGAAAGGTTGTTAAATTTGTATACTATAAACATGACAAAATTTTATTGACACTCGTAGAGCAAGTCGTTAATATAAAGATATATATGACAATAAAATAGGAACAGAATGATGGTTATAGGAGAGATCGCGAAAGCGGCGCCGAAGGAGCAAGAACTTTGTCAAACTCTCAGGCAAAAAGAACCGTAACCGGACTAAACTCTGGAGAGAACGCTCAAATTATGGGCGTCACCGATGGGGAGCCTTCTAGGCAAAACTCTCAGGTACAACAGACAGAGACAAAGGTGGATTCGTCCGCCTTTGTCCCTGTCTTTATTTTTTATCCAATATTTACCCAATAATAGAAGGAAGAGGAGAGAAACTATGACAGAAGCAAAAAAGACACCTCTATATGAGACTCATCTGGAACATGGTGGTAAAATCGTTGAATTTGGCGGTTGGCTACTTCCCGTACAATATACGGGAATTTTAGAAGAGCACCGAGCCGTTAGAGAAAAGGCAGGACTCTTTGATGTTTCCCATATGGGCGAGGTTCTGGTCAAAGGCGTTGATGCGCTGGCATTTCTACAAAATTTAGTAACAAATGATGTATCTCGTCTTACTGAGCATAAAATACAATATACGCCAATGTGCTATAAAGATGGTGGCGTGGTGGATGATTTACTGATTTATAAGCAAGGCGAAGAGGAATATTTATTGGTCATCAATGCGGCTAATATTGGAAAAGATTGGCAGTGGATGCAGGAAAACAAAGGAAACTTGCAGGTAGAACTAACGAATCTATCTGATAGAACAGCACAATTGGCATTGCAAGGACCAATGGCGCAGAGTATTCTTAGCCATTTGACAGATACTAACCTAGAGGAATTAGAGTATTATTGGTTTTTACCAAAAGTAATCCTAGCCGGTAAAGAGACTCTTATATCAAGAACTGGGTATACTGGTGAAGACGGTTTTGAAATTTACTGCCGCTTAGAGGATGCTACCGAGTTATGGGCTGCGATCATGACTGCAGGCAAACCTTTTGGGCTGTTACCTGCAGGGTTAGGTTGTAGAGATACCTTGCGCTTTGAAGCTTGCTTGCCATTATACGGACATGAATTATCCAAGGATATTTCACCGCTCGAAGCCGGCATTGGTATGTTTGTGAAGTTGGATAAAGGTGATTTTAATGGTCAGACCGCTTTGGCAGAGCAAAAGAAAAATGGTGTAAAGCGTAAGATTGCAGGCTTTGTTGTAACTGGTCGCGGTATTGCTCGGGCGGAATATCCCGTAATGGCTGAAGGAAGGCGTATCGGTACAGTAACCACAGGAACCTATGCACCAACTTTGGATAAGAATATCGGTCTTGCTTTAGTAGAAGCTGAGTTTGCGAAGGTTGGGCAAGAGTTTGCTATAGAAATTCGCGGTAAAAACGTAGCTGCTCAGGTGATTCCTAAACCATTTTATAGAAGAGAGGGTAAATAAAGATGAATATTCCAACAGAATTAAAGTATTCACGTGACCATGAATGGGTAAAAATTGAGGGTAATCATGCAACAGTAGGTATTACGGATTATGCACAGTCTCAGCTTGGCGATGTAGTTTTTGTTGAAGTGCCTATCGCCGATACGAGTGTCGTTGTGGGGACGGGCTTTTCCGTGGTAGAGTCAGTGAAAGCGGTGTCTGATATCTATGCGCCAGTTGGCGGCAAAATTGTCAAAGTAAATGATGCACTTACTGATACGCCAGAAATTATGAATGAAGATCCTTATGGCGAAGGGTGGATAGCAGTAATCAAAATAGCGGATCCAGCGGATTTAGATCACTTATTGAGTAGCGAAGAGTACGAAAAATTCATAACGGAGGAAGGTAATTAAAATGGCATGGAGCTATTTACCTCATACCGATGAAGATCGACGTACGATGCTGGCGGCAATTGGGGTAGAAAAGGTGGAAGAAATTTTTTGTGATATCCCTGACAAATTATTATTTAAAAGACCACTCGATTTACCACCGGCGATGTCTGAACCTGAACTCGTCAACGCAATGCAGAAGTTAGCTGGTAAAAATGCTAATCTACAAGAATATACCTGTTTTTTAGGGGCGGGAGCCTATGATCACTACATTCCAAGTGTGGTTGACCATGTGATCGGGCGGTCGGAGTTTTATACCGCCTATACGCAATATCAACCAGAAATATCGCAAGGGTATTTGCAGGCGTTATGGGAATATCAGAGTATGATTTGCCAGCTAACCGGCATGGAGGTTTCCAATGCTTCGATGTATGATGGCGGTACTGCCTTAGCCGAGGCGGCGATGATGGCTTGCGGCGTTACGCGCCGCAGTGAAGTGTTAGTTGCCAGTACAGTACATCCTAATTATCGCGGGGTACTTCATACATATGGAATGGACCGGGACTATACAATAACGGAGTTAGGCTATGCAGATGGCACGATCGATTTGGCAGAAGCTACCAAGCTTGTGAGTAAAAATGTAGCGGCAATCATCCTCCAATCACCAAACTTTTTTGGCTGTGTGGAAGAGGTGAAAAAAATTGCTGAGATCGCGCATGCGCAGGGAGCACTCCTGATCGTTGCGGTTGATCCGATTTCCTTAGGCCTTTTAGAAGCACCGGGCGTACTTGGTGCGGATATCGTAGTTGGTGAAGGTCAGCCGATGGGCTTAGCGCCTGCGTTTGGCGGTCCTTATTTGGGCTTCTTTGCGGCGAATGAAAAACTCATGCGTAAAATGCCGGGGCGCATCGTCGGGCAGACAGTAGACCATGAGGGCAATCGTGGTTTTGTGTTAACCTTGCAGGCTCGGGAACAACATATTCGCAGAGAAAAAGCGACGTCCAATATCTGCTCTAATGAAGCTTTATGTGCTTTGACTGCGGCTGTCTATTTGAGTGCTGTCGGTAAAGTTGGCTTACAGCAGGTAGCAGGATTGTCGCTACAAAAAGCGCATTATGCTTGTCGTGAACTGACAAAACTAGCTGGTTTTAGCAGTGTTTTTGGTGCAAGTTATTTTAAAGAGTTTGTGATCCGTTGTCCGAAACCTGTAGCCGAAATCAATGCGAAATTATTACAGGAAAAAATAATTGGCGGACTCGATCTAGGGTGTTATTATCCAGAGCTTAAAAACTGTATGCTCCTATGTGTAACAGAAAACAGAACACAGGACGATATTGATAAATTGGTTGAAAAATTGGGGGCGATGGTATGAGAAAAGCAAAAGCCTTAATTTTTGAAATAGGCAAAGAAGGTCGCTGTGCGATAGATCTACCGACCTGTGATGTACCGGAAGAAGCAATTGATGCACTGATTCCCCAAGAGTTTTTACGGAAAGACCCTGCGCCATTGCCAGAGGTTAGCCAGCTAGATTTAATGCGTCATTATACGCAGTTATCTCAGCGAAACTTTGGTGTGGATTCTGGTTTTTATCCATTGGGTTCGTGTACGATGAAATATAATCCAAAAGTGAATGAGGATGTTTGTCGTTATCCCGGCTTTTCTTTGGTGCATCCGCTAGAGCAGCCAGAAACTGCACAGGGGGCACTAGAACTACTCTATGATATGGAACAGTATCTTGCGGAGATTGCTGGCATGGATGCGATTACGATGCAGCCCGTTGCTGGTGCACATGGTGAATTGACAGGGCTCAAATTGATTCGTGCGTATCATCGCCATAGAGGGGAAACGCGAACGAAGGTAATCGTGCCAGATTCCGCGCATGGGACCAATCCTGCTTCGGCTACCGTATGTGGACTTGAAATCGTGGAGATAAAATCGAATGAAGATGGATCGATCAATCTCGACGCACTCCGTACAGCAGTTGGGCCAGATACGGCGGCGCTCATGTTGACGAATCCGAGCACCTTGGGCTTATTTGAGACGAATATCGAAGAGATTGCTAGCATCGTTCATGAAGCCGGAGGCTTGTTATATTATGATGGAGCTAACGCCAATGCGATTATGGGTATCGTTAGACCTGGCGATATGGGCTTTGATGTGGTGCATTTTAATCTACATAAGACCTTTGGCACGCCACATGGTGGCGGCGGACCGGGCGCTGGTGCTGTTGGGGTAAAGAGCAGTCTTGCACCATTTTTACCGACGCCGATTATTACCTTTGATGGCAGTAAATATGATCTCGATCACCATCGTCCAGAATCTATTGGCAAAGTGCATTCCTTCTATGGAAATTTTGGCGTGATTGTGCGTGGTTATGCTTATATCCGTGCTTTGGGAGCAGCTGGACTGCGCCAAGCGAGTGAAGATGCAGTAATGAATGCGAATTACTGCTTGAGTCAATTGAAAGAGCATTATCATGCACCGTTTGATCGCTTCTGCATGCATGAATGTATCTTAAACTCCAAGAAACAAGCGCAATATGGGATTCACACCTTGGATATTGCGAAACGTCTGCTCGATTATGGCTATCATCCACCAACGATTTATTTTCCAATGATCGTAGAAGAAGCGCTGATGATTGAACCAACGGATACTGAAAGCAAAGAAACCTTGGACGCTTTTATCGAAGCAATGATTAAAATTGCGAAAGAGGCTGAGTCCGATGCAACTCAAATCAAGAGTGCACCACATACGACGGTCGTTGGTCGTTTGGATGAAACCTTAGCCGCTCGTAAACCGGTGGTGAAATGGCAGGCGTGATTCGTTTTGCCTACCCCAATCAAACAAAATCGGTCAGCGTCACCGCTGCGCACTGTGAGCAAGATTGTGCACATTGTGGTGGTCATTACTTAAAACATATGTTGCCAATTTCGGCAATTGAGGCGAGCAATGCCACTAGTTTTTTAATTAGTGGCGGCTGTGAATCTGGTGGCAAGGTTCCGATTGCGGAGCATGTTGCAGAGCTGAGAGAGCTAAAGCAGGGCAGACGGTACAATCTCCATGTAGGTTTGATCGATGAAGATGAAATCGCAAAGATTGCTGAGATTGCTGATTGTGTTTCTTTTGATTTTGTTGGTGATGATGAAACGATTCGTGAAGTATTTGGGATTGAACGGACAGTACAGGATTATATCCATTGTTATCAAGCGTTACGTCAGCAGGTGAACGTGATGCCGCATATTTGCATTGGGCTGCAGGGTGGTGAGCTTAAAGGTGAATATCGCGCGATAGAACTTTTGCAAGAACTCGGCGTAGATGGCTTAACTTTTATTATTTTCACGCCAACGCGCGGAACGCGGTATGCGGAGTGTTCACCACCGAAGATAGAGGAAGTAGTAGAACTATTAAAGTGGGCGAGAAAAACTTGTCCGTCCATCCCCATTCACTTAGGCTGTATGCGGCCCGGGGGACGCTATCGCAGTGAAATTGATCAATGGGCGGTTAAAATCGGAGTAGATACGATTGTGAATCCTACCCCGAAAGCAGTGGAGCTAGCAAACGAACTAGGCAGGACGATTCAGCGAAGTGAGGAGTGCTGTGTATTATGAACCTTTGGAAAATTTCAGCAGGTACAGCTTGCGTGATTGGCAAAAAGAAAATCAAGGCGAATGCGCTGCCGACGACTGCTTATATCATGCTCGGGGAAAAGTGCAGCAATAATTGTCAGTTTTGTGCCCAGTCTCGGGAAAGTGAGGCACGGGCAGATTTGCTTTCGCGCGTGACTTGGCCGACGGTTGCGATTGAAGAAGCTACTGCTGGTATCAATGATGCTTATACCGCAGGAAAATTAAAACGAGCTTGCTTGCAGGTGGTAGGCAGTGTTGATAGCTGGAATACTACGGTGTGTGCAGTCGAGTCCTTACATAACCGTAGTAAAGTGCCAATTTGCGTATCAAGTCATCTGGAAACAGTAGAGCAGGCGGAAGAGCTGGTAGCAAGAGGTGCAGAAAGGGTTTGTATTGCGCTCGATGCCGTTACGCCAGTGTTATATGCAAAGGTCAAAAACGGTGATTGGGCGGCTAAGTGGAGTCTGTTACTCTCATGTGCAGAAGCTTTGCCTGGGCGTATCACTACGCATCTCATCGTGGGGTTAGGTGAAAGTGAAGAAGAAATGGTACAGCGGATGGCAATCTGTATCGATAAAGGCATCAGCATTGGTTTATTTGCCTTTACGCCTGTACGTGGAACTGCTTTGGCAGAGAAACTACCACCGAAAATTGCCCAATATCGGCGCATTCAGATTGCGCATCAATTGCTTAAACGTGGCTATTCGCAGGACGTTATTGCCTACCAAAATGGCTGTATTTCCGAGTTTAAAGTACCAGAAGCAGAGCTGATTGCGGTATTGATGGATGGGCAGGCTTTTCAAACGAGTGGCTGCGTGGATTGCAATCGTCCTTATTATAATGAGCGCCCCGGTGGTGTTATGTACAATTATCCTCATCCACTTACTTCACTTGAAGCGATGGAGGCAATAAAAGAGTGTGAGATTGTTAGGAGAGCGCATGATGAACTGGCGGATGATTAACAGTGGAATCGCGGATGCTATAGCGAATATGGCGGTTGATGAAGCCATACTACTGTCACATAGTGCTGGAAAAGTTCCCCCGACACTCAGATTTTATGGCTGGAAGCCAGCGGCAGTTAGTTTAGGCTATTTTCAACGGTCTAGGTCCGAAATAGATGTAGAGCAATGTAAAGAGCGGCAAATTGATGTGGTGCGAAGGTTAACTGGCGGTAGAGCGGTACTGCATGATGCTGAGCTGACCTATAGTATCGTAGTGCGGGAAGATGATCCACAGATTCCGCGAACGATCACGGCATCGTATTGCTATTTTAGCAAGGGCCTCTTAGCAGGACTTGAAAAGCTGGGTATCAAAGCGGAAATGACTGTACCGCTCGCGGCATATGGACAGAAAAAAAAGCAACCTACGTCAGCGGCTTGCTTTGATGCTCCTTCTCATTATGAACTTACTGTAGCAGGGCGAAAGCTCGTTGGTAGTGCCCAAGTGCGCAAAAACGGTGTGATTTTACAACATGGATCCTTGCTTTTACGGTTTTCCGCTAAGCAGTTCGTAGACTTATTGCGAATACAATCAGAAGAAAAACGGGTGCAAACGATTGATATGTTAAAGAACAGGGCTACTTCTCTTGAAGACGTGCTGGGTAGACCAGTCACTTGGGAGGAAGTGTATCGTCCGATGCCGGAAGCGTTTGCGTCAGCATTAGGAATACAGCTAGAGCATGGTGAGCTTACAGAGGAAGAACAGGTAGTAAGTAGTGAACTTGCCGCCACAAAATACAGTCAAGATTCTTGGAATATGTTACGTTAATACGAGTCATAGCAAAATCGAGGGAGGGGAAACTATGCAATATGATGTAGCGGTAATCGGTGGCGGTCCCGGTGGCTATGTTGCCGCCATACGAGCCGCGCAATTAGGTGGAAAGATTTTGTTAGTCGAAAAAGATAAATTGGGTGGCGTCTGTTTAAACCGTGGTTGTATACCAACGAAGACGTTATTAAAGAGTGCAGAAAAATGGCAGGAACTAAAAAAATGCGCTGAATTTGGTTTGCAGGCGGATAACATAGGGTTTAATTTTGATGCGATTATGGAGCGGAAAAATCAAGTGGTCAGCAAACTGCGGGGCGGGATTGAGCAGTTAGTTAAAAGCAACGCGATAGACCTAGTATATGGGGAAGCGATGCTAGATAGTACAAATCGCCTCCGTGTTAAACAAGATGATGGGCAAATCAGTTATGAAGCAAAAAACATCATCCTTGCTACGGGGTCTGTGCCAATGAGTCTACCAATACCGGGGCGGGAACTGGCTGACGTTATCGACAGCAATCAACTGCTAGAAATGACCGAGGTACCACGCAGTATGATCGTAATCGGCGGCGGTGCGGTAGGCATCGAGTTTGCCGCTATTTTTCAATCCTTTGGTTGTGAAGTTACCGTAGTAGAAATGCTGCCAACGATTTTACCGAATGTCGATAGTGACTTAGTAAAACGGGTAGGTATTCCGCTACGCAAACAGGGCATTAAAATGCTGACCAAGACAAAAGTAACGAGTATAGAGGAAAGTGCTGACGGTGTTAAGGTTTTCCTTGATAATGGCAAGGGAATCCAAGTGCTTGCTGTAGAAAAAGTATTGATAGCAACTGGACGAAAACCTGTAGTAGAGGGACTTGGTCTTGAAAATGCAGGAGTTGAGTATAGCAAGCGCGGTATCAAAGTAAATGAAAAAATGGAGACCAATATAGCAGGCATTTATACCATCGGTGATACAACTGGACAAGAAATGTGGGCACATGCCGCCTCAGCAGAAGGCATGGTTGCCGCCGAAAATGCAATGGGCGGGAATGCTATCATGGATTACAGCGCAGTGCCAGGCTGTATATTTACGACACCAGAAGTAGCGATGGTTGGTCTTACCGAGCAAGCGGCTGAGGCACAAAATATAGCGGTAAAAGTCAGCAAGTTCAACTTCGCCAGCAACGGCAAGGCTGTTTCCATGGGAGAAACAGATGGTTTGGTGAAAATCATCGCCAATGCTGATAACGATAAGATCATAGGCATGCACATCCTCGGCGCCCACGCCAGCGACCTCATCATGGAAGGTGCAATCGCCATCCGTAATGGGCTAAAAGCAGAGGACATTGCGAAAACGATTCATCCCCATCCAAGTTTATCTGAGACAATAATGGAAAGTGCCCACGGGATAAATGGGGATATGATTCATCAGGTGTTATTGAAGGGACGGTAGTGTTTGGGGCGAACGTGATAGATTGATAAAAGTAGAACTCCTGTTTATTTTCACAGGAGTTCTATTTTTTTACATGTAAATTTATAAGGTTTCGGTATAAGATGATTATCCAAAGATACATAATTGGGTTCCAGCGATGAAATATACATAAAATTTACTTATTCAGATATGTGCAGAATTTGAAATGTGTCATATTTTGTATCTGGATATTCTTTATAGAAATAAAACATGCTATATTTCCATTTATCTGGATTGTATATGCAAACTCTACCAGTATAACTTTTATCGCTTATCGAAGAAGTTGAAACACTATTTCTAAAGTTAGTTAGCGTCACGTCTGAAGAAATTTCATTTGTAACTTCAATCACATAGTTTGAGGTGTTAAAATGATCTGTTAGTTCGATTAAAATAGGAATACCTATATTAACATTCTGCCAGCCAAAAGATTTGATGATATTATCATAGTAGCCATCAAATAAAAATTTATTCATACCAATATTACTTTTCCATACATATAAGGGAGCATAGAGATTTTCAAAACCGTTAACGCCTTTTTCTTTGATCAAGTAACACTTAAATAATAAATCATCAAAGCCGTCTGTTTTAAAACCGTTCTCGCTAACTCTTGCTTTTATTAAGTCCATATTATAATCACTGGGTAAAGTAATTTTATATTGCATTCCAATCATTTTAATAGCCTCCTTTTGAGTTTTGATTGTTTACTTGTAACTTAAGTATATTTCATTTTTAAAAGGTTGTATAATTTTCAATAATTATATATAGTATCATTATTAGTGATATTAAAGAGGAGATAGCTATATGGAGTTAAATGATATTAAAATATTTATTGAACTATATAACAATCAATCGATAACAAAAACAGCAGAAAAACTAAATTATACGCAATCTAATATTTCCACTCGGTTAATGAAGCTGGAAAAAGAATTTAATGCAGTATTTTTTACAAGGACGAAAGCAGGGCTAGAAATTCTTCCAGCAGCTGAACGTTTTATGAAGTATACCTTGCAAATAGATCAGGCAGTGAATAATTTACAGCATGAATTTAGTATTGAAAATAAAGAAATCAACATTGCTTCAACGCAATTATTATCTAGATTATACTTTCCATCATTATATAAATATAACAATGATTTTTGTTTACATACAGCATCAACAAAGAAATTAGTAAGAGGATTTGATAATAAAATTTTTGATATTATAATTACCCATACTGAAATGAACATTGAGAAGGAAGTTGAACTTTGTCATAAGTCTGAATTATTATGCTGGGCTCAGTCAGAAAAATTCATTAATACTAAAGGAGAAAAAAGCAGCATAATTGTAAGCAGAGATAAAAGTTGTCCGCTTAGAAATGTTTCTTTTAATACAATTACACGGAATAAATTAGATATGCCAATCATCGAAGTTGATACCTTAGATTTAATGTTCTCTCTACTTTCTTCCGTTAATAGCATTGCACTGTTACCAAAAAAAATAATGGATAGTGAAAATAAACTAGTGGAATTTTCAAAACTTCCAACTGAATTTTTAGATGTTTTCTTTTATTGTTATAACAAAGAGCATGGTGCTCTTTTAGAAAATCTATTTTAGCTATCGCCATTCGTAATGGATTAAAAGCAGAGGATATTGCGAAAACGATTCATCCTCATCCAAGTTTAACTGAAACAGTAATGGAAAGTGCCCATGGGATAAGTGGGGATATGATTCATCAGGTGTTGTTGAAGGGGCGGTAGCTGGGGGCGAACGTAATAAATTGATGAAAGTAGAAAAAATAGAACTCCTGTCAAATTTTTGTAGAATTTGGCAGGAGTTTTGCATATTTTAGGGGAAATGTTATGAAGATACTTTAAAGATGGTAGATTCTGATTATTAGATTGACGTGTCAGAAGGATATATGTAAATATAATGGGTGAAAATAATTATTAGAATAGGAAAGATAAGTATGATGACTATAGATAAAATTGATTTTTCTAAGTTTAAGCCCTACGATGGAAAGCAAACAAAAAGTTTTGAACAATTTTGCTATGAGATAGCAAAGAATCAATTTTCTCATCTGGGAAAATTTACACCTATTGATGGCAGTGGCGGAGATGGAGGCATAGAGTTTTATTTAGAACTTGCTAACGGAGAGCTTTGGGGATGGCAGTGTAAATTTTTTTCAGGTAGTGGTCGTTTGCAAGAAAGTAACCGCAAACAACAAATTCAGAAATCATTAAAAACGGCTTGTGAAATTCATCAAAATTTAAAAAAATGGTTTTTGTGCTTAAAAACTGACCTTACAGGAGCTAGTAAAGCTACAAAAGACAAAGTTTCTAGTGGTGAAATTGGCTGGTTTGATAGTACATTGAAAAGCAAAATTCCCCCTGATATGAATGTGGAGCTAGTTTTGTGGGGGGCTAGTGAACTCACTAGCTATTTAGTTAACCCTAACAATAGTGGTATTCGAAGCTTTTTCTTTGGGGATTTAGGAGTAAATCAAGAGTGGTTCAAAAGAAGATTTGAAGATAATTTTGAAAAAGTAAGAAATAAATATGATCATGATCTTCACTGTATTGATGAATTTAATAAATCTATTATTGAGTGTGCTTTATTAGACGAAAGTTATAATTTGCGGTTAGAAAATCTAAAAATTAAGCTAGGTGGCATATCAAAGAATTTCTTTGATTCTTTAAGTCGTTTTTCTAAGGCTGAGCATGTTGAGGCTAAAGGACAAGATGCTTTTGATAATTATATTCTAACATATAATCAAGTTTATAAACTTATGGAAATAGCGATACAAAAAGTAGATTTATTAATAGAATATTTTGATGAAAATGTCGAGAATGAAATAAATGTATTTAACATTGAAGACATTGTAAATAAGTATAATAAATTAACTGAATCTAATTATGACTGTTTTGATGAAGAATCATATTTATATCGAGAAGGTAAAAATGTCTACTATATTTCGCAAGAGTTTCAAGAAATATATGAAAGGTTTTTTAGAAATTACTTTCATTCATCACAAAAGGCACTACATTTTTTAGGTGATGCCGCTAACGGGAAAACACATCTGTCTTGCGATATCGCATATTCAAAAATTAGTAATAATAAACCAGCTATATTTATTACTGGGGATAAATTTTCTAATTCCAGTTCAATAACAGATGTATTCTTGAAAAATTTAGACGTTCCATCTAATTATAACTTTGAACAATTATTAGAAGAATTAGATACTTATGCATCTGTGATTAAAAGTAAAATCCCAATTATTATTGATGCTTTAAATGAAACAACCTATAATGGTTTATTTTCTTCTATATGGCAAGATAATTTAGCATCTTTTCAAAAAAAAATTACAAAAACTCAAAATTTAATATTAGTTACAACATGTAGAATTTCTTATAAAGAAAGAATTTGGGATACGGATACAACTACTAAATTTAATTTTATATATGGGTTTGGTGATAACGAAACCTTAGAAACAGCGGTAAAAAAATATTTTCATAAATATAATTTAAAAACAGATTTAACTTTTGTTGATATCAAAAAATTTAAAGATCCAATATTATTGAAGATATTTTGTGAGATGAAAAAATCCAAAGAAAATAAAGAGATAGAAGTAAATTTAGAAGAGGAATCAACGTTTGATATTTTTAATCAATATATTTTAAAGACTAATACAAGTCTGACAGCAAAACATTCTTTCTTAAGGCAAAATGAACCTTTTATTTCTAGGTCATTATCAACATTCACTAAATATCTATGGGATAATAACGTACGAGAAATCCCAATTGAAAAATTTTATGCTTTAATGGA
>Ga0316613_10000794_pt1 | contig 23259 bp, 15 predicted proteins | sample OWC_soil_day10_C_2_FD_207647 | JGI IMG/M metagenome (GOLD analysis project Ga0316613, IMG submission 207647) | Wetland soil microbial communities from Old Woman Creek delta, Ohio, United States - OWC_soil_day10_CT_b | ecosystem: Environmental > Terrestrial > Soil > Wetlands | place: USA: Ohio...
GGCCGAAGGCGGCAACGATTTCTTCCTCGGTTTCGGGAATGGAGCGGTGCAACCGGTCTCCGTAGGTCGATTCGACGAGCACGACGTCGGCTTCGGGGATCACTTTTTCCGGGTCGCGCAGTACCGGCCGGCTATGCATTCCGAGGTCGCCGGAAAACACCAGCTTGCGCGGACGGCCATGCCCGCTGACAGTGATTTCCAGCCAGGCCGATCCAAGGATGTGGCCGGCGTCGTGGAAACAGACCTGGATGTCACCGGCAGGGGAGAAGTGTTCGCCGTAACGAGCGGGCTTCAGTTGCGTCAGCACCGTCTGGGCTTCTGCCACCGTATAGAGCGGCGCCTGCACGCCGCGTTCGCCCTGACCGCCGCGCCGGCGGTGGCGCAATTGCCATTCGGATTCCTTCTCCTGTATGTGCGCGCTGTCCGGCAGAAGCACGCGAAGCAGATCGATACTGGCCGGCGTGGCATAGACGGGCCCGCGATAGCCAAGTACCGCGAGGCGTGGCAACAGCCCGGAATGATCGATATGCGCGTGGGTCAACAGCACGAAGTCGATGTCGCGTACATCGCTGCCGAAATTCAGCGCGCGCAGGTTCTTGGTCCGCGCCTCGGGGCCGCCCTGGAACATGCCGCAGTCGACAAGGAAACGGGTGCTTCCCGTCTCGACCAGCGTGCAGGAGCCGGTGACTTCGCCTGCGGCTCCGAAAAAACTGATTTTCATGATCGTTGTCTCCTTGCCGCTGGCGTCGTGTTCGAAGGGGCGTTTTCTAGCTGCGGTTGGCCGCAGCCCATTGTTGCCAGCGCCATGAGTCGCGGCACATGTCGTCGAGTCCGCGCTCCGCACGCCAGCCAAGCAGCTCGGCGGCCAGCGACGGGTCTGCGTAGCACTGGGCGACATCGCCGGGGCGCCGTGCCACGATCTTGTAGGGAACCGGGCGGTTGCTGGCCTTTTCAAAAGCATGAACTACGTCGAGCACGCTGTAGCCCTGGCCGGTGCCGAGGTTGACGGTCATTACGCCATTGCTCTTTTCCAGCGCCTTCAGCGCCGCCAGGTGGCCTCGCGCCAGGTCGACGACGTGAATGTAGTCGCGCACGCCGGTGCCGTCCGGTGTCGGATAGTCGTCGCCATAGACGGAAAGTTGCTGCAGCTTGCCGATGGCGACTTGCGTGATGTACGGCATCAGGTTGTTGGGGATGCCGTTCGGGTCTTCGCCGATGATTCCCGATTTGTGCGCGCCGACAGGGTTGAAATAGCGCAGCAGCGAAATCTTCCAGTTCTCGTCCGAACGCGCGAGGTCGCGCAGGATGTCTTCGAGCATCAGCTTGGAGCGTCCGTACGGATTGGTTGCGGAGAGCGGGAAATCCTCCCGGATCGGCACGCTTTTCGGGTCGCCATACACGGTGGCAGACGACGAGAAGACGAGGGTCTTGACGCCCGATTCGGCCATGACTTCAAAGAGCGCGACGCTTCCCGAAATGTTGTTGTCGTAGTAACGCAATGGCTGCGCGACGGATTCTCCAACGGCCTTGAGTCCGGCGAAATGGATGACGGCATCGATGGCGTGCTGGCGGAATACGTCGCGTAGCGCGCCGCGGTCGCGAATGTCCACCTCCATGAACGCGGGCCTAGTTCCGGCGATCTTCTCGATGCGGTCGAGCACCGCCGGCTTGCTGTTGGAGTAATTGTCGATGATGACCAGGTTGTAGCCTGCGGCCAGGAGTTCGACGCAGGTATGGGAACCTATGTATCCGGCGCCGCCGGTGACGAGTATGTTCTGCATGGCGTTGGTGGTTGTTTGTAGGTGGATTGGTGTTGGTTTTGTTGGTTTTGCGGGTTTCGCTGGCTTATTCGGCGGCTTCGCCGCTGTTGATCCAGCGCAACGATTCCATCAGGAAAGAATTCAGCACATTGCGGTCCAGCCCGGTTCCCAGGAATCCGGAAAGAATCTGATCGCACCCGAAGGCATCCTCGGAATCGTAACACTCGACCAATGCCAGCATCTTGCCGAGAATCCCTTGGTAGGACTGGAGCGCCGCGACGATTTCCTGTTCGAGAGCGATCTGTTCGAATATCTCGTTCATCGGCAGTCCCAGCGCGGACGGCATCATCGACATGATGCCGGTGATGAACGCCTGGCCCGCCAGTTCGGCGTCCTTGGGGCGTTGCTGGTTCGCCAGCATTTCCATCATCCGGCCGCGCAGCGCGGCGACCTGGAGCAGCGGGGTGCGGCTGGCGTCGGGGGATTTTCCGGCCGGAGTCATGAGCAGAAGCTGAAGCCAGCGCTGCAGCTGCCGGCGGCCGAGCACATTGATGGCCTGGCGCAACGAACTGATGCGCCGCGAGACCCCGAAAGCCACCGAATTGACGATGCTCAGCAGATTGACCGCGAGTGCGGGGTCGCGCTTGAGGCCTTCTTCTATCTTGACGGTGTCGGCGTCGCGCGCGGTGAGGTTGATGAGCTGGATGATCGCGGCTTGCGATGCGGACAGGCGGCGGCCGCTGACGAGCTCGGGCTGTGCGAAGTAGTACCCCTGGAAGAGCTGAAAACCGCAGTCGCGGCAGCGCGCGAAGTCCTCGCGCGTTCTGACTTCCTGTGCCAGCAGCTTGAGCGGCAGCCGCGTCAGCGGGCCGGCAAGTTCCTGCAGCTCTTTCGTACTCTTGCCCTGAATGTCGATCTTGATGACGTCTGCGCGGGGAAGCAGCGGCGAGCACTTTTCGTCGAGCCCCGTGTAGCCTGAGAGCGCCAACGCATAGTGTCTTTCACGCAGGACACGGCAGCGTTCAAGGGTGCGTTCGTCGGGGGTGCGGTCGAGCGCGACCTGGAGCACCACGTTTTCTGCCGGGAGCGCCTCGATGGCGTCGTCGTGCAGAAAGTCCTGGTCGACGCGCAGGAACGCCTTGTGACGGCCCAGGGCGCTGCGCACGCCCAGTTCGGCATAGGCAGCGCAAATGAGCATGGCAGGATTTGCGCTACCGTTTCCTGAGACAGCTTCGCTGGATGGCTGCAACTGCAGTTCGTAACCAACCAGCTCCTGTTGCAGATCCAGGATCGGCTGGCGGCAGAGATAGGCCTCGCCCAGTGCGGATTCAGTCATTGGTGTGCTCGTCAGATATCATCTTCAGCTTTCTCCCGTCCCAGATTGTTCGCCCAGTACAGGGCCTGTGCCAGGCATTCGTCAAGGAACTCCAGGGAAATCCCCGGCACGCGCTGCACGGCTTCGGCGAATACATCAGGATCGGTCTGTTCGGTCGCCTGGGCAAGCAGTAGCAGGTGGCCGAGTTGCCCGGTCTGCTCCGTCAGCGCCTGTCTGACACGCGGGGCGACCGGCAGGTGGGTCAGTATTTCCTCCATTTGCACGCCGAGCAGCGCCGGCATCAGCGACATGATGCCGACCATGAAGGCCTGGTCGGAAAATTCCCGGTTTCGCGGCACGAGTTTTTCAGCCAGCAGTTCCATCAGCCTGCCCCGCGTCGCGGCGAGCGGCAGCAGCGGATTGTCTCCCTGGCCATTGCCTTTGGGGTTGGTGTAGATCAGGAGTTGAAGCCAGCGTTGTAGTTGCCGGCGGCCGAGAATGGTGATGGCATGGCGCAGCGAGGTGATGCGTGTCGTCAGGCCGTTGCTGACCGAGTTGGTCAGCCGCAGCATGTTGACTGTCAATCCCGGTTCCACCTTGAAGGCGTTCTCGATTTCGCTGGTTTCCGCGTCCCGCAGAACCAGCCCGAGCAAGCGCAGGAGCGCGATCTGCGAGGGGTTGAGCTTCTTGCCGACGATGATCGCCGGCTTGGCGAAATAGTATCCCTGGAACAGCTCGAACCCCAGGTTCTTGCACAGTTCCACCTGCTCGGCCGTTTCCACCTTTTCGGCCAGCAGCTTCTTGCCGAAAGGCTGGAGATCGCGGACCAAATTGGCCAGGTGGCCCGCGTCCATGTCAAGCATGTCAACCTTGATGATTTCGGCCAGTTCGAGCAGCGGGCGATACGCCTCGTCGATCTTGACCACGTCATCGATCGCCAGTGAAAACCCCTTGTCACGCAGGTGCTGGCAGCGGGCGACTACTTCCGGCGTGGGGGCAACCGTCTCGAGAATTTCGAGGACGACGACCTTGGGCGGAAGGGCCTCGATCAGATCGTTGAAAAGGAATTCCTGGTCGACGTTGATGTAGCCGCGATACGGCCCCAGCGTTTCGTTGGCGCTCAGTTCGGTGAACGCATTGGCGATGACGGTGGCGGTGGCTTGCGCGGGATCGGTGATTTCCGCGCGATTGCTGGTGAATATGGGGCCTTCGCGAAAAAGCAGTTCGTAAGCCAGCAGTTGCTGCTCGCGCCCCAGAATCGGCTGTCGTCCAAGGAATATTTGCGAGCGGTGTGTCTCAGGCATGTCGTGTCAGGCGCCATCGGCTATCGCACGATGGGATGTTGTTGTGCGGGCATTGTAGCGACATCGCCCGATCGTTGCGACCTGGCATGGTCACGATGTGCTCCGCGCCAGGTTGTTGGCCCAGGTCAAGGCACGCATCAGGCAGTTGTTGGCGTAGGCCGTATCGATGTCCGGAAGACGCCGGAAAACTTCGTTGGCCTTCTGGTGGTTTTCCTCTTCCAGTGATTCGACCAGGCTGAGCAGGTCGCCAAGAACTCCCGAGCGGTCGCCGAGCGCGTCCTGAACCGGCTTTGCCAGGGGAAGCTGGGCAAGAATCTCCACCATGGAGGCGCCGATAAGCGTTGGCATCAGTGACAGGATGCCGACCATGAAGGCCTGGTCGATGAGATCGCGCCCTCCGCGTTTTACGTCGGGCGTCCGGTCGACGAGCAATTCCATCAGCCTGCCGCGTGTCGCGGCTAACTGCAACAAGGGGTTGACCACCGGATCGGAACTCGATGCGCCGCTGTACAGCAGAAGCTGAAGCCAGCGCAGCAACTGGCGCCGGCCGAGAATGGTGATGGCGTGGCGCAGCGAAGTGATCTTGGTGGGCAGGCCGCCTCCGGCCGAGTTCGTGAGGCGCAGCAGGTTGAGCGTCAAAACCGGCTCCTGCTTGAAGACCTTTTCGATCTCCGCGGTGTCTGCGTCCTGACTGATCAGCCCGAGCAGCCGCAGCAACGCTACTTCCGAACTCTGCAGACGTTTTCCCTGAATGACCGTGGGTCGGGCGAAGTAGTAACCCTGGAAGAGGTCGAAGCCAAGATCGTGGCACAACTGCATCTGCTCGTGGCTCTCGACCTTCTCCGCCAGCAGTGTCTTATGCAGCGGCTTCAGCGCGGGGGCAAGCTGTTTGAGGCGTTCCGGTTCGACTCGCGTGACATCGACCTTGATGACCTCGACGAGTTGGAGCAGCGGCTTGTCGTGATCGAGCGATTCGGGGCGCACATGCGTTGCCAGAATGTAGCCGGCCTGGCGCAATTGCTCGCAGCGGGCGATCATTTCCGGCGTTTGCGGCACCGAGTCGAGAATTTCGAGCACGACCGTGTGGGGCGGCAGGGCATTGATCAGGTCGCTGAACAGCAGGCCTTGGTCAACCTTGATGAAGCCCTGGTACGGCCCCAGCGCATCGGCCAGCGAGAATTCCGTGAAGGCGTTGATGATCACGGTCGCCGTGGCCTGGTTGCCATCCAGGAAACTGGCGAAATTGCCTTTTTCCGCGCTGGCGTTACGGAACAGCAGTTCGTAGGCGAACAACTGCTGCTTTCGATCGAGGATAGGCTGGCGACCGAGAAAAACATCCTGCAGATTTGCGGCGGGCATGGGGACTCCTTTCTGGCGTTCGGTCAGGACCAATCGCGCATGCTTCTTTACCTAATCTTAGCATTCCCCGGCCAAAACGCTCGGAAGAGATGCTCGGCCTGCCTTGGTGCGTGGCAGGAGCTTAGCTTCTTTCACGCGTTTTTTCATTCGTGTTGATTCTTTGCAATGGAGTGACCATAATAGTTCGAGAATCAAACTAAGGCCTGCCGTCTCGTCGCGTGCAACCGATGGACGTTCGAACGAGGCGAAGCAGAGTCAGTCACTCCATTACCGGCGGCCACTATTGTCATGACAATCACGGGGGATCAAAGCCTGCTGCGGGAGATCAATCGAATGGCGATTGTGCGTGCCGTTCAGCGACTCCCCGGGCTGTCGCGAGCCGACCTGTCCAAGGAAACCGGCTTGACGAAGTCGACGATTGGCCTGCTGGTTCAGGATCTGATCGACGAAGGCTGGTTGCGCGAATCCGATGTGCAGGCGACCGGAGCCATCGGGCGCCGGCCGACTCCGCTGTTCCTCGACGGCATGCGCATGGCCATCATCGGCGCGGACGTGAGCATTGACAGCATCAATGTCCTGACGGTTTCGCTGACGGGAGATGTCCTGAACGATGTTTCGGAGCCTTTGACCGACCATAGTCCCGAGGCGGTGATCCATCGTCTTGCCGCCCTGGTGGCTTCGCTGATCGAACAGGCCAGGTCTGACGGACGCCTCCTGCTTGGAGTTGGCGTGGGCGTGCCTGGCACGGTGTTCGGGCAGCAGGGTACCGTCAAGCTGGCGCCGAATTTCGCCTGGCGCGATGTGGCCTTCCGCGCCAATCTCGCCCACGAGCTTGCTCTGCTCGGCGTGCCGGATCTGAGCGTTCTGGTACAAAACGACTACGACGTGGCGGCGTTGGGCGAGTACGAGTTCGGCGAGGCTCCACTGCCTGATCCCTTGATCTACCTCGGGCTGGGTGTTGGCGTCGGGGCCGGCGTGATCGTTCGGGACAGGCTGTTCCTCGGGGCCGAAGGGTTTGCCGGTGAAGTCGGGCATTCGATCCTGCAACTCGAGGGGCCGGTTTGTTCCTGTGGACGGCGAGGATGCGCCGAGGCGTTCATCGGATTGCGGGCGATAAGTACGCGGATTTCCGGTCACGCCAACGATCTCCTCCCGGTCGATACCATTTGCCGGTTGCTCGAGCGCGGGGACGAGGCGGCGCTGTTGTCCGTGAGGCGGGCGGGCCACTATCTTGGGGTGCTGATCCAGAATCTGTGGACGTATTTCAACCCGGGCCGGATTGTGATCGGTGGACCGGTCTGTGAATTCGGCGCCTCGCTGCTTGATCCCGCCTACGCCTGTCTCGACCGCTACGCAAAGGATTGTGCGCTGACCTTGCCCGAAATCAGGCTGGCGCGGTTCGGTTCGCAGTCGATTGCCATCGGTGCCGCGGCGTTGGTCAAGCATGCGTTGCTGCGGCCGCTCGAATTCCGCTTTTACGAGCAGTAAGGTGCGTTGCATCGGGTTGTTGGAAGGTGGGCTGTTGGGAAGCAAAAACCAGTTGCATTAGTACGAACAATGAACTAATGTTTCCAACCATAGTGTTTCGAGCAGACCGGCGGTGAGCCGGTTGTCGAGAGACAAAAAAGAGAGTTGGTGCCCGACGGCAAAAAAAAAAGAAGCGCCGGGGCTTGATGGAGGGGATTTGATGCACATGGAAATCGATCGCCGCAACCACGGTGCATTCGAGGCAGGCTTGCCCGGGATGCGTGCTTTTGCGCCGAGTGAAAACTCTGACAAAAACATGTGCCCGTTCTGTTTTTCCTGTGCTGGAGTTGTATTCCCGATCCGTAGCGTTGCGCCTTCCCTTTGCAGGGATTATCCGGATGCGTTGGAAAGCCGCGGAGCGTTTGCCGCAAGCCAGTGCGATGCACGAATTCCTGATGATTGTTTGGCTGGTTGGAGTCTGGTGGGTTGTAGCAGCATTTGACATCAATAAGTGTAGTAGTCACGGTTGGGGCGTTCTTCCCCTTTTATTTCAAGGAGATTTAGATGAGCCGTTTTACCATTCGCCGTACCCTGCTTTCAGTTCTCGTAGCCACTGCGGCATGCGCTTCCATGCCGGCTTTCGCTTCCAAGGAAAAACCCGTTATCGGTTTCTCGATTGACGATCTGCGCGTAGAGCGTTGGGCGCGCGACCGTGACTATTTCATCGATGCAGCCAAGAAGCTTGGCGCCGAAGTCAGCGTTCAGTCAGCGGATGGCGATACCGCCAAGCAGGTAGCGCAGATTGAAAACCTGATTTCCAAGAAAGTTGATGCTCTGGTGATCGTGCCGAAGGATCAGTCGACGCTGACCAACGTGCTCAAGGAAGCGAAGAAGGCCGGGATCAAAGTCATTTCCTATGACCGCCTGATCAAGAGCCCGGATATCGATGTCTATATTTCCTTCGACAACGAGCGTGTCGGCTTCATGCAGGGCGAAGCGCTGATGAAGGCGATGCCGAAGGGCGGAAACGTTTATGTCCTTTCCGGCGACCCCGGCGACAACAACGCCAAGATGTTCAAGGGCGGTGCAATGAAGGCGATGGATCCGTTCATCAAGAAGGGTTCGATCAAGATCCTCGGCGAGCAGGCCGTCAAGGACTGGCTGCCGGCCAATGCGCTGTCGATCGCCGAGAACGTGCTGACGCAACACCAGAACAAGATTGATGGTTTCCTCGGGCCAAACGACGGAACAGCCGGCGGCATCATCCAGGCCCTGGCCGGCCAGAAGCTGGCAGGCAAGGTTCCGGTGACCGGACAGGATGCTGAACTGGCGGCGTGCAAGCGCATTCTTGCCGGTACGCAGACCATGACGGTTTACAAGTCGCTGCGCCTGATCGCAACCGAAGCCGCCAAGGTGTCCGTTGCCCTGGTCAAGGGTGAAAAGGTCGAATACAAGGCTGAAAAGGCCGAAGGCGGCATTCCGCAGATCCTGCTGGACCCGATCGTGATCACCAAGGAGAACATGGATACTCTGGTGAAGGACGGCTTCTACACCAAGGACCAGTTGGGCCTGAAGTAATCGCGTATCCGGAACTGCGAAATACGCGCGAAAGATCGTCATTCCGGCCATTGCCGGGATGACGGAAGTGGAACGGTCAGGGCGGCTTCTTGCCGCCCTTGCCGAATCGAACAAAGTGAATGAAGCAAGACGGGGGAATCATGTCCGAATATCTGCTGGACATGCGGGGAATCGTCAAGGATTTCAACGGCGTGAAAGCGCTTGACGGAATTGACCTCAAGGTGCGGCCGGGCGAGATCGTTGGCCTGTGCGGCGAAAACGGGGCCGGCAAGTCCACGCTGATGAAGGTGCTGTCGGCCGTGTATCCCTATGGGACATGGACCGGCCAGATCTTCTGGGAAGGCAAGGAGCTCAAGGCAGAATCGATCCGCCAGACCGAGGAAGCCGGAATTGTCATCATCCACCAGGAGTTGATGCTCGTTCCGCAGCTGTCGGTGGCCGAAAACATCTTCATGGGCAACGAGATCAAGTTTCCCGGAGGCCTGATGAACTATTCGGCGATGTACAAGCGCGCCGAAGAACTGATGGCCGAACTCAAGATGCCCGACGTCAACGTGGCGTTGCCCGTCTATCATTACGGCGGTGGTCACCAGCAACTGATCGAGATCGCCAAAGCGCTGAACAAGAAAGCCAAACTGCTGATTCTCGACGAACCGACGTCGTCGCTGACCAAATCCGAAACCGAAATCCTGCTGGACATCATCCGCGACCTGAAACGCAAGGGCGTTGCGTGCGTGATGATCTCGCACAAGCTGGACGAAATCGCCGCCGTCTGCGACACCATCAGCGTAATCCGCGACGGAACGCATGTCGGCACGCGTCCGATGAGCGAAATGGATACCAACGAGATCATCACCATGATGGTCGGTCGTGAAATCAAGAATCTATTCCCGCGCGAAGAGCATCCGATTGGCGATGTCTTCTTCGAGGCGCGCAATGTAACCTGCCTTGATGTCAATAATCCCAAGCGCAAGCGGGTGGACAACATTTCCTTCAAGCTGCGCAAGGGAGAAATCCTGGGGGTCGCCGGGCTGGTAGGCGCCGGGCGTACCGAGCTGGCGATGGCCATCTTCGGGTGCTATCCCGGGCAGAGCCAGGCCGAGTTGTGGCTCGAAGGTCAGAAAATCACCGTCGGTTCGCCGCGCGAGGCGGTGTCTCAAGGCATCTGTCTTGTCCCCGAGGATCGCAAGCGGCACGGCATCGTCCCGCTGCAGGGGGTCGGCGCGAACATCACCATGGCTGTTCTGGCCGACTATGCCAAGTTCGGCGTGATTGATGCAGAACGTGAGTTGCATCAGATCGAGAAATCCATCGCCCGCATGCGCATCAAGACGGCTTCGCCGGACCTGCCGATCAAGGGGTTGTCCGGCGGAAATCAGCAAAAGGCGGTTCTTTCCAAGATGCTGTTGCCCAATCCCAAGGTACTCATCCTCGACGAGCCGACGCGCGGCGTGGATGTCGGCGCGAAGTACGAAATCTACAAACTCATGTTCGAACTGGTCAAGCAAGGGCTCTCGATCATCATGATCAGTTCGGAATTGCCCGAGGTGCTGGGTATTTCCGACCGTGTGCTGGTGATCGGCGAAGGTCAGTTGCGCGGCGATTTCGTCAACGACGGATTAACGCAGGAACAGGTGTTGACCGCAGCGCTTGGCCATACCAATGGCGAGTTGGCAGCATAAGCGGAAGCGCAGGCTTGATGGTCTTTTAGGGAAAGCGATACGAAAATGACAACCGGAACAAACAGCCTCAAACGGCTTTTTTCTCAATACAAGATCCTGGCGTTGCTGTTTGCGATTGCAGTGATCTGGGTATTCTTTGGACAGATCACCGATGGCGCCTTCCTGACGCCGCGCAACTTCTCCAATCTGCTCAGACAGATGGCCATTACCGGACTGCTGGCTTCCGGCATGGTGTTCATCATCATTTCCGGTGAAATCGACCTCTCGGTTGGTGCGACGCTCGGGTTGCTCGGCGGTGTGGCCGCCATCATGGACTACACCTACCACTTCCCCGTTCCGGTTACCGTCACGACGGTCATTCTTATGGGGATAGGCATCGGGCTGTTCAACGGTTACTGGGTGGCCTATCTGCGGGTGCCTTCGTTTATCGTCAGTCTCGCCGGCTTCCTGGCTTTCCGTGGTGTCTTGCTCGGGATCACCAAGGGGACGACGGTTCCGCTCGAATCGCCGGGCCTCGTCATGATCGGGCAAGCCTATCTACCAACCATGTTCGGCAATGTGCTCGGTGTCGCGGTGTTCGTGCTGATGGCCGTGTTGACCTTCAAGACGCGTGCCGGACGCGCCCAGCACGGGCTTTCCGTGCCGCCGCTCTGGCAGGATATGGCGAAGCTGTTCGTGATCGGCGCGATGATCATCGGTTTTGTATATACGCTCAACCTGTATGAGGGTATTCCTGTCCCGGTTCTGGTGACACTGATCATCCTTGGCCTGTTCAGCTTCATGGCCAACAAGACGGTATTCGGACGGCGCATCTATTCCATCGGTTCCAACCTGGAAGCAACGCGCCTGTCCGGGGTGAACGTCCGCGCCATCAAGATGCTGGTGTTCGGCCTGATGGGGCTGATGTGCGCCTTCGCCGGCCTGACGACCACGGCACGGCTGGCGGCGGGTTCTCCCTCGGCCGGTACGCTCGGCGAGCTTGACGCCATCGCCTCATGCTTCATCGGCGGCGCCTCCAGTCGCGGCGGGGTCGGCACAGTGTACGGCGCACTGATCGGTGCCCTGATCATGGCCAGCCTGGACAACGGCATGTCCATGCTGGGCGTGGATTCGTTCTGGCAGATGATCGTGAAAGGCTCGATCCTGTTGCTGGCGGTCTGGATCGACGTCGTGTCGGGCGCGGGCAGCGAACGCTGAGCCATCTACTGAAGAAGGGAATCGACGTGCAAATCCTGGGTATTGACGTCGGCGGAACGGGCATCAAATCCGCCATTGTCGAGACGAGTACCGGCGAACTTGTGAGCGAACGGCAGCGGATCGATACGCCGCGGCCGGCGACCCCGATGGCCGTCGGTGATGCGCTGAAAACCGTGGTGGATCACCATAAGTGGAAGGGGCCGGTCGGCATGGGATTCCCGGCGGCCATCCAGCACGGTATCGCGCGGACCGCTTCCAACATTGATAAATCTTTCATCGGCTTGCCGATTGCCGAGTACTTCACCCAACAGACCGGCTCGCAGTTCTACATCGCCAACGATGCCGATGTCGCCGGCATGGCGGAGATGCGGTTCGGGGCCGGCAAGGGGAACGACGGCGTCGTGCTGATCATCACCATCGGCACGGGCTTGGGTACTGCGTTGTTCAGCGAAGGACACTTGCAGCCGAACACGGAGTTGGGGCACGTCTACCTGGAGAACGGCCATGAGGCTGAGCGTTACGCCTCGGAAGCGGTACGGGTTACCAAGGATCTCAAGTGGAAGGATTGGGGTGAGCGCCTGAACCTCTACCTGTGCACCATGGAAAACCTGCTCTGGCCGGATTTGATCATTCTGGGCGGCGGTGTCAGCGAGAAGCTGCACAAGTTCTCGCCGATGATCACCACCAAGGCCCCCGTCGTTGCGGCCAGCTTTCTCAACCAGGCCGGCATCGTCGGTGCGGCGCTGTTTGCGGAGGCTGCGCTGGGGAAAGCCGGGAAGGTACGGCGCGGGTAGTTCCTGCGTCGGCGCTATCGCCGGTCAGCGGACTGGCGCGAAAGCGGTGTTTCAGGCGAAGTAATTGCGGTCAACGGTAGTCTTTTGGGGAGGTATTGTATGGAAGCGCATGCTACGCCCATGAAGAAAGTGGCCCTCGTTGCAGTTCTCGCATTGGCTCCGTTATGGGCATCGGCGGCGGGACTGAAGGCGCTGTCGCTGCAGGCAACGGGGGGCGTTACGCTGGCGCCGGGCTTCACCTCATCTGTCACCGAGTACAGTGCCGAAGTACAGAGCGATATTTCTGCGGTGGAAGTCGGCGCCTTGCCCGAACAGGACGGGGTGTTGATCAGCATCACAGTCAATGGTCAGCCTACCGATTCCAAGACCCCCAGGATTGCCCCGTTGAACATCGGACGGAATGTGATCAACATCCGGGCGGTCGATGTGAACGCTCAGTCGGTCCGCTCGTACGCGGTTACGGTCGAACGGCAGGACATCGGCGCCGTTGTGGCCAAGTTCCGCAAACAACAGTTCAAAGACCCCGATACCGGAGCAGTCATGCCCTATCGACTGTTCGTTCCTGAGGGAGCCAAACGTTCGAAATCCTACCCACTGGTTGTTTTCCTGCATGGCGGCGGCGAGCGAGGTTCCGATAACGAGAAGACGCTTACGGCCAACCAGGGCGGGACGATCTGGGCGATGCCGAAGGAACAGGCCAAGCATCCGGCCTTCGTGCTCGTTCCCCAGGCCAGGGATACGTGGGATGGCGGTTTTGGCTTGACGAGAGGACCCGACAACAAGCTTTCCTTGGCTCGCGTTTTCGAGCCGACCCAGGACATCAAGGTGGCTCATCGTCTGTTGATGAGTATCCTCGATGCGTATCCGAACATCGATCGGAAACGGCTGTACGTCGCGGGTCTGTCACAGGGCGGTTTTGGCGCCTGGAACTGGAACATCGCTCATCCCGAACTGTTTGCCGCAGTGGTGGCGATTGCCGGCGGGGCTGAACCGTCTGCGGTCAAGGTGCTCAAGGATAAGCCGGCGTGGGCGTTTCATGCTGCTTCCGACCCCGTGATTCCCGTCAGTTACGGCAGGGATACGATCGAGGCGCTCAAGGCGGCCGGTGGTCAACCACGGTACACCGAGTACGCCGCCGATACCTACTTCTATCCGATGGCCCATTTTTCGTGGGTGCCGGCGTTCCGCGATGCAACGATGCGGGAATGGCTGTTCTCGCAGACACAGTCACAGACGCGTCGCTGAAGAAAGAAAAAGCCGGGAAGCGCCTCGCAGCGGTTCTCTCTTGCGCCCATCAGGGCGCAAGAGCCCACTCGGCGGCCTTCCGGGCGTGTATGGCGGTCGTGTCGAACAGTGGCACCGGCGAGTCGGCCGCGCCGACCAGCAGCGATATTTCGGTACAGCCCAGGATGATGGCCTGAGCGCCTTCATTCGCCAAGGCATGCATGATTCCCCGGAATTCGGCGCGCGAACGGTCGGAAATGATCCCCTGGCACAGTTCGTCGTAAATGACGCGATGCACCAGTGCCCGGTCTGCTTCATTGGGAATGCGAAGCTCCAGCCCGTGACGTTCCGTCAGTCTTCCCTTGTAGAAGTCCTGTTCCATGGTGAATCGCGTCCCGAGCAGCCCGATCACGGAATGGCCCGCAGCCTTGATTTTCTCGCCGGTTGCATCGGCGATGTGAATGAGGGGAATGCCGACGGCGCTTTCGATGGCGGGCGCCACCTTGTGCATCGTGTTGGTACACACGACCACCGCTTCCGCTCCCGCTGCCTCGACGGCACGGGCGGCATGCGCCAGCAGTTGTCCCGCACCTTCCCAGTCGCCGCGATGCTGGAGTTGCTCGACTTCGGCGAAGTCGACGCTATAGAGGATGATCCGGGCCGAGTGTAGTCCGCCGAGGCTCTTCTTCACCCATTCGTTGATCTGGCGGTAGTAGGGAATCGTCGACTCCCAGCTCATGCCCCCGATAAGACCGATGGTTTTCAATTTCTGCTCCGCCGTGACATGGACGACGTCGACAATATCAACAAACGGAGGGGGCGAAGGGTACAGAAGGAACGGAGAGGGCGTCCCCTTCTGTACCTTCCATTTCAGCGGGCGGAGGTGCTGAATCGGGAGAGTTCCGCTTGCAACTCGCCGGCCATGGACCGCAACTGCGAGATGTTCTCCTGTGCTTGCGATATCGCGGCATGGTTGCGATCGGCCATCTGCACGATCTGTTCGATGCGTTGCGCGATGGCCGTCGCGGCGATGCCCTGTTCGCGAGTTGAATCGGCAATGCTGTGCACGTTCTGGGACGAACTGCGCGCATCCTCGCTGATCTCGTTGACCAGTTGTTGGGCCGAGCCGACAACGCCTTGTCCAGCCTGCATTTGTTCCTGTCCGTGTTGCATCGCGACGACGACCTGACCGATTTCTCCCTGGATGCCGCTGAGCAACTGTCCGATCTCGCTCGTCGCCGTTGACGTGCGTTCCGCCAGCTTGCGCACTTCGTCGGCGACAACGGCAAAGCCGCGTCCCTGTTCGCCCGCGCGTGCGGCTTCGATGGCGGCGTTGAGAGCCAGCAGGTTGGTCTGTTCGGCGATTTCGCGGATGACGTTGACGATGTTGCTGATGTTCTCCGAACGATCCGCCAGCTTGCCGGTGGTCGCGCCGGCGCTGTCCAGCGTGGTGGCGATGGCTTTGAACTGCGCGCGCGTCTCTTCAAGGCTTTCGATGCTTCGCTGAGCTTTCAGAAGAACCGCCTCGGATTGTTCGGCAGCATGGTTGCTGTTTTCGGCAACGACCTGCACGCTGACCGCGACCTGTTCGACGGACGCAGCAGTGGATTGCGCAGCGTCGGTTTGCACGACGGACGCCTGATTGATTCCCGATGCGATATCGGCCACGGAATTGACCGTCTGGTTGACCCGGGCGGTGAATTGCTGGATCCGACCGACCGTCTTGTCGAGCGAGTCCATCAGGTGGTTGTAGGAACGGCCGATGTGCGCCAGTTCGTCGCCGCCTCGCAGCGTGCTCCGCGTGTTGAGCGCAAGGTTCGTCGCCGCGTTTTCGATCTCGTCGCGGAGTTGCTGAACGCGGCGCGTCAGACGCAGGATGATGACCAGCCCCAGGGCCAACGATCCCAGCATGGCGACCGCGCTGATCGTCAGGTTGATGGCGCGCGTGCGCCTGTATTCGGAAAGCGCCAAGTCGTATTCGGCCGACGCATCGCTGACCAGTTGGTCGAGCGCCTTGTTGGTCTGGTCGCGGAACGTGCGGTAGTGCGTCGTGTAGGCGCCGCCGTAGATTTTCTTGGCTTCCTCCATATTGCCGCTGGATACCGCGTTCAGCATGGGCTGGAGACTCTCGTTCTCCATGGCGTTGAAAGCCTGCTGGATGGCGGTCATGTCGGCGACGCGTTGCGGGACGATCTGCGCCTTGATTGCCGCGTCGATGGCGGCGCGCATCGCCGGGATGTCTTCCTCGCGTGTTTCCTTGACACGGATCGCGCTCGTCTTATCGCCTCCCATGCCGACCTCTTCCAGAAACATTACGTCGATCGCCACACGCATGCGCGGCAGGCGCGAAGCTACCTCCCCCAGCGCACGGATCGGCTTTGCGCCGCTCAGATACAGTGTTTCGACATTGGATGAGAGGCGCTGCATCCCCCACTGCGACAAGCCGATCAGTGCCAGCATGGTGACGATGACGACGGCAAGCAGAACGGTGAGCTGCTGACGGAAGTTCATTCCTTGCAACATGGTGGGCTCCTTGAACCTGTTGAACGGGGCTGCGATATTACCTGATGTGCGTGTGTGATTCAGGTGCATTTGCGCGAGCGCAATTTGACTATAGTTGGTGTTGCGGAACACGCCAATGGTCTTGTTGTCGGGCCGGAAAGCGAGAAAGGGAAGCTTGTGATGCCTCCTGTAGTCACTGCGGCAGATTGACAAAGCCGGTGTTTGATGAAGAATCTGGTTTTTGGTTCGCTGCACGCGGGGTAAGGAGTGTCGCTGGCGTGAGCGTCAACCGCTGTCAGGGATCATCCAACACCATCACCACAACGAGTCACCACGCGGGAAAAGACAAATGAACAACATCACGATTGCCCAGCGCATAACCCTCACGCTTGCCGTTGCTTTGCTGCTGATGCTCGGCGTCGGCGGTTATGCGCTATGGGGATTGGGGGCGGCGCAGGGGCGCTTCGAATATGTGCAGGACAATACGATTCCCAGCACCAAGGCGTTGGGCGATGTCAGCCTCTCGGTGCAGCACATTCGCGTTGCCATCCGCGACCATATTCTTGCCGAGAACGCGGCGCAGATGGGCGAGAGCGAGAAGAGAGTCGTAGAGCTTCGCCAGGATGTCGAAAAAGGGCTGGCCCGTTATGAAAAGGAACTGCTTTCCGATGATCGGGACAGGGCACTGGCACAGGCCGACCGCGATGCATACGCGCGCTACATGAAAAGCGCCGATGCGGTCCTCGAAAGCTCCCGTGCGCTGGACACGCTTGCCGTGCACACGGCGCTTTCATCAACGGGTGAGTTCACCGTATCCGCACGTGCCCTGACCAAAGCGCTGGCCGACCACATGGACTACAAGTGGAAACTTTCCGATGACATGCGCAAGGCTAATCGCGCGGACTACGATACGGAGCGCTGGGTCCAGGTATCGCTCATGCTTCTTGCATTGGTTGTGGCCGGAGGCCTCGGTTTCACGGTGATCCGCGAGATCCGGGTGCGCATGAACCGGTTGAGCGGCCTGATGGTTCAGGTCAACGAAACGCTGGATTTCACCACCCGCATCAAGGTTACCCGCATGGACGAACTGGGTACTTCGGCCGATGCGTTCAACAAGTTGCTCGACAAGTTGCAAGGCAACCTGGCCACGCTCGCAGCGGGCGCGCATTCGGTGGCGTCTGCGGCGCAACAACTGACGACGACCTCCGGGGCGGTTGCCGATGGGTCCAGCCAGCAAAGCGAGGCGGCTTCAAACATGGCGGCGACGGTGGAGGAAATCACGGTGAGCATCAACCACGTGGCCGACCGGGCGCAGGAGGCGAACCGCATTTCCAGCGAATCGGGGCATCTGGCTGTATCGGGCGAAAAAGTCATCGGGCAGGCGGCCAGCGATATCCAGGACATCGCGGTAACGGTCAACCAGGCGGCCGAACTCATTCACGGCCTGGAACAGCATAGTCAGCAGATCGCCAACGTCATCCAGGTCATCAAGGAAGTTGCCGACCAGACCAACCTGTTGGCGCTGAACGCGGCCATCGAGGCCGCACGGGCTGGCGAGCAGGGGCGCGGCTTTGCCGTCGTCGCCGACGAGGTGCGCAAACTGGCGGAACGAACCGCACTGTCGACGCAGGAAATCGCCTCAACCATCAACTCCATGCGGACGAGCGCCGGCAACGCCGTATCCAGCATGGAGCGTGTGGTGGGCAAGGTGTCAAAGGGCGTGGAAGGCGCGCAGGAGGCCAATACCGCCATTCAGCAGATCGGCGAGGGCAGCCGGAGTGCCGTGGCCATGGTGGAGGAGATCGCCGAGGCCATTCGCGAGCAGGGATCGGCAACTAACGCCATCGCTTCGCAGGTCGAGCGGATTGCCCAGATGTCGGAGGAGAGCAGCGCAGCCGCGAGCAACAGCGCGCAGGCGGCCACCGAACTGGATCGTCTGGCCAAGGACATGCAGCGGATTGTCAGCGCCTATAAGCTCTGACAAGAAAAATCCCCCGTGGCGGATGCCGACGGGGGATGCGGGGCGTGAGTTTTTGAACGGGCGGCGAAGGGGCTCGCGCGATTACATGAAGCCTTCCGCCCGCTTGATCAGGTCTTCCAGCCCCGGTTCATCCGGGTTGCGCGGCTTGCCGGGGTGAATGATGGCCACCTGGCAGTTTTCCGCCGCTTCGACGAGTTGTGCGTAGGTGCCGGCCTTGATGTCCTTGATGAAGGCCTGCTTGTTGCCGTCGTAGGCGAACATCTTGTCGTTGACCTGGATGCACTCATTGCACGAGGCGCAGCGGGGCGTTTCGATATAGGCCTCGTCGGAAGACTGTTCCTGGGCTTTTTCCGCAGGAGCGGCCTCTCCGGTCGGCGCGGTATCGACCGCTACTTTTGCAGGTTGGGCCACGGCCGGGGCGGCGCTGGCGACGGCGATGGCTTTGGCGCTTTCTTCCCAGGCGCTCTTTTCCCGCGCCAGCAGGCGCTCGGCGTGGGAATTGTGGATGCCTCCCAGTTCCTGAAGACTGTTCCACATGGACAGGCAGCGCCGCGCTTCGCGTACGATTTTCTCGGTGACGATGGCCTTGTGCAGGCTGTTTTTCGGATCGACCATCAGGATTGACGGGACGCTGTCGATCCGGTCGACGGTATCCCACTTGTCACGCGCGATGATGTCGCCGGCATCCGCCAGTGTCTCATTCCAGTGGGCTTTCGGAACGGCAGCAAAGAACTTCGCATAGCGATGGTCGCAGGCGACGAAATCAATCAGCGTAAAAGGAGCGTTGAACGCGACCGTCTGGCACTCGGCATCTTCATAAACGACCTTGTGCGTTGGCCAGTCGAGTTCAGCCTGCGGATTGACCGCGAGCGAAAAGCGCGATGCCCAGTCGTTCCCCGCGGAAGGGTCCATGGTGAACGCCGGGAACACGCGCGACTCCAGAGCCGCAGCACCCACCAGATAGGGGGGCAACGGGCTGTGGCCGCCGGCAATGCCGGAAAAGACGCTGAACAGCGCCGGTCCCGAGCAGTCGAGGCCGCGCACGACCTTGTCACGCAACTGATAGAGCGCCGAGGCGGGCGATTGCAGGACGAATACGCCTGCCATGCCCAGCGCCATGCGCGCCAGCTGCCGGCTGCGCAGCGCAAAGGCCAGGTGTCCGTTGCTGATGGGGGATTCCTCGATGACGTCGTCGGTCTGCACGAGTACCTTGATCGGCAGATTCAGCGACATGATTTCCGTCAGCGAACTGAGTTCCTCGCCCGGGAGTTTGTCCGCGTGGATGCGGACAAGGTAGTCGGGGAAGATGGCCATGTCGCGCGGGTCGAGCCCGGCCTCGCCGAAGGATTCGAAGAGACGGTCGTGTTTCGCTTCGCTGTATTCCCCTTTGACTTCCAGTTCGGCAATGGCCACGGCTTTTGAGAGTTCGATGGCTTTGGGCAAGCGCTCCCGGTAAGCCTTGATGGCGTCGTTGCAGGATTCGAAGGCAAATGTGTAGGGGTCGCCTCCCACGGCGGGTGCGGGGAAGAAGCGCTGCGTGGTGAGCGTCGATAGCAGCTTTTCGATCCGTTTCTTGCGGCTCTTCGACAAGCTCTCCTTCGGTGCCGACTTGCACAGAATCCGCGACATGGCGTCGAAGTTGAACTGATCCATCGGCCCTGACCCGAAGGTGCGCTTGAGATTGGCGGCGCTTCGTCCGGCATTGGAGTTGGCGAAGTCCGCTTGCAGGATTTCGGACAGCCTGACGACCAGCCGGTCCATGATCTGGCTGAATCGTCTGGCGCGCTGTGTCTGGGTGAGCGCCCAGACGTGGCCGATCAACTGGTACGGCATGGCCGTGTTGCAATCGACGACTTCGCCGTCGGCCTTGAGGTTGGCACGGGCGCGGGAGAGGCTGTCGGCAATCTGCTTGTCGTCCTTGCCCAGTGCTCGGGCCGCCTTGTCCCAAAGGGCGGAAAGCAAGCCTTCCTTGCCGCTTGCCGCTTGCGCGCGGATATGCTGTTCCAGGCGCAGGACATGCTTCCTGATCTTGTCTGCGTCGCTGCCTCGGGCGATTTTGTCGAGGATGCCATCGATCAGGCCGGACAGCGATTCGATCGACGTGCCGCCTTGCGGATCATTGATCAGGACCAGTGGGAAGTCATAGCGCAGCTGGGCCAGATCCCGGTAGCCTGCGAAAAGGGCTGGACGCAGGTTGAGGCGATCAATGGCATCCAGGTTCGGTGAGTTTGTCTTTCCGGTCAGGAAAAACGCAACGTGGGTTTGCAGATCAGCTTCCATAAGTTGGGTGCTATCTCGTCGAGTCGTTAGTGAATGCGAATCCCGCAGCGGCGACCGTGATCGGGCGGCTGGGAGGGCCGTAGAAGGTTGGAACGGTGCTTTCCATTTCAGACTGAATACTTGTCGAGTTCTGCTTCGAAGTTCTTCTTGATCGCATCGACCGTGCGCAGGACGCCGCTGTGCCGGGTGTCTTCGTAGCAGGGAACCGAGGGATTCCGGTAGAGGATGCCGACCGGGATGGTCTCGTGACTGGAGGCGATTTCGCGTGCCCGGTGGATGTCCATCGGATCGTGCTCCAGCTGGTTCCTGTAAACCCGCGACAGTCCCTGGCTGATCTGCAGACCGTCGGCGTGGTGCAGCAACTGGACGCGTTCCGGGTCCTGCAGCCAGGGCTCAAGCGATTTCGGCAACCATTCCGGGCAGCGCTGGATGATGCGCACGAAGGAAAAACCCTTGTGGTGGTAGGCGGCCTTGACGATGTCGAAGAGCGTTTCCGGAATCCAGTCGACCGCTTGCGCGATGAACGAGACATTGGACACGCCAAGCGATACCGTCAGCGGGTTCAACGCATCAAGGTAACTGCCGCGCGGCGTGGTATTGCTCTTTGTGCCGATCGGAGAGGTTGGCGAGGCTTGTTTCTTGGTCAGTCCGTAGATCTGGTTGTCGTGCAGGAACACCGTCATGTTCATGTTGTAGCGCAGCGCATGAATCCAGTGCGCCGCGCCGATGCTGCAGCAGTCGCCGTCGCCGGTGTTGACGAATACCGTGAGATCCGGGCGGGCCATCTTGACGCCCTCGGCAACCGGGAAGGCACGGCCATGGATGCCGTGGAATCCGTAGGTCTTCATGTAGTGCGGGAAACGGCTGGAACAACCGATGCCGGAGACGAACACGGTCTTTTCCGGGCGCAGCCCTTCGTCGCGGCACAGGCGCTGAACGGCGGTGAGGATGGCGTTGTCGCCGCAGCCGGTACACCAGCGGGGAACACCGCTTTGATAATCTTCCAGCGCCGACTGTTCCTTGTACAAGTCGAGCAGCTGTTTTGTGGCGGATAGTTTCATGGTTTTCCCCTATTTTTCGAGTTTGCCCAGGAGTACCTGACGGATGGTGCGCGGCTTGATCGGTTGCCCTCTGACCTCCGTCCAGCAATCGACATCGACCAGGTAACGCGACCGCAGCAGCGTGGCCAGCGAGGCGTAGCGGCGGCTGTCTTCGTCGATCAGCTGATCGCTGGGGTTGTCGCTCCAGTTGGTTTCGATGGTGATCACTTTCTTGAAGCGCTTCATGATCTCCTTGATGCCGGGTTGCATCGGTTGCAGGAAGCGCAGATGGATCGACGACACCTTCTTGCCTTCGGCGCGCAATCCGTCGACGGCCTCCTCGATCGCCCCCTTGGTGCTGCCCCAGCCGATGACCAGCAGGTCGCCCTTTTCACCACCGAAAACATCGGGTGGCAACAGCGTTTTTTGCAGCGCGGCAAGCTTCAGGCTGCGTGCGCGCAGCCCTTCCTGGTTGATGTCCGGGTCATAGGCGACATGGCTGAGGCGGTCGTGGGCCAAGCCGGTGACCGTGTGCATGCCGCCGGGCTGCCCCGGGATGAAGCGCCGGGCGATGCCGGTGACGGGGTCCCAGTCGTAGGGCTTGGCGCCTTCGGGAACCGGGCTTTGGTCAATGGGGGGCGCCAGCCAGGATTCCTGGAATTGCGGCCGGTCGAACGGCTGCTGCGATGAGGACAGGCTGGCATCGCTGAGAATGACCACAACGGTATTGAAGGTTTCGGCAATGCGGCGGGCGGTGATCACCGAGTAGAAGCAGTCCTCGATGGTGGCAGGGGCCATCACCACTTTCGGCGCATCGCCGTGGCTGCCGAAGATTGTGGTCATCAGGTCGCCCTGTTCAACCTTGGTCGGTTGGCCCGTGCTTGGCCCGCCACGCTGGACATTGACCACGACCAGAGGGATTTCGGCCATGACGGCGAGGCCGATGCCCTCCTGCTTGAGCGAGTAGCCGGGGCCGGAGGTGATGGTCACCGTGCATTTGCCGGCGTAGGAGGCGCCGATGGCAAAGGCGCAGGCGGCAATTTCGTCCTCGGCTTGGTGCACGATGCCGCCGACTCTCTCGAAAGCTTCCGAAAGATAGTGCGATGCAGAAGTGGCCGGGGTGATTGGATACATTGCGCAGATATCCATGCCGGAGGCCATCACGCCGAGCGCCAGCGATGTGTTGCCGTTGATCGAAATCTGTTTCTTCTCGCTGGGCGTGCCGGGAATGCGGAAACTGAAGTCGATGTTTTCTCCGGCCCACTTGTGACCGGCTTCAAGCAGTTCGATGTTGGCGTCGATGACGCTCTTTTCCTTCTTGCCGAAAGTGAGGGCGATCTGCTCGCGTGCGATCTGCAGGTCGAAGCTGTAGATGTGGCAGAGTATGCCGAGCGCGAACATGTTCTTGCCGCGCTTGGCATTTGTCGTGAGCTTGAGACACTCCTCCTCCATGGGAACCTCGTGGACCTTGTAGCCCGCCTTGACCAGCCGCTCATGGGCTTCGGTATAGGATTTGACGATGTTCTGGTCGGAGTGCGTCCGCCACATGTTCTCAAGCAGGATGATGCACCCCGGTTTGAGTTCGCGGGCATTCACGCGTCCAAGCAGCACCTGCTCGTTGAAGGCCACCACCAGGTCGGTCTCGTCGCCGCCGTTGGTGATGTAGCCGGTGCCGATGCGGATGCGGTTGCCGCTGGCGCCTGCCACGCTGCGGGCCGGCGGGCGGATTTCCGCGGGGATGATCTCGGTCGTCCAGATGCCGTTGCCCATGCGGGC
>Ga0316613_10000796_pt1 | contig 23242 bp, 23 predicted proteins | sample OWC_soil_day10_C_2_FD_207647 | JGI IMG/M metagenome (GOLD analysis project Ga0316613, IMG submission 207647) | Wetland soil microbial communities from Old Woman Creek delta, Ohio, United States - OWC_soil_day10_CT_b | ecosystem: Environmental > Terrestrial > Soil > Wetlands | place: USA: Ohio...
GCAGTTCTTGTGCAAATTTTTCAGTTTCCTTCTCCATGGCTGTAATAGAAGATCCTTCTGGTAGCCTTAAATCAACCATTAATTCCGGTCGATTCGAGGCTGGGAAAAACTCTTGCTTTGCTAGGCCTAGTAAGAAAATAGAACCAATAAACGAAGCAAGTGTGGCAATAAGAACTATTTTGCGGTTGAGTAAGCACCATTCTAAAATCCCTTTAAAAATCCGATAAAATTTACTGTCATACAAATCGTGATGTTCTTCCTTGTGCTTTAGTTTGATTAACTGATAACCTAGCATGGGCGTAATTGTAACCGCCACTACCCAAGAGATTAAAAGCGCAATTGTTACTACACTGAAAATACTACCAACAAATTCTGATGCATTCCCTTTCGCAAAACCGATGGGGATAAAACCGGCGCAAGTGATCAGCGTGCCTGTGAGCATTGGAAAAGCAGTAGCCGTATAGGCATAGCAGGCTGCTCTAAAAGAATCCCACCCCTCTTCAAGTTTAACTACCATCATTTCTACTGTAATCATGGCATCGTCAACCAAGAGCCCTAAGGCAATAATTAAAGCCCCTAATGATATTTTCTGTAAATCGATTCCAAACAACTTCATACCAACAAAGGTTGCAAGGATAACCAAGGGAATACATAACGCCACTACTAAACCAGAGCGGGTACCAAGACTGATAAAAGTGATAATAAGCACAATTACTATCGCTTCCATCAACGATTTCACAAATTCATCAATAGACGCGGTAACGACCTTAGGCTGATCTGCCACCGTATGAATTTCAAATCCAGCTGGCAAAGTCTTTTTAAGCTTTGCAACTGTCTTATCCAAATTCTCACCCAATTCCAGAATGTTACCGCCTTTTTCCATGGAAACTTGAATACCAATTGCTGGTTGTCCATTATAAAACATTTTAGGATCAGGAGGATCACTATATCCACGTTCTATTTTGGCAATGTCACCGAGACGAAAGGTACGGTCGTTGCTGCGAATGGGTAGATTACGAAGGTTTTCCAGATTTTCAAACATGCCGGTCACTCTAAGGTATACCTTATCATATTGGCTCTCTACCATCCCCGCAGGATTCATGGCATTTTGGCTTTGTACCGCATTAGTAATAAGCTGTGGATCAATGCCGACTTGAGCTAGTTTGCTATTATCTACTTCCACGTAGATTTTTTCGTTCTGAACTCCTACTAATTCAACTTTTTTTACATTATGGATGCCAGTTAATACTCGTCGTATTTTTTCGGCCTTTTCTCGCATTTCTTCATAGGAATATCCATCCCCAGTCAGGGCATAGATGTTGCCAAATACATCATCAAAATGATCATTGAACGTCGGCCCAACTACGCCATCAGGCAAGCTCCCATCTAATTCTTTAGCTAAATTACGAACTTCGATCCAGGCAGCTTTAACATCCTTGGCTGGAACGGTATCCTTAAGGTAAACAAAGATGGTCGTCGTGCCAGGTTGAGAATAACTCTTTAAATAATCTAGCCCTGGTGTATTCTGCAGTTTTTTCTCAATTTTATCCGTAACCTGCTCTTCTACTTGCTTAGCACTCGCTCCTGGCCAAGTTGCAGATACTACCATCTGCTTGATTGTAAAGTCAGGGTCTTCTAGTCTTCCCATACCTCGATAGGACAAAATCCCCATAATTATCATAAGAGTTATAAAAAAATACATTAATTCTTTATGGGCCAAGGCCCACTCTGTTAAATTAAAATTTTTCATAAACTATCACCGGTTACTGCAACCCTTTGACCTTCTCGCACTTTATGTACTCCAGCAGTTATAACAACATCACCGGCTTTAATTCCACTCAAGACTTGTACACTATCTTTACCAAAATAACCCACAGTGATAGGGCGCAGAGTAACAATGCCATCATTGACTACCCACACACAAGGTTGCTGACCGTTTTGATATATAGCCGACAATGGCACATAAAATTGGGATTCCACACTGCCTGTATGGTTTACTACTACCGTCGCGGTCATGCCCAACTTTACTTCTTGTGGAGGATTTATGAGACTAATGCGAACTTTATAGGTTCTAGATACTTTATCGGCAATCGGTGATACTTCTCTGATCTTGCCCGGAATGGTTAGGTTTGGCAATGCCCAGAAAGTAACATTAATATTTTCCATTTTTCGTAATTCACCGATGCGATTTTCTGGAACATTAATTTCGATTTCTCGTTCACCATCTTGTACGATAGTCACCACAGCCTGCCCAGAACTAACTACTTGCCCAGCTTCAGCACTTATACTCGACACTACCCCACCGCGATCCGAAGTCAATAGACTATAATCTAACTGATTAGCTCCTTGTGCATACTGAGCCGAAGCTTGCTGAACCGAGGCCTTGGCAGTTTCATAAGCATTTTGATATTGATCTAACTGTGATTGGCTAATTGCATTTTCTGCATATAATTTTCGGTAACGATCTAAATTACTTTCAGCTAGTTTTAATTGGGCTTGGGCAGAGTAAACCCCAGCTGAATTACTATTTAGATTCTGCCTAATATCTTTAGCGTCAATTTCCATCAATACGTCCCCCGGCTTAACAATCGTGCCTAGCTCCACCCGACGCTTTATGATCTTGCCGCTAACTTGAAAAGCAAGTTGGCTTTCGTATCGACCGCAAACTTCACCAGAATAGCTATAGGTCGGACTACTAACTGCTCCTCCCATAGTTTTCGTACGGACAGTAAGTACTTCTTCTTTTATCTCTGGTTTGGCCGCTGCTTTAAGATAAAAACCAGTTGCTAATCCAATGATGGCAATCCCTGCCACAATACTGATATAGAATTGTTTTTTATTTCCCTTGAACATTTTAGCAAACCCTCCTCTTACTTTTTTATGTAGTATACTAATACATCCTATAGTACAAGAACTAGCCATCCTACTGACTTCGCTACTTCTACAAAATTCCGCTTTTTACTCCTCGCCATGGTCGTTTTTCCAAGGAATATGTTTGCTACATGCTTTCTCATACATACAGGCATGAATTCCTTTTTCATCGCATACAAGCTCGATTTTTCCAATCGTTCTGCCTTCCCATGTCCATGTTACAATGAGATCGAGAGCAATTTCTTGAATCTTTTCCTTCGATAGCACTGAATCCGCAAAAACTGGCACACCTTGTATGATAGCGTACATATAAGCATCTCCCTTCAGCATATAGAAATCGATTATCTCTCAGCGATCGCTCTTACAGTCCTTAAAGTTGCATAGTCATGTTCACTTCTTCTCACTATTTCGACTTCTTTCTATAAAAATCTGCCAAAAATAATAAAATGCAGTTTGATAACATCTTCCATTTGCTGTTCATTTCAAACAGCGGTACCTTTTAGGTACTTTCAGTACTGTTGCGTCAAAAAAAATCCCCCTTTCATATTGTAGCTATTTATCATCTCTCATCGCACCTGGGCACTACCATTCCATAATATAAAATATTAGCCATCTTCTTTATAGCATCTGCAGATGTTAAATTATTCTGAGCAAGAAACTTTTGCGAAAAAAATTCATCCATTGCCGCATTAAAAATAGCTTTAAGGATTACAAGATCAATTGATCGTATAAATCCACTATTCATTCCTTCTTTTATAAGAGATTCAATAAGTTCCCATCTTTGATCACGAAATTGTTCTTTTTTTTCCCATTCTTTTGGCATATGTCTTCTTAATTCCAGGATAAATCGATTTGAAACAAGTCCTAATACTTTAGGTTCTCCTAACAATAATGCCTCGAGTTTTCCACGAAAGTCTAACTTATCATTATTCATTATCCCTTCATCATAACTCCGTATTCCTGCCAGAAAGTAATTAACGATCTCGCCGATTAGTTCTTCTTTGGAGGAAAAATGTGCATATAGCGTACTTTTACTAACCGCCACGCGTGTGGCAAGATCAGCCATAGTAAACTTAATACCACTTTCGTTAATTTCTTCAATGGTTTCCATGATAATTCGATTACGCAAAAAATCACCCCCGCTTCAATCTTTCAGTACCATAATAGTTTTTTTAGTACTTTAATATTATCACGCTTCTAACTTCATGTCAATTAGTTCTATTTTGTTACATTTTATACCAAAAAGTTTTTTCTTCATACGATTTTAGCAACTGTAATTTAACCTGTTGATATTCCTTTTTCCTTCGGTCATTTCTACTCGATGTACTTTTTTCTCTCTTACCATAACAATACAGGCCTCCTATGATTTTTATTTTATCATAGAAGACCTGTTTTCTTGTTTTTTACAGACTTTTTTTCACAGTCTCTGCCAGTTCCATTTTGGGATATTATTTGCGTTTAATTTTTACAGCAACTTCCCTTCCATTGATTGCAGTATCGAGGGAATAGTAAGCATGGTAACCATTACCCAGATCGACAATCATGGTCGGTCGGCAAGTTTTCTAACTTCCTGAGCTACAACGGTAAAACCTCTCCCTTGCTCACCTGTGCGAGGAGATTCGTCTCCTCCAGCAATTCCTGATATTGTGTCTATAATCTGCCCGATTTCCTTAAATCTTTCACCCAATGTGCCAACTACCATACACACGATGGTTTTCCTTAAACATTTGCACAACGGCTTCTTCTACCAAGGTATCTTCACAAGGATTCCTGCCGCTTCTTTCTGTAGGTATCAAACTTAGACTGGTCTTGTACCTTACCGTCACAACTAGCCTTATGATTTTTATGTACTTCTCGTTCCGCGTCGTATACCTCAACCGATATTTGCTCTTCCTCTGCAAGTTCTTTTGCTATCTGGTAAAATGACACTGTTTCTTCCGACATTATATCACCTCGTGATTACAGTCTACATTATGTCACTTACCTTACTTCCCTGATTGCAATTTGAGGACAATCAGGGCAACTATCATCTTTGCACTTAGGAACGCACAGAAAAAGAAGCCCTCAAACCCTGATTTTTCAAGACTTGAGAGCACTTTTCGCCATTACAGATGATACGGTTCCCCCCGATTAATCTTAAACCCCCGATACACTTGCTCCACTAGGAGTAGCCTTATCATCTGATGGGTAAATGTCATCTTGGAAAAAGACAATCGTTCATCGGCAGCTTTGATTAGATCTGGTGAGAGACCAAAAGCGCCTCCAATGGCGAAGGTGATATCACTTTTCCCCCGCAAACCCAGGTTATTGATTTTTTCGGCAAGTTCTTCAGAAGAGGCTAGCTTACCAACAACATCAAGGACAATAAGGTGGGTGCCTTCCTTGATATGTTTCATCATGCGTTCCCCTTCTTTGAGCAGCACTTTAGTTTTCTCTGCATCGGAAGGACTCTCAGGCATGCGTTCATCATCAACTTCAATAATGGCTAAACGACAAAAGGGAGTCAGTCGTTTGACAAATTCAGCAATGCCCATAGTAAGATATTTTTCTTTTATTTTGCCAACAGCAACAATAGTAATCTTCATCTTACTGTTGACTTGGCATTTCTTCTAAGAGTACGCTCACGGTCTGCTGGTTGCCGCCCCGAATGATGAGAACATCGACTTTGCTACCTACTGTTTTAGCATCTACTGCTCCGCGCAGATCTGCTACACTATTCACTTCCGTACCTGCCACCTTTATGATAACATCCCCTTCTTTAAGACCAGCCTTAGCCGCCGGTCCATTTTTTGCAATCTGTATTATATAAATTCCTTTATCAGTAGTAAATTCATAGCCATAGGACGCCGCATTATTACGGTCCATAATTCCTACTCCTAAATATGCTCTGACGACACGTCCTTTATCAATCAAAGACTGTAAAATGGGCCTGGCAGTATTAATAGGAATGGAGAAACCAATTCCTTCCACACCAGCAATAGATATTTTAGCACTATTAATGCCAACGACTACGCCATCAGCATTAACTAATGCCCCACCAGAATTGCCTGGGTTAATAGCAGCATCTGTTTGAATTAGTTTGAATTTACGTTCACCGATTTCAATAGAGCGATTTAATGCACTAATAACACCTGCTGTCACACTGCCTTTAAATTCTAATCCAAGAGGATTACCAATAGCAATTGCTGGTTCCCCCACTAACAGACTGTCTGAGTCACCAAATACAGCTGCCGGTAAACCAGTAGCATCAACTTTGACCACCGCCAAATCAGTAGCTGGATCGGCTCCGAGTACCCGGCCGTTTAGTACCCGCCCATCAGCTAAGGATACTAGAATCTCTTGGGCATTTTGCACAACATGATTATTTGTAGCAATATAGCCCTTACTATCAAAGATTACTCCTGAGCCTGTCCCCTGCTCAACAAGCACCTTCCGATTAAAATAATCACGTGCATATGCTTTATTTGTAATCCCCACTACAGCTGGCCCAACAGCTTGTGCAGCCTTCACAATTGGTGTATTGCGAGCTTCAGACACTTGAGCCTGGACAATAGGTGCCTGCAGTAAATTTTCCATAGGCACTGTATTTTGCGGTGTAGGCTTTGCTGAGAACTTATCGCCATATCCAAGTACTAGACTGCCACCGATAATGGCTCCAATAACAGCTATAAGGAAAAAAGGTGCCAACTTTTTATACATCGCTATACCTCCTTAAAGATTACTACTTGCTATACGATCAGGATATGTTAAGTGTAACTTAATTTCTGAGTCAAGCTTACAGCCCTGCTGGATTAAAATCTTACTGACAGTATCTATGGCTAGCTCTGGATCGTTATTTTTTTCGCTCATATGAGCTAAAAACACTTGCATACTAGGCTTTCGCACCAGTGCAGCCAGAGCCCATCCTGCATCAAAATTGGATAGATGGCCACGATTGCTCAGAATACGTCGTTTTAAATGCCATGGGTATGCTCCATTTTCCAACATATCAATATCATGATTGGATTCTAATACCAACACATCACTCAAGGCAATAGCCTCTTTGACAGATTCTGTGACAAAACCTAAGTCTGTAACTACACTACACTTACTACTTCCATTATAGAACCTAAATCCTACTGGATCTGCAGCATCATGGGAAATGCTAAATGGCTCAACTGTTATCTTACCAATCTCAAGAATCTTAGGCAACACCTTACAACACTGAGCTGGTATCAACTCACGACAGTACATCGCACTCCAAGTATTCGTACTGGCATATACGGGCACATTATATTTCTTTGTCATTGTCGCTAGGCCACTCACATGATCCCGATGCTCATGGGTAATAAATACCCCATCTAATGCTTCAATACTTGTCCCCAGTTCAGCAAGACTGTTTTTAATACGCCGCGTACTAATACCTGCATCCACCAATATTTTTGTATGTTTAAAATCCAAAAAGATAGCATTTCCAGTGCTACCACTTGCCAAAACATGAACTTGCATTTTTTATCTCCTTTAGGCTATTATTACACCATATTTCAGGGATTTATTACATTATATTATAAATATTACCTTTTAAATGAAGGTATTTTACGATACTTCGTCAAATTATTTAAATTGATTGATAATTCAATAATAATTCACTTTCATCTTATAAAGAGAGGTCTTCGATAGTATGAATGATCAGCACAAATCAAAAAAACAGCTTATTTATGAATTGTCTGAGCTTCGACAACAACTTAAAGAGTTAGAAACTGCACAGATATCATTCTCCCCTAATAGTTCAGATGCTCTCCACCTTGAAAATGAATCTAAAATGTTCGTGGAAAATTCCGCTGATGCTATTATACGGCTTAATCAATCCATGGGGATTTTATTTGCCAACTCAATAGCTATAGAAATCCTAGGAATACCAGTGGGAAACTATGTGGGCAAAACTCCGGCAGAATTAAATTTAACAGGCTATTCCTTTATATTATGGAAAATACATATTGAGAAAATTTTTATAACTAAGCAGTCCTCTATGTTCGAAGCTGGGTTTACTAATTATAAAGGACATCACTATCATTATCGCGCTTGTCTTGTTCCTGAATTCACCACAGACGGCTCTATCCAATCTGTATTGTGTACTTTCCGTAATATTAGTCACCTCAAGAAAGTCCTTTCTGCTTTACGCGCTAGTGAAAAGCGGAATAAGCAACTATTAGCCGCCTTGCCTGATTTATTAATGCATCTCAGCAATGATGGCATCTGTTTAGATTTTCATGCAGCCCACCCCACATTAGTTTATACACCTCTTGATGAGCGCTTAGGAAAACACATCTCCCAGGTACTGCCAGCTGAGCCAGCAGATAAAATCATGGCTGGTATTCAGCTTACTGCAGAAAGCGGCAAAATACAAGTCATTGAATATCAACTGACTATCAACAATATTCTATATTTTTTTGAAGGCCGCATCATTAATTTCAATACCGACAGCGTATTGATGATCGTACGCAATATCTCAGAACTTATTCGCTTAAAACAAGAACTCTCCCGCCTTGATCATTTATACTTAGTAGGAGAAATGGCCGCCAGCATTGGACACGAGGTTAGAAACCCCATGACCACTGTCCGCGGTTACTTGCAACTGTTCAGTTCCAAATCAGATTTTACTAATTACAAAGAAACTTTCAACATCATGATAGAAGAATTAGACCGAGCCAATACTATTATCAGCGAATTTTTATCCCTGGCCAAAAATAAAGCCGTCAAGCTAGAACAACAAAACCTCAATACCATTATTCATGCAATTGCCCCCTTAATCCAATCCACTGCCACAATATCCAATAAATCTCTCAAACTAGATTTGGAAATTATCCCTGATTTACTACTTGATGCCCAGGAAATTCGCCAGCTTATCCTTAACCTAGTCAACAACGGCCTAGAATCCATGTCACCTGATACAGTTATAACCATTAAGACTTTTATTAAAAACAACAAAATAGTTCTGGCCATTCAAGATATGGGTTCAGGTATCCCACCTGAACTTATGGATAAGCTAGGAACGCCCTTCTTTACAACCAAAGAACAGGGAACCGGACTGGGGCTGGCAATCTGTTATAGCATTGTTGCCAGGCATAAGGCCACTATCGAAATCGCAACCAATCCGCAAGGTACTACATTCTTCATAACCTTCGATCAATAATGGCTATGACTCAGTTGGTAATTGCTTAGTTACCAACTTTTTTATATTTTCTGGCAGTGCCGACAATAATATCTCAATAATTTCCTGCAATCGCTGAGTAGATTTTGCCTCAAAGCGCAGAGTAAATAATGGTTCAGTTACAGAAGCACGAATCATCCCCCATCCATCGTTAAACTCAATACGCACACCATCAATCCGATTTGGACAATACTTAGCGAGCTTCCCTGCCGCAGTATCTAAAATTGCTTCTTTGTCTGTACCTTTATAGGGAATACGAATATCAGGGGTTAAAATGTAATTGGGAATTTCATCCACAAGTTCAGCCAATGATCCATGACTAGCGACAAACTCACATACTTTTAACGCCGCAAACATACCGTCATCATAACCAAGTTCGCGAAAAAAGAAATGACCGCTAATTTCCCCAGCAAAGAGCGCCTTCTCTCGTATAAAAGCCGCTTTGCTGAAAGTATGACCAGCTCGAGCCATCACAGCCTGCCCGCCAGCACTGGTAATTTGCTCCGGCGCAACCATAGAACATTTAGCATCATAAATGATCGTACCTGGCCCTTGTTCCAGATAGTACCGGGCAACAACCACAATAATATCGTCATTATCAACCGGACGCCCATTTTCATCAACAAAGGCGACTCGATCACCATCACCATCAAAAGCCACCCCTAAACTGGCGCCACTTTCCCGTACCTTTTCACCAAGGCCTTGCAAATTCTCAGCTAATGCTGGATTGGGGGAACGATTGGGAAAATTACCATCAGGCTGACAATACAATTCAACCACATCATAACCTAATTGCCTAAAGAGTGCTGGTGCAATCTCTGAAGTAGCACCGTTACCAGCATCTACTACTACCCGCATCTTACTACTTTGGGCTAATTTCGCCGTATATGCTATATATTCATCAACGATCGACAACTTCCGCACTGTTCCACTACCAGATACACTGACTCCGTCTTCTACCATTTTTTGTATCTCGCAAATATCAGCTTCGCTGATAGGATTCGGCCCTAATACCAATTTAAAACCATTATAAGGTCCAGGATTATGAGAAGCCGTGACCATAACGCCACCAGTTCCCCCAGTAGCTTTGAGAGCATAATAAAATACAGGGGTCGCTACTGTTCCAATATCAATGACTTCGCAGCCAGACTGCATGAGTGCCTTAATCATAATATCTTTTAATACGAGTGTTGATAAACGGATATCACCACCGACTACCACTTTTTGCCCAGTCAACTTTACGCCAACTGCCAGTCCGATTTTATGTGCTATATCATTTGTGAGTTCGGTGCCAGCAATACCACGAATATCACACGCATGAAAAATTTTCATAGTATGGAATTATCCCCTTTCATATAACGACAGCGATTATGATTATTGTAGCATCTAAAATCCCATAGTACAATGCACAGTCACTCTTTACTCCTTTTCAACATAAGCTATATAAGAAAAATGGTAGGTACTCTAAGATAATAGAAAACAGTAGGAGGCATCTCGACTTATGGCCAGTCCCGAAAAAATGGTTAAAATGCTATTAGACGAAATTCACCAAAGTACAGCCCTATTAAATACAGTTGTACAAAATCAGGAAATCATGATTATCCAAAACAAACAACTTCTTGAATTGTTGGAGCAAGTTCGTATTTCATCTACTGAAAACAGCGACTAGATACCCCAAAAAGCACTAAGAGATATACTTGAACAGTATCTCTCTTAGTGCTTTTGTGTGTGACTATTCATATGAATCACAGCCCATTGTTGCCAGGAGTGGGCAAAAGTAGCATAGTCAATCCCTAAAGTCTTTTGTATCGCCTTATCCATACTCTGTCCAGCTTTTAAGGTATTAATAATTTCACGCAATTCATCATCACCATAAACCTCGGCAATATACCGTACAGCGGCCAAAGACTGGCGATATGCTAAGGACTGATTGGGCAGATTATCAAAATTACCATCAAGTTCTGCCATCGTATATAGCTTGCCATCTAGCTTATTCGTTGCTGTCTGCCACTCATAATCATTAACACGATATTCTATATACTGGGCTAGCCCTTCTGTAAACCAGCGGGGATAATTACCATTTGTTAGATAATCAAACACCAAATGAGTATATTCATGAACCATAGGACCTGAATGAATAAAATCTTCAACGGTTGCACCATTATTTAACCATGCATGAGGTGACAAAAGTTGGATGGAACCACCCCAATATACGCCCATAGCACTTTCATTACCAGACCAACCAAATGCTTGCCTTAACTCATTTTTATTAGGCTGCACCAATATCAACGTCTTGCTTTGGGGGGCGTAGTTAAGTTCATGGGTAACAGGAATATATGCGGCTTCAGCAGCCTCAGCTATCATATCCACAGTATCAGCATCAGCCTGAGTATATTTAATCTTAAAATGCTCTGTTTCATATACTGACATATCGCGACTCTCATAATTAACTTTAATTTGCGCAGCCTGACGCGCCAAAGGATATACCCACATTCGCGGCCTTAGGGGCATGGTTAAAATTAAGAGTGCAACGAACACCAATCCGATAATCACTGTCAACATACTTGGATCGTGTATTGTTATATTGCGCATATGGCACCCTTCTCTCTATTTTAGAGTTACAAGTGCCAATTATATCATAGATACTATTCACTGCCTATCGGTATTTTATGTAAACTAACTACTAATACTAACTCCAGCGCTTGTTCCAAGGCGTGTGGCGCCAGCGGCAATCATTGCGACTGCATCTTGGCGAGTGCGAATACCACCTGATGCTTTAATACCAATCTTTTCACCTACAATCGTTTTAAAGAGTTCAATATCTGACACTGTAGCACCACCAGCTGAAAAACCTGTCGATGTTTTTATGTAATGAGCACCGCTGTTGAGCACAAGATTACAAACCTCTTTTTTCTCATCTTCTGTAAGCAATGCGGCTTCAACAATCACTTTTACAATATGTCCCTCTGCCCCTTCAACCACTTGTTTTATATCGCTCAGTACGAGCGCCCAATTTCCCTGTTTTGCAGCTCCGATATTAATAACCATATCAATTTCATCCGCCCCCTGCCGGGCAGCATGCCTTGCTTCAAATGCCTTTATTATTGATAAATTTGCGCCCAGAGGGAAACCTATGACAGTGGCAACCTTAACGCCAGTCCCTACCAATAATCTGACTGCTAATTCCACATAACAAGGATTGACACATACAGCCGCAAACTTATGCTCTGCTGCTTCACTACATAGCCGCTCAATATCCTGAAAAGTTGCCTCAGGTTTCAAAATAGTATGATCAATATATTTTGCCAACTCCATTCTTATTCCCCCTGTTGAAAATTTATTTTCTGAGCCCCGTAGCATTATATCTACACTAAGGTTTCTTTATTAAAACGATCTAACTTGCTAATGGTATCAACAAGATGATTATTAAAAATTTGACGTGCTATGCTAAGTAACTCCTTAATCATTGGATCTCGCAAGGAATATAGGACTCGCGTTCCTTCTTTACGCGCCATCACAATGTTTTTATTGCGGAGAATTGATAATTGTTGGGAAACAGCTGATCCTTCGGCACCACATAATACCTGTAGTTCATTGACATTCTTATCTCCATCACATAAAAGCTCCAAAATATGAACGCGTAATGGATGAGACAAAGCCTTAAAAAATTCAGCTTTAAACTGTTGAACATCTCGATTCATAGCTTCTCCTCTTTTCTTAATCAATCTATTATTTTCTGCAAAACTATCACAATAGATCGATGCAATATATTCAAATATTTAAATATATAATTATTTGTATATAACTATACTATATATATACAAACATTTCAATATAATAATATTGCACTTTTTTTTCATACAGGTGTATAATAATGGACGTATCTATTTTTGCAGCATTTGAAAGGGGTTTTATCATGCCACGCGCTATTAGAGTACCATTAAAACGTTATTTTACTAGATTTTTCAAAAAAGACCTATTATCCGGCCTTACGGTCGGAGTTATTTCATTACCCTTGGCTATGGCCTTTGCGATTGCCTCTGGGGTAAACCCTGAATACGGTATTTATACAACGATTACCGCCGCTTGTCTAGTAGCATTATTCGGCGGCAGCAAATATCAAGTTGCGGGTCCTACAGGTGCTTTTATTCCTATCTTACTGTCAATTGTGCTAACCTATGGCTATGAAAATTTACTGATCGCTGGATTCCTATCCGGAATTATCTTAATTGTTATGGGGCTTTTAGATATGGGCTCACTGATCAAATTTATACCTCGCTCAGTAACAATAGGCTTCACCGCAGGTATTGCCGTCAATATATTTACTGGCCAGATCGCTAACTTTCTTGGTCTTACAGGTCTTGAACGTCATGAGAGTTTTCTAGCTACTATGAATGATATCATCATCCACCTAGGTACCACAAACCCTTACAGCACTCTGACTGCAACCATTTGCTTTGTCATAATTCTTATTACACCTCGTTTCATCCCGAAAATGCCTGGTTCACTGGCTGGACTGGTTATTTCCACCTTGATCGCTTCTTTATTCTTTCCTAATGATGTAAGCACCATAGCCTCGACTTTCGGTGGAATACCTAGCAATCTGCCCCAAATCAAAATTCCTGTTTTTACCCTGGACAAGCTAGAGCAACTTTTCCGACCCGCACTTACTATTGCTATATTAGGTGCCATCGAATCCTTAATGTCCGCTGTCGTCGCTGACGGCATGACTGGTACACGTCATAACAGTAATCGAGAGTTAATCGGCCAAGGTCTCGCCAACATGGTTACACCATTATTGGGCGGCATTCCAGCTACCGGCGCCATTGCCCGCACAGCGACAAATATTAAAACTGGAGCGGCTACACGCTATTCCATCGTCATTTCCGCCCTCTTCGTATTAGTCACCATGCTAGTGCTCGCGCCCTATGCTGGTCTCATTCCATTAGCGAGCATGGCTCCAGTACTCATGATCGTGGCCTATAACATGAGTGAACACCACGCCTTTATCGGTATCTTAAAAGTACGGTCATTGAGTGCCGGGGTATTACTTATCACATTTTTTCTTACCGTCCTCGCCAATCTAACGGTGGCTGTGGAAATTGGTTTACTCTTAGCAATGATGCTCTTTGTCAAACGCATGAGCGAAATTATGGTAGTCACCCAAGTCGTGCCAGACGAAGAAAATAACCTTGTGGAGCTTTCAGAACAAGATGAACTGGCTATACAAGATTGTCCGCAGATTAGCATTTTCAGTATCGAAGGACCTTTATTTTTTGGGGCGGCCCAGATGTTTTCTCATAGTATTATGAATACCATTCACTATGACCCTAAAATTATTATTTTGCGTATGAGCAAAGTTCCTTTAATCGATATAACCGGCGAGAACCATCTACGTACTATCATTGAAAACCTGCAAAAAAAGGGCATTCTAGTATTGGTGGCTGGCCTTAGCGGACAACCAGAAAAAAAGCTAAGAACAACTGGCCTCTATGATAAAATTGGCAGCAACCTCATTTTCCCTCATACTTCCAATGCTATATCCTATGCCATAGAACACATTAATAAAGATTGCTGTCGCATATGTAAAAAAGATATTTTCAAAGATTGCTTGCTATTAGAAAAAGATACATTCATACCTAAATAAACCACTTAATGATTTTGTATTTCTAGTTATATATGAAAAACCTGGTCATATTGACCAGGTTTTTATCCCATTATTGTTTGAAAACGCTGTCTTAATTTAGTTCTTTTGTTTGACATCTAGGACAAATTCCATAAAAATAAAACTGTTGACCTATCAAGTGATATTTAGTTCCTTGTGCCACTTGATCAACAAAAGCAGCAGAATCAATATTTTGAACATCGTCTACTTGCCCACATTCTATACATCTTACATGAGGATGATTGCTTGTATCAGCATCATAACGAAAACTATCTTCACCTGCGTTCAGCACTTGTACCAAGCCAATCTCTTTAAGAATTTCCATAGTCTTATAAACAGTAGCTAAACTCATGGTGGGATACATCGATTGTAGTTCATTAAAAATCATCTCAGCATTGGGATGAGATTTAGTCGCCGCTAACATCTTATAAATAGCCAGTCGCTGGGGGGTCACTTTAAACCCTTTTTCTCTGAGTAAAGAAGTTATACATATTTCCATATACTCACCACCTATCTTACGTATCTATTACTACGAGAAAATAATTATTGAATAGTTCCATGTACATTCTAATATATATTAAAAACTATTGTCAATAGAAACTATCGCCATAATTACAATAAGCCCTGTGGAAAAACCACAGGGCTTATTGTATCATGCTGAATTTTTATTGCATCTGACCATTGAACTTACTTTGTGCCTGAGCCATTTGCTGGGCAGTAGCATTTTCCACACTATAGTAACCTTTTTGCTGCATCAAATCAAACACTTGCTTTTGTTGATTGTAAACATCACCAAGAACCGTCATATAGTCACGTCTGAGTTGCTCATTCGAAGCTTCTAGGATAGCATAATTAAGGGATTCCGCACAATGCTTACACTCATTTAACGTTAATTGCAGTATATCCTTCTCAGAAAATTGTGTACCCTGGCCGCTCTGCATATTTTGCCCCATCTGCTGGCCTTGCATTTGATTTTGTTGTTGACTCTGCTGGCCTTGTTGTACCATATTATCACCTCATCTCATATTTATTGTAACGTTTTACCTGCACTTAGATGTTTGCTAAGGGTTTGAAAATGTTGTTGGCTCTTTTGAGCCATTTGTTGAAATAGTTGCTTACTCTGATTATCCTGAACCGTATTGGAAAAATGATTCAAGGCATTCACTGAGGTTTGCTCCATTCCTAAAATATCTTCCAATTCCATCACTTCTTTCGATGATAACATGAAAATCCCTCCCTTCTGTTTTACATCTATCATATCCGCGGTAAGCCAAAAAATTAATGTTTGTCCGCGACTAATTTAGCATGCACCATCTACAAAAATGTTATGTATTTCTTTGTAAACATACAGAAAAAAACCGTCTGAAAATGTCAGACGGTTTTTAGATTCATTGTAACTAATTAGAACTTTGCATTGCTAGACTCTATATTTGTCTGTTTTTCAGCTCCGATACGTAACCAAGTACGCACTGCATCACTAATAACAAATACAACCAATACAATCATAACAGCACTAGCCCCAGCCAGCAGATAATTATTTTTGGGCAAATAGTTTGTTGTAATGTTAAGATAACCTGCCCCTACAGTCGTGATCGTCAAGAAAATCATAGGAGTAATCGTAGTCCAGGCATAACGACCTTTACCCATTCTAAACAACATAGTCGTACCAATAGCTAGTGACATACTTGCTAATAGCTGATTTGCTACACCAAATAGTGGCCAAATTGTCGATATGGATCCACCATATACTAAATATCCCCAAGCAAAGGACATGAGTGCACTGGCACCAACCATACCAGGCATCCAATGAGGATCCTTCAATGGTTTATATACCATGCCGCCAAGTTCCTGAATCAAATAACGACCAACACGTGTACCGGCATCAATGGTCGTAAGAATAAACAAAGCCTCAAACATAATGCAGAAATGATACCAGAAGGACATAAGATGCTCAAGGCCAGGAAGCTTAGCAAAAATATAAGCCATCCCGACAGCGAGGGACACAGCGCCACCTGGACGCCCAGCAACATTTTCACCAACCATTTGAGAAAGATTGGCCAAATCAAGAGTCTGCATATTAAGAGTCGCAAACACTGCTGGCGTAGTATTGATGGCGAAATAATCCCCTGGGAACATACTCGTAGCCGCAATTAAGGCCATCAAAGCCACAAAGGACTCCACTAGCATACCGCCAAAACCAACGGCACGTATTTCTGATTCACTTGTCAACATTTTGGAAGTCGTACCTGTGGCAATCAGGGAGTGAAAGCCTGAAATAGCACCACAAGCAATTGTAATGAATAGAAATGGCCATACAGGACCAGGAATGATCGGGCCGCCACCATAAATAAATGGTGTAAAAGCTGGCATTTGAATTTGTGGTTGTACAACTATAATACCTAAAGCTAAGGCTAAAATAGTACCAATCTTCATATAAGTACTCAAATAATCACGAGGTGCAAGTAGTAGCCATACAGGAAGAGCTGCAGCCACAAAACCATAGACTGCCATAATTACTGATATTTGCTCTTTTGTATAGGTAAAATAAGGAGCTAACCAAGATGACTGAATCCAAGGACCGACAAAAACGCCCAAGAGTACCAAGGTCACACCAATAACAGTACCTTCGCCAATTTGTCCTGGACGCAAATACCGTAAATACAGTCCAATAAAAATCGCAATTGGAATGGTAATACCTACCGTAAAGGTTCCCCACGGACTATTATACAAAGCATTGACTACCGCAATGGCAAGCCCAGCCATCGTAATAACTAATATAAATAATACCCCAATACTTGTAGCAATGCCTGAGGCCTTGCTGATTTCTCTCTTTGCAATTTCAGCAATTGATAGACCATCATATCGCACAGAGGCAAATAGGATCACCATATCATGGACAGCCCCAGCAACCACAGCTCCCACTAATAGCCAAACAGTGCCAGGTAAATAACCAAATTGAGCAGCAAGTACTGGACCAACCAATGGACCTGCACCAGCAATTGCCGCAAAATGATGACCAAAGGTTACCCATTTGTTAGTGGGTACATAATCATGACCATCATTAAGACGTACAGCTGGAGTGACTCGATTGGAATCAAGAACCAATACCTTGGTCGCCATAAATGCGCCATAAAAACGATAAGCTAGGGTCAGCACAAGGGCCGCTACAATAACCAGATAAATAGCATTCATTTCATAACTCCTCCTTTATAAAATAGATATAACTTCAACTGAATCATACCTGTCTTTTAAATTTTCAGATAGTGAAATCGTATCAACAGAGGAAATTAAACCCTGATTGGAAATATTCACACTATCAATAGAAAATAGACAAAGCATCATAGCTTTGCCTATTACTTTAAACCCAGGATATCTTTGATCTCTTTAATCTGACTTTTGCTGACTGGTATTTCAGCCCCAATATCGCCTTCGACTTTGAGCCAGTATGTTCCTTTAAACCAAGGAACCACTTCTTTCACTTTATCCATATTTACAATATAACTTTTGTGAACCCTTACTAAATTTGTCTCGGCGAGTCGTATCTCTAATTCTGTCAATGTACCCCCATAACTAAACTCGCCGTATGTTGTCACCACAGTAACAATACCTTTCTGTGTATACCCATAGATGAGATCATTATAATGAACCATGATAATTTTCCCATTATTCTCTAAAGGCAGTTTTTTTACAACAATTTTCGTTTTACTCAAGGCGGTATCAATGCGCAGAGCGGCTGCCGACCATTCGTCAGGACGATAATTTTTGAGACGCTCCACTGTTATATGAATACGTTCACTCTCAAAAGGTTTTAGAATATAATCCACAGCACCCACTTCAAAGGCCTGTACTGCATATTCATCATAGGCAGTAGCAAATACAATTAGAGTCTCAGGAACTACAGTCCGCAGCACAGCAGCAGTCTCCAAGCCATCCATCCCACGCATTTGTACATCTAAGAATATAACATTTGGCTTAAGCTCAGCCGCCATACTAATGGCCGCAGCCCCGCTATCTGCTTCACCCACAACTTTAATGTCACATTCCAAGGACAGAAGGTATTTTAATTCATCCCGGGCTGGACTTTCATCATCCACACTCAAAACCCTAAGCACACTCATCTTCCCCATCCCCTACCTTTTTGGGTATCCGCAGCGTTACCGTTGTACCACTACCAAGGGTACTCAAAATTGATAGACCATATCCTGCCCCATATTGTCCTCTGAGACGCTCATGTACATTGGATAACCCAATACATTCTGCTGATGGTACGGTAAGGGGACATCGTTCCTGCACATCCATACCAACTCCATCATCGATAATATTGATAATAATATCTTGATCAACTTCCATGGCCTGTATCATAATCCGTCCACCATGTTCCTTAGGCTGCAGTCCATGTCTAATCGCATTTTCCACCAGTGGCTGAATGGTTAAGAAAGGGATTAGGTATTTTCCTAGTAATGGAGAAATATCTTCTTCAATCATCAATTTTTCACCATGGCGCGCCTGCTCAATCATTAAATAGGCATGTACTTGCGCTAATTCCTCGTTAATTGTAATAATACGCCCAGTTTTGTGAAGAGTATACCGAAACATGGCACCAAGTTTAATTAATAATCCCCTAGCAAGATCTGGTTTGGTACGTACTAGAGAAGTAATGGTGTTAAGCGTATTAAATAGAAAGTGGGGATTAATTTGAGCATACAGCGCTTTCAGTTCTGCTCGCACCACGAGTTTTGCCTGACGATCAATTTCAGTCAATTCTAACTGGGTCGAAAATAAATGAGCTACGCCGGAAGCAAATACGATATCAGCCTGTCCGACAGCACCAGCTTGCGTATAATAGAGTTTTAGCGTACCTATAACCTGGTTAGCCCGTTTTAAAGGGACAACAACCCCACTGGCTAGCTTACAATTTGTACAAGAACAACCAATTTCAGCGGGACTTTGAGCAATATACATTTCGCCACGAGACAGTACTTGCCGTGTTGAAATTGTCAGTCCTAGTGTATCAGGGGCATGATGGGCGGCTTCTACTCCGACGAAGGCCAATACCTGCTCACTATCTGTAATGGCCACCGCTTCATACCCACCTGCATCAAAAATAATTTGTGCAGCAGCCTGTGCCGACTGGCGATCAAGTCCGTGTCTGAGGTATGGCAGTGTTTTCGTAGCAATATCAAGAGCTTTATGGGATTGCTCAGCCCCTACCTGTTCTTGAGTATACATGGCGGTCTTAATAATTAACATAAAAATGGCAACCCCTAGAGCATTGACTACAATCATCGGTAATGCAATGGTATCCACCAATTCCCTTGCTAAATTATAGGGACGAGCGGTCAGTAAAATAATCGCCATTTGCATTATTTCCCCTACAATGCCGGCGACTAAGGCCATCCACCAAGGAATTATTTTTTCCGGATAATAGCGATGTACCATTCCTGCGAGTAATCCCTCACAAATATTAGCAAGACCACAGGAAAAAGCCGTAAAACCTCCTAATAAATACCGATGTCCACCTGCAATGACCCCAGCTGATACCCCCATTATCGGACCGCCAATAAGCCCTGCGGCCATGACACCAATCACTCGCGAATTAGCCAAAGCGTCCCCAACTGGAATACCAGAATAAGTGCCTAAAATACCAATTAAACCAAAAACAATGGTTATGGCCACCTGCTCACCTAAATTCCCCCGGCGATAAATCATCCGCCGAAAAATTGAAAACTGAGATAACAAAAAGGCTAAGGTAGCTGCCACACTCATACGTTCTATCATTTTCCATAATAAAGAACTATCCATCAGCATTACGCCACCTCATTTCATATAAGCACTATAGAAACTATACTCCAAAAAAATAATATCACTTTTTAAGATGGCAAACAATCCCCCTATAATAAAGAAACGTCTCTCAATTTGAGAGACGTTTCCTATAAATATTCCTGCCGTCGCCTAGTATCATAGACTAACTTTTTAGCAGTAATCAGCACTCCAATAAATAGCCAGAATGCCCAGTACATCATAATTAAGGGATAGCTTAATGCAAAAGTTGCACCAAAGATCGCGAAAATAGGTTTCATCAGCAAAAACCAGATCGTCTGACCAGTACCTAAAGCAAATAGAAAAATACATAAGGCAGCCATACAAGGATTATTACGTTTAAGTGACACCTTGCTCCCCCGATCACCAATAACCAGTAATACCAAGAGCAAGGCTATGGCTGCTAAAAAAGGTTGAGCTAACGTTACACTACTCATCACATTAGTTAATAGACCTTCCAAATAATCCACCCCCCAATTCTCATTACTGTTATCTATTCCTGTCTTAATTAAAATATTCCACAAATAGTAAATTAGGGAAATTTGCCTGATAGAGAGCAATTTTATTTTTAAGTACTACCCTAGATTGTATCTATGTTTTTTGTGATATAATAAATAAACTATCTAAAAATGATAAAGTTGGTGCATTATGTTACATACTGATATTGCTATATTGATTGCTGGCGAACTAAGAGTAAAAGTTCCTCAAGTAATCGCAACAATTACGCTCTTAGACGAAGGGAATACCGTCCCTTTTATTGCCCGTTACCGAAAAGAAGCGACTGGAGAACTCGATGAAGAGCAACTGCGTACGACGGAAGAACGCCTCCAATATTTACGCAACTTAGTAAAACGCCAGGAAGATATTATTGCCAACATTGAACAACAAGGCAAACTAACACCAGAGCTCACTACCGCCATCAATGGGACCACTAAATTGCAGGACTTAGAAGACTTATATCTGCCCTTTAAACAAAAAAAGCGTACTCGCGCCCAAATTGCTCGAGAAAAGGGTCTAGAACCATTAGCAGATATTATCCTTGCTCAACAGCTAACAGAAGGTACTCCCTTGACTACCGCTACAACTTTTATTAATGAGGAAAAAGAGATTAATAGCCCTGAAGAAGCCCTAGCTGGCGCCCTGGATATCATTGCTGAAACGATAAGTGAAAGAGCTGATATTCGGGCGAACCTTAGAAAACAGCTCTGGCAAACAGCTGAAATCAGCACCGCACTAGCGGTAGCGGAAGACACTGGCAAAGAATTTCTTACATATAAAGAATATAAAGAACCTGTTAGGCGCATACCCTCACACCGAATTTTGGCCATTAACCGAGGACAATCAAAAGAGATACTAAAAGTCCAGCTTGTGGCATCTCATGAAACTAATATTGACATGATTAACCGTATGATCAATACTGGACCATCTATTTTTAGCGATTGTATTTTAGAAGCTATTACTGATGGTTACAAACGTCTATTACTACCAGCACTTGACCGGGAAATACGTTCATTATTAACGGAAAATGCGGAAAAACAAGCCATCCGCGTCTTTGGCCTCAACCTCCGTCAACTGCTCCTCCAACCACCATTTGCTGGACACACTGTCATGGGTCTTGACCCTGGCTTTCGCACTGGTTGTAAAACTACGGTAGTAAGCCCGACAGGTACAGTACTCATGACCAGCGTTATCTATGTAACCATGGGGGAAGGACAAAAAGCTAAAGCTGCCGAAATTGTCCTTGATGCCGTACAAAAGTATGGAGTAACACTGATCGCCATTGGCAACGGAACCGCTTCTTATGAAACAGAAGAATTTACTGCCCAACTTATTAGTGCCCATAACCTACCAGTTCATTATCTCATTACAAACGAAGCAGGGGCTTCCATATACTCAGCCTCTAAATTAGCAAAAGACGAATTACCTGACCTTGATGTCACACTACGAGGTGCAGTATCCATTGCCCGTAGAGTACAAGATCCTTTGGCTGAACTGGTAAAAATCGATCCAAAATCCATTGGTGTCGGTCAATACCAACATGATGTTAATCAAAAGGAATTAAGTAGTACTCTGTCAAATGTTGTAGAATCAGCAGTGAACCATGTTGGTGTTGAACTCAATACGGCTTCCATTGAACTCTTAAAACATGTGTCAGGGATTAATGCGACTGTGGCGAAAAACATTGTAACCTACCGAGATCAAAACGGCTGCTTTAAAAATCGGGCCCAGCTTCTTAAAGTAGCCCGACTAGGACAAGCTACCTTTGTCCAATGTGCTGGATTCCTACGCATTAAAGAAGGGGATAATGCTCTTGATAATACACCTGTCCATCCTGAATCCTATAAATTAGCTGCTGCAATTTTAGATAAACTAGGCTTTACCCCTAATGACCTGAAAAATAAAGCAACCTTGCAAATCATTCAAGAAGCAGCTAAAACGGCAAATGCAGCTACATTAGCTACCGAGCTGGAGGCTGGCGAACCTACTGTTCGCGATATCTTAGCAGCACTAGCCAAGCCCGGCCGTGACCCTCGAGAAGATATGCCTGCACCTATGACCCGGAAAAATATTGTTAAATTGTCAGAATTGGTACCTGGAGCGATTGTAAAGGGTACAGTACATAATGTCATTGACTTCGGTGCCTTTGTAGATATCGGCATCAAAATAAATGGCCTTATCCATCGTTCAGAGCTCAG
>Ga0316613_10000798_pt1 | contig 23219 bp, 13 predicted proteins | sample OWC_soil_day10_C_2_FD_207647 | JGI IMG/M metagenome (GOLD analysis project Ga0316613, IMG submission 207647) | Wetland soil microbial communities from Old Woman Creek delta, Ohio, United States - OWC_soil_day10_CT_b | ecosystem: Environmental > Terrestrial > Soil > Wetlands | place: USA: Ohio...
ATCATAGCATCGTGGCCGACCTGGTGCCGGAATATGATGCTATGGACATCGCTGCGGCGGCGTTAAAGCTGCTTCAGGAAGGGTATAAGGAAAAAGCGGATGAAAATCCGGCGTTTGCTAATACCGGGGCCGAAAAAGGCATGGTCCGGTTATTCGTTAATGTTGGCCGTGCCCAAAGAATCCGGCCGGAGGATATTGTCCGCACTTTCGCGGAAGAATCGGGAATCCAGGGCAATATGATTGGGCAGATAAATATTTATGAAAAGTTTACTTTCGTTGAGGTTCCTGAGGAGCATGCGGAACGGGTAATGTCGGTTATGCACAAAAACATGCTCAAGGGTTATAAGATAAATGTTGAACCGGCTAGAGGCCGATAATTTGCTGAAAAAAGGATGGGGCTAGTGCCCATCCTTTTTTGTCTTTTTTTGAGATATTTTATATAGGTATTCAGTTGTGTTAATCTGGGAAGCGGGAGAGGCGCGTCATTCCTAGCTTTTGCTAGCCCAAAATATAAAACAACAATAAATTAAAAAATCGTTAAGGATGTTGGTTGGTTAGCGGTTTTTTGTTTGGCGGCGATAAGGGGGCATGGCCCAGCGGCTGGGGGCTTGCCGCCGGGCCGTGCGTGGTGGATCGGGGGAGACCGTGGATACAGTAGAACTGAACTGAATAAACCCCAAAATAGAACCTAGGAAGCGGGAGAGGCCACGGCAATCCTAGCTTCTGCTAGCCCAAAATATTAAAACAGCAATAAATTAAAAAATCGTTAAGGATGTGGGTTGGTTAGTGGTTTTTTGTTTGGCGGCGATAAATTGGCATGGCCCGGCGGCTGGTGGCTTTGATTGTGAATGGAGTTTGTCATTGCAGAGAGGGAAAGAAAAATCGTACCTTCTGTCCTAGAAAGATGGGATTTATTTATGATTACAACAAGAACATTAATTATTGTAGTACGTCATGGAGAAACTGAATGGAACTCTATAGGAAGGCACCAAGGCTGGTTAGACAGTAATTTAAATAAAGTAGGTGTTGAACAAGCCAATTGTATTGCCGACCTATTAAAAAAACAAGTATTTGATGTTTTATACTCCAGCGATTTAGGACGTGCCAAGCAAACTGCAAAAATTATTTCCCAAAAAATTAATCTTAATATAAAAGTAGATAAGCGTTTACGAGAACGCAACTTAGGCATACTAGGAGGGTTGACTGCAAATCAGTTTAACGAAAATTATCCTGATGAATATATAAATTACAGAAAAGGTGAAGTAGACTACGTTTTACCTAATGGAGAGAGTATTCGTCAGGCATATGAGCGCAGTACAAAATGCCTAGAAGAAATAGCTACAAATCATTCTAATAAAAATATCTTAATTGTAACTCACGGATGGATATTAGAATATTTTTTCAGAAGAGTATTAGAAATTCCCTTAGAGCAGCCACGCCGATTTTCAATAAGAAATTGTAGTATTAATAGTTTTTCACTAACTGATACTCAATGGAGATTAGAGTCATGGGGAGAAATTCATTATTAAAATACTCTATGAAAACAATTTTTTCATGGATTTCTCTGTTAACACGACGTTAGTTATACAAACTTAAACATTTCCGGGAGTAAGCCATCGAATGCTGAGAAGCCTAAAAACCGCTAAAAGTGTGGGGCACTTAGTGGTTTTTTGTTTGGCGGCGATAAGGGGGCACAGCCCAGCGGCTGGGGGCTTGCCGCCATGCTCCGGCTGCTGGCCGCGCCTAAGCTCGTCGCCGACAGTACCGTAGCGCCTGGCATTCGCGTCCAGGCTCAGGCCAGGCTCGAGAGGTCGTCCGTGACCTCTCGTACGGAACTGTTACCGGCTCTGTCGCTAAGGCGCGGCCGCAGCCTCCGCGAAATGGCGGACCCGCTCCCAGCCGCCGGGCCGTGCGTGGTGGATCGGGGAAGGGGGAAAGTCGTGGTATAAAATGAATAAACCGCAAAATAGAACTTAGGAAGCGGGAGAGGCCACAACAATCCTAGCTTCTGCTAGCCCCAAATATTAAAACAGCAATAAATTAAAAAATCGCTAAGGATGTGGGTTGGTTAGTGGTCTTTTGTTTGGCGGGGATAAGGGGGCACAGCCCAGCGGCTGGGGGCTTGCCGCCATGCTCCGGCTGCTGGCCGCGCCTAAGCTCGTCGCCGACAGTACCGTAGCGCCTGGCATTCGCATCCGTGCTCAGGCCAGGCTCGAGAGGTCGTCCGTGACCTCTCGTACGGAACTGTTACCGGCGGCTCTGTCGCTAAGGCGCGGCCGCAGCCGCCGCGAAATGGCGGATCCGCCCCCAGCCGCCGGGCGTGGTGAATCGGGGACGGACGGAAGAAAGTTGTGGTATAAACCGTATAAGTAGAAAAATAGAACCTAGGAAGCGGGAAAGGCCCCGACACTCCTGGGTTCTATAATATTTGTAATGTGGATTTATCGAACTTAGCCATGATTTCTGCTGAAGTTAACTGTCACAGATTGATATGCTAAAATTAATAGCAATTTCGTATGTCAGCTATTGAGTAAGGGTGTTTAGATCATTTTCTTTTTGGAGTTCTTTCCATTGCCAATACATTGCCAAGAAGCCGGCAATAATGCCGAGTAGTCCAGCGAAGGCAAATCCTCCGTTTATGCCGAAGGTTTCATTTAACCATCCCGCCAGGAATGGACCACAAAATATACCAACAGAGTATACTGACTGGTAAAATCCCATGGCCGTAGTTCGCTTGGAAGGCTCTATGGTCTGGATAGCTAAACCCAACATAAGCGGGTTGTATAAACCTTGGGCAAAACCATTCACCCCTTGACTAAATGCAAGTATAGTGAAAGTGGGTGCGTAGGAAATAGCAAACGTACAAATTGCACTTAAGAAAAAACCAGCAATAATCGTATTCCAATCGCCGAATTTAGAGGAAGCCCACTTGCCAGCTGAAATAGAGGCAATAGCAGAAGGCACCATAAAGGCGATGCTTAATATAGTAAGGTCGCTTTTGCTAGCTCCAAGGCTCAGCGCCTGCGACGGAGTAAAACCGAACATGGTAATGAAAACAATACCTTGGGCCAAAATAGATAAGACGGCTATTTTAACTAACATCGGATTTTTCATGACTATCGCTAAATCTTTGAATTGTATCGGTTCATAAGGATTGTGATTATTAGGCTCATGCAGAAAAAATGCAAGGACAATTCCTGCGCATGCGATTATATTACCAGCCTGAAAAGTTGCTTCCCATCCACTGAATTCGGATAGAAATCCGGATAAGGTCATTCCTAGAACTTGTCCAGTTATAGCAAAAAAACTGATGCTTCCCATAGCGCGAGTTGCCTCCTCCTGCCGGAAATAAGAGGCATACAAGACGGTATAGAATACCCAAGTACAACCAGATATTCCAGCCAAGGAACGGGCGGTAAGTGTTACCCACCAAGCCCCGGAAAGGGTAAAAAGAAAACTGCTGGCTCCCGCAGTTATCAAACCGAATAAAAGAAAAGGTTTTTTGCTCAATCGGAGACGATCTGACCATATACAGAGAGGAAGGCGAACAGTAATTTGCATCAATCCGTAACTGCCTATGATTAGTCCAATTAGTTTGAATGAATAGCCAAGAGACTCCAGGTAAGGAGCGAGAATTGGTACATACGTGTAAAGTGATGTCCAATACAAGACAGTAACGATGGAAATTAAGATAAATGAGTGGCGAGACACTTGATTCATGGTAGTACTCCTTTTCATGCGCTATCTATTCACCACAGATGATAATTATGGTATTATTTTAGAGCTATAGAGCATATATACAGCAGATCCCCACATGAAAAAAGCAGAGGCTTTATTTATCAGCACAATCCAAGCTGAGAATTTTTTTTGTTTTCCTATTAGACGGCCAATAGTAGCCAGGGAAAAAAACCAGCACCATGATACAAGAATACATGCGAGTGTAAATAGACTCTTATCGTGTCCAATATAATTAATTGAACTTGTTCCTATGACCCCAATCGTGTCTAGAATTGCATGAGGATTAATTAGCGACACAGTAATAGCGAATACAACCTGTTTTTTTACTGAAGCTAATTCAGGCTGATTAATATTATTTATTGGCTTATAGTTCCATGTATTCCAACCCATATATATTAAGAATAAAAACCCAATTACTAGTAAAGTTATTTTAACCCAATTAAAAGTTAAAAGGATCAAGGATACACCTTGTACAGCCACTAAAATTAGAATCGTATCACAAATAGAGGCAGTACATACAACAGGTAATACTCTTGAAAATTTTGATTGAATAGTTCCTTGATTAAAAACAAATAAATTTTGAACTCCTAATGGCAGTATTAATCCAAAAGCTAGTAATATTCCATGAAAAAATGCAAACATGAACGTTCCTCCTAGTAGGTTGTAGCCATAACCATAAACAACTCAATATCAAGATAGGTGTTTGGCAGGTATAAAATCAATAAGAAAATGATCCTCTTACTTAATTTACAATTATGATATTATACCATATTTTGCTAAAAAGAAAATTGTAATTTAGCCCTCAGCCGCCGGGCCGGGCGTGGTGGAGCGAGGGATACGGGGATACTTATCGGATATTGTTATAAGAAGATAGTACCAGCGTCTAATAAATATGATTTTTGGTGTTCTTTCAATTGTTAATATTTGCAAGGAAAATTATAATATATTTAATACTATAGATGAGGTGAGAAAATGATTATGATAATGTGCACTAAAAAAGACTATGATGGGATAACATAAAATTTGAATAGAGAGAAGGGTTTAAATGATTAAACCAGATCCCAATAAAGTTTATCCAAGAGAAAATGATAACACGATTTGTTATCTTAAAAATATAATTAAAAACCCTAATATTATTATAGGCGATTTTACCTTTTATCATGATTTTGTAGATCCCATGGATTTTGAAAAAAGAAGTGTTTTGTACCATTATCCGATTAATCAGGATCACCTTATAATCGGGAAGTTCTGTTCAATTGCTTGTGGGGCTAAGTTTCTGTTTAATGGATCAAATCATACGATGAATTCGCTAGCTACCTTTCCATTTCCTATATTCACAGAATGGGATGAAAATGCGCTAGCAGTTGAAGCTTGGGACAATAAGGGTGATATAGTGATTGGAAACGATGTTTGGATAGGCTATGAAGCTGTAATTATGGCTGGTGTGAATATTGGCGATGGTGCCATTATTGGAACTCGAGCTGTTGTAACAAAAGATGTACCTCCATATACAATTGTTGGTGGAGTGCCGGCTAAAAAGATACGAAAGCGATTTGATGATTCGGTAATTGATGTACTACAAAGGGTAAAATGGTGGGATTGGAATATTGAACAGATAGGCGATAATTTACAAGCAATTCGTAATGGCGATATAGAAAGCCTGAAAGAAGTTTTAAGTAAACCTGTTTAATGAATTTATAGTAATACTGTACCATTAGCATAAGCATTAGCTGTTAAAGATAAGAGCCGGGAAAACCATTTTTTTGTGGATTCTTGGCTCTTATTTTAAGTTTGCAGAAGGTTTTATTAGTGGATGTTGTGGTGATATAATTATATTTTAATAGTAGCATAAGCAAATAGAGATTTGATTGTATTAAACATTATTGGAAAGAGGTGTCCGGATGAGAAAGATTTTGTTGTTATTGGCTAACGGATTTGAAGCCTACGAAGCAAGTGTTTTTACTGATGTATTGGATTTGAATATGGAAGAGGGTAATGGATTAACTAAAGTGGTAACTTGCGGTCTGCGAAAGCAGTTAATTTGCACTGGGCGTTTAACTGTTATTCCCGAACTACTAATTTCCGAAGTAGATGTAACTGAGTTTGATGCATTGGCTATTCCAGGAGGCTATGAGTCCAAGGGGTTTTATGTAGATGCTTATAACGCTGATTTTTTGTCAATTATTCAGAAGTTTAACCAGGCAGAAAAAATCATTGCTTCAATTTGTGTTGGAGCACTACCAGTAGGGAAAAGCGGAGTTTTGGCTGGACGTCAAGGGACGACATATCACTTGAGCAATGGATACCGTCAGCAGCAATTATCTGCTTTTAGTGTTAATGTTGTTAATCAGCCGATAGTTATTGATAGTAACATCATAACCTCTTCTTCACCGGCAACAGCTTTAGATGTAGCGTTTAAGTTATTAGAGCTGCTTACATCAAGAGAAAATTGCCTCCATATAAAACACTTAATGGGTTTCTAATAACATTTTAAGTGTTTTTTATGAAGGCTTTCTCTAACGGACGGTATTATAGAGGGGATTTCCGGAGCGGGATTGTCGTTCCTAGCTGTCGACGGTTTTACTGGCGGTAACGGCGTAGGATGCTATCCGTAGCGGAGGAATTCCCCTCCCCCCAAAGGCTTATAGTGCCTGTTAGCCAAAAACATTGAAATAGCAACAGACTAAAAAACCGTTAGGAGCGTCAGCTCTTAGCGGTTTTTTGTTTGGCGGCGATAAGGGGGCAAAGCCCGGCGGCTGGGGGCTTGCGTGGTGGATCGGGGACGGGGGAAAGTCGTGGATACAGTAGAACAGATCAAGGTATCCAAGATTAGCGGCATTTTCGGAAGAGTTTATATGGTATCCAGTGGTATAAACCGTATAAACAGAAAAATAGAACCTGGGAAGTGGGGAAGGCCCGTTACTCCTAGGTTCTATAAGTTACGGAATGGCGAATTATTGGACGTTACTTTTATGCAGGAGTTAGTTTCTAACAGTAGAAGACTTATGAAAAAACAATGTAAAAGGATGGAAGACCGATGAAAAAGGAGATACTAACAATACCAGACGTAAATAAAGCTGATTATCCATTTAATCATGTTATAAAAGCAGGAAGCACTTTATATCTAACAAGCCAATTATCATGTAATTTGAAAACTAATGAAATTATCCTTGGCGATATAGAATTGCAAACTAAGAACGCTTTAGAAAATGTGAAATATTTACTGGAAAATTCAAATTCATCGCTAAATAATATTTTAAAAGTAGTCATATATATGAGAAATATTTCGGAGTTTAATGAAATGAATAATGTTTATAAAAAATATTTTAAAAGTGAAGAGCCAGCAAGAGTTACGGTTCAAGCTCCATCGCCTATTGATGGTATTGATATAGAAATTGAAGTAGTGGCATTAACAAATTAATAAGAAGACCTTTTTACATAAGGCTTCCTAGCATTGCCCTGCATTATCGAGCTCCTCCTAATTATTTCAGTGATTATTATAATACAAAGTTAGAAGCTGTATTGGTAAATTTATTTATTTTGAAAGTTTTTTTCATTAAGCAGAGTATTCCTGCAAATATAGCTATATAGTTAAATATTTCTATAAACGTTTATTCTCGGACATAAGCCCTTGAATGCTGAGAAGCTAAAAAACGCTAAGCGTGGGGGCCAAACTCGGCATCGGCGGCAGAACGATGCTGGCGCGGCTGATTATCGAGCAAAAATGAGGAAAAGGGCAAAAGACTATACTTTAGGAGAATATATTTTCAGACCCGTTCACTTTATGATAAGGTGGACGGGTTTTTTAGTATCGGACAAGTTTGGACGAAAGGCGGTTTCCATGAAAATTATCAAGGCGGTGCCTGTTGACGATTATAATATCACGGTTTGTTTTGATAACAACGATTCGGTGACGCTGGATATAAAAGACAAGCTTAAAACTGTCCGCTTCTCAGGACTCCGCAGCGAGCGGGTGTTCCGTGAGGCGCAGACTGACGGCAAATCGCTGCACTGGCCGGGAGGAATATCGATGGCGGTCAGCGAGATTCTCGAGCTTGGCGAAAAATAAGCAGGCAGACTTTATATAGCAATAACGTAACATATGCCAGACTGGCGGCTGATTCAGAGCAGTAAATGGGAATAGGAGAAAAATGAACATGAGTAGAAAAAAGCGGACAAATAAATTGAACAAGCAAAAAACATTATCGGTGGCGATGGCGGTGATCAACGGTATCCAACTGAATGCCCCGCTTGCGTTGCCGTTGGCGGCGGCGCTGCAGCAAACGGTTGATAGGCAAGGAATGGCGGATGAATTGGCCAGCCTCATCGACCGCGGCGGCCAGGCGGTGGACAACCTGTTTTTCAGCACGGCACAGGCCGCCTCGAATACGATTACGAGCGGAGTCACCAGCACCAGCCAACAAGATGTATCCGATAATGACAGCTTGACTGTAGAATCCGGCGGGATAGTAAGCGTCAGCAACTATGATGCCATCTATTTTAACGGCGGCAACAGCGGTGGCACTGTGACCGTAAGCGGCGGCATCGTCAGTGGAGGATTTGCGGGGATCTATGAAAATTATACAGCAGGCGGTACGGTGACAGTAAATGGCGGCACGGTCAGCGGTGATAATATCGGGATCTATGAGTTTTATGACACCGGCGGTACGGTGACAGTAAACGGTGGTACGGTTGGCGGGGGATATTATGGGATCGCTGAGCTTTATACTACTGGCGGTACGGTGACGGTAAATGGTGGTACGGTCAGCGGGGGTAATTTTGGGATTGACGAATACGTTACCTCCGGCGGCACGGTGACGATAAACGGCGGTACGGTCGGAGGGGGGGGAACTGCGGGGATTTATGAAAGCGAGGTTTCCGGCAGCACGGTGACGATAAACGGCGGAACAGTCAGCGGGGGAACTGCTGGAATTTATGAAATAAAGGCTTCCGGCGGTACGGTGACAGTAAACAGCGGCAAGGTCAGCGGTGGATATTATGGGATCTGGGAAAGGAATACCACTGGCGGCACGGTGACAGTAAACGGCGGTACGGTCAGCGGGGGTAATTACGGGATCTGGGAGTTTTATACCACTGGTGATACGGTGACGGTAAGCGGCGGTACGGTCAGCGGGGGAATTGCGGGGATCAAGGAAACTGGTACCACTAGCGGCACGGTGTCTGTTGCTAGCGGCACGGTAGGCGGGGGAGATTATGGGATTTATATTTCCAGCGGTACCGCCAATGCGGTGAATATTGCCGGCGGAACGGTCAGCGGAGGAACCTACGGTATCGATATGGAAGGTACTGCCGATACAGCAAATATAAGTGGGGGAACAGTCTGTGGGGGGAGCGGCGCGATTCTTCTCGGCGGGACTTCCAATGTGGTGAATATTGTGAATGGCGTCACCGTGTCCGGGATAGATGTAACCGGCACCAACGACACCGTAAATGTGAGCGGGGCCACGGTGAGTAATGTAGCGGTAGGCGATACCGACAGCCTGAATGTATTAAATGGCGGCACAGCGTCGGCAACTACGGTGAGTAACGGCGGGTTGGAAGTGGTGTCGGCTGGTGGTATAGACTACAGTGCGACTGTCAATGCCGGAGGCGAGCAGGATGTGTACGGGACGGCGAGTAACACGGTAATCAGCGGCACAAGCGCGACGCAGGTTGTCGAAGCGGGCGGCGTTGTCACGTCAGCCACGGTAAGTGACGGCGGCACCCAGGAGGTTGAAACAAGTGGTATTGCGTCGGGGACGACGGTAGCGAGCGGCGGTACGCTGGTGATGGAAGGCGCTGGAACGGCCACAAGCGCGGTATTGTTGGCCGGGTATGTGCTGGATGCTACAACGAGCGCAACACTGACAACCACCGATGGTTCGGTGACGATAAGCGGTGGTGTGGCGAGCAATGTGACACTGAACAGCGGCGGGTCGCTAGGTGTGGAAAGCGGCAATACAGCATCGGCGACGACGGTAAACAGCGGCGGTGTGGAAGTGGTGTTGGCAGGTGGCACAGACTACAGTGCTATTGTCAATACCGGGGGCGAGCAGGATGTGTATGGGACGGCGAGTAACACGGTAATCAGCGGTACGAGTGCGACGCAGGTTGTAGAGGCTGGAGGCGTTGTCACGTCAGCCACGGTAAGTGACGGCGGCACCCAGGAGGTTGAAACAAGTGGTATTGCCTCAGGCACTACGATAGCGAGCGGCGGTACGCTGGTGATGGAAGGCGCTGGAACGGCCACAAGCGCGGTATTGTTGGCCGGGTATGTGCTGGATGCTACAACGAGCGCAACGCTGATAACCACCGATGGTTCGGTGACGATAAGCGGTGGTGTGGCGAGCAATGTGACACTGAACAGCGGCGGGTCGCTAGGTGTGGAAAGCGGCAATACAGCGTCGGCGACGACGGTAAACAGCGGCGGTGTGGAAGTGGTGTTGGCAGGTGGCACAGACTACAGTGCTATTGTCAATACCGGGGGCGAGCAGGACGTGTACGGGACAGCGAGCAACACGGTAATCAGCGGCACGAGCGCGACCCAGGTTGTGGAAGCGGGCGGCGTTGCCACGGCAGCGACGGTAAGTGCCGGCGGGACGCAGTATGTATCCGCGAGTGGTATTGCCTCAGGCACGACGGTAGCGAGCGGCGGGACGCAGGAGGTATACGGGACAGCGAGCAATACGTTAGTCAGCGGAACAAGCGCGACGCAGATTGTCGAAACGGGCGGTACGGCAACGGCTACCATGGTCAACAGCGGCGGGACGCAGGTAGTAGCGAGCGGGTCGCAGGTAAGCTCAACCAGCGCCACCTCGGGCGGCACTATCTGGATGTTGTCGGGGGCGGAACTCTATGGAACCACCACTCTGGACAGCGGCGATATATACCTGGGCACGACGAGCGGCAGCTATACGGTGGACGACCTTAGCCTGAACGACGGGACCGTAGTGCTGGCCTATGGAACAACGGTAGGCAACAGCCTGACAATTTCTAACTTGAGCGGCAGCGGTAATTTCGTTATCAACACGGATCTGGCTAATGGCGAGTCGGACACCATCACTATTACCAGCGCTACCGGCACTTCAACTGACACGGTCGAGGTAAACTATGACCCATCGTATGCCAGCGGCGGCACGACCGGCAGCGCCACTTTCGCTACGGTGTCGAGTGGCAGTGTCACCTTTACGGCCAAAGCGACGGAAGCCGGCGCATATACCTACACGCCGACGTTGAGTGAAACCACCGACTCCAGTACAGGCGTCACCACCTGGGCGGTGACAGCGCTGACGGCGACGGGGGCGAGCGAAACGGCCTATACGTCGATGGACTCGGTGCAAGGAAATATCAGCCTGTGGCGGGATGATACCAACCATATGATGCGGCGGATGGGCGAACTAAGAGACGACAACAGCAAAGCGGGCGAGTGGGCCAGAGTATACAGCGGCCAGAACAAAATCAACGACAGCTACACCCGTGACGCTACCAACAACTATACCGGGATCCAGGGCGGCTACGATACCAAGAGCCGAGTAGCGGGAGGCACGCTATTTAGAGGCTATGCCTTGGGCTACCAGGACAGCAGTGCTACCTATAACCGGGCGAGCGGAAAAGGAAACATGTACACAATAGGAGCGTATGGCAGTTGGCTGGGAGACAAGGGTCACTACATAGATGTAATCGTTAAGCAAGGGATACTCAAAAGTAAATATACCAGCTATCTTAATAACAGCGCGAACACGGCGGTAACCGGGGACTACAGCACCTGGGGAACCAGCCTGTCGACGGAATACGGCTGGCGGAAACCGTTGAAGAACAACTGGTACCTGGAGCCGCAGAGTGAACTGACGGCGAGCCATATCACCGGTGCGGACTACACGACGTCGGACGGTACGGCGGTAGCCAACCAGGGTACCAACTCGCTGATTGGGCGGCTGGGATTGTCGGTAGGCAAGAAGTTGGCGCGGGGCACGATGTATGCGCAGGTGTCGATGCTGCGGGAATTCAACGCCAGTTCGGCGGTGACAATGTCGTCAAGCGGGCAGTCGGCAGTGGGGGTAGCGGAAAGCCTGAAGGGTACCTGGCTGGAATATGTGCTGGGATGGACGTCGCAGCTGAATAAAGATATGAACGGCTACTTTGAATTTAGCAAGACGACCGGCAGTCAAGAGGTAACGCCGTGGCAGGTAAATGCCGGGGTGCGGTGGAAGTTATAGATAAGAACTCTTTCACGCCGACTTTTTCTTCGGGTTGTCGGGCGGGCTAAGTTGGCGGGCGTTAGTGTTCTTTATTTTTTATAGTGCAAGCTAGCTGAAAGCATCAAAATAGCAATAAAGTAAAAACCGCTAGGAGCGTGGGCTCTTAGCGGTTTTTGGTTTGGCGGCGATAATTGGGGCACGGTCCAGCGGCTGGGCGTGGCGGTATTGAGGGAGACGGTGGATATGAAGCCGGTCAGGCAAAAGCATTTAAATAGGAATAAGCTAAAAACCGCTAAGGGTTCAAGGTATGAATATGTCTATGCCGAATATTATGATTTAGTTGGATATGTATTGGCTCACTAATTTTTTATGAGATGATTACATCGAGAAAATATTGGTGAACCAATACATATGAGATCAGTTCAGAAACGAAAAAAGTTAAGAATTTTCAAATGACGATTATCCACATGGATAAAGAAAGGGGAGCATTTTTATCCATGTGGATAATTAATATATTTAATTTTATGTGCTAAAGTAATATGTGTACGATGTTTTAATGAATATTTTTATAATAAAAGCTAATAATAGACGACTTTGGAATGAAAAGAAAACAGGCATAGTGATCGGAAAATAAGAGATTGTCTGCGATGGCGTAGATATTACAGAGGACGTACTCGCAAAAATAAGAAGATAATAAAATCATTCTATTATCCTTTTAGGCCGTAGACAAAACCAACTTCTAGTTTTAGTTCTAAAACTAGAAGTGTATTTTTTGATTATAGGTTTATAAGCATGATTTGACACACAAGTTAAAATGACGTAACATATGAATATTCAAAGAAAGGGAAGTGATCCGACCGATTACAGATTGCTGAGGTGTCATTGCTCCGTGGATCGTTCTACTACGCCAGATAGTTAGCCGGAAGTTTAAGAATAGGGAAGCCATGCTAAAATTGTACTGATATAGACAAATTATTCGGAGGATTGCGATGCGCACTGATGCCGCCAGGATTATTTATAAACGTAAGCAGCTTAATCAAGTCTTGGAGGGAAGCTGGGAATATCCGCTGACGGTGGTGGAAGCGCCGATGGGCTATGGGAAAACTACCGCCGTCAAGGAATTTTTAAAAAACAGCGATGCCCGGGTTTTGTGGCAGACACTGGCCGATTCGTCGGCCAGCGGGTTTTGGCGCGGGTTCTGCCGTTTACTTAAACAAATAGATGAGAGATGTGCGGCTGGACTGGCCGAACTGGGCGTTCCCACCGACAGCGTTTTTATGGACGCGGCTTTGGAACTGATCGGGAGCGTCGAGTTCCCAGGTAAAACGGCTATTGTATTCGATGATTACCACTTGCTGACATCCAAGGATATCGACCAATTTATTGAGCGGTTGGTTAAGACGGCTCTTCCTAATTTATATATTATTATCGTATCTCGGGCCGCGTTTGGCGAAAACACGACGGAACTGGCTCTGAAAGGATTTTGTCAGGTTATCGGTAAAAACAGTTTCGAGTTTACCCAGAATGAAATTGTCGCCTATTACAAGCTGTGTGGGATACGATTGAGGGACGAAGAGGTCGCCGAACTTTACGCCTATACCGAAGGCTGGGTCAGCGCCCTATATCTCAGTTTGCTGAACTTCGTGCGTGAAGGAAGGGTCGAATTGCAGGCCAGCCTGGCCGAACTGATTGAGAAAACCGTCTACCGGCAATGTCCGGAGACGGTGAAAGAGTTTCTACTGACCATCTGTGTTTTCGACAGTTTTACCTTAGCACAGGCGAAAGCGATGTGGCCGCAGGGAAATGCCGAGGCGCTGGTGCGCTATCTCATGGCCAATAATGCCTTTATCAAATTCGATCGCTACAACAAAACTTATCATGTGCACAATATTTTTACCGGTTATCTGCGGGAGCAAATGGAGCGGCAGGGGCCGGAGCGCCGGCAGTCGGTTCTGCGGGCGGCGGGAAGCTGGTATGTGGGCAGCGGCGACTATGTCTATGCCATGGACTGCTTTTATCAAGTCGGTGATTACGACCAACTTTTGTTGGCATTTGAGATGGATAACGGGCACAGTATCAATATTGAGCATAAAGAAAGAGTAACACAGTATTTTTCAGAATGCCCGGAGGAGACGAAAAGCAAGCATCCGGTAGCTTGCTTAATCTATGCCAGAAAGTTGTTCATGCTTGATGAAAGAGAAAAATACGTTGAAGAGTGCCAAAAAGTCGGCGAATATATAGAAGAAGTTCGCGACGAGAAAACAAGAAGCCATTTGCTGGGCGAGCTTGAACTTACTAAAAGTTTTACGAGGTACAACGACTTATGGGGAATGGTCGAGCATCAGGCGAAGGCCTACGCGTTGCTTGAAGGACCTTCTAAGCTTTTTGATAACAAGAGCTTCTTTACTTTTTGCACGTCATCTATTCTATATATGTTTTACCGGCAAAGCGGGATGGCTGAGGATGCAGTAAAATGTCTGACTGAATTTATGCCGCGGTACTGCCTGATCACTTCCGGTCATGGCGCAGGCGCCGAATACGTGATGCAGGCGGAGTGGCTTTTCCAGCGGGGCGACTTTGAGAATGCCGGAATTATCATTTATAAAGCGATCCAGCCGGCGCGAGCAAACCGACAGATAGCCATACTGTTGTGCATCTTGTTTCTCCAGATCCGGCTGGCGTTCGTTGGCGGTGATTTGCCGGCGGTATGGAAGCGGCTAAGGCAGATGCGCGCCGAAGTCGAAGAATACGGACAGTATCAGATTGTCCATACGGTGGATATGTGCGAGGGCTTTATCTATGCACATCTCAGCCAGGCGCGGAAAATCACCGCCTGGATCGCGGACGGCAATCTGCAAGAAAGCCGTCTGTACTTCCCGGCCCATGCTTTTTTCAACATCGTCTACGGCAAGGCACTGCTGACAAGCGAGCAGTACCTGAAACTGCTTGGCCTAACCGGACAGTTTCTCGACGTTGCCGGTATTTTTCCCAATCTGCTCGGACAGGTGTATACCAATATTTATGCGGCGGTGGCCTATCACCGGCTAAAGCGTCACCAGGAAGCGAAGGAAGCTCTCCGACAGGCGGTGGCGATTGCCGCCTCTGATCAATTTATTATGCCGTTCGTGGAAAATGGGGACGAGATCGGACCTATCCTTGATGAGCTCGAGAAAGATGAATATTATGCCGAATTCGTCGCCGGAGTAAAGGCGGCTTACGCCGCTTTTGCTCCGAAATTGGCCGCGATGCGGGCGGTGGGGCAGTACGGCGATGCCGTGGACAGTCTCACCCCCAGGGAGCGGGAAGTCGCCTGGTTGGTTGCTGATGGGCTGTCCAACCAGGCCATCGCCAAAGAACTGATTGTCGAAGAGACAACCGTCAAAAAGACGCTGCAAAACATCTACGCCAAACTGGGCATCGGCGGCAGAACGATGTTGGCGCGGCTGATTATCGAGCAAAAATGACGTAAAAGTACAAAAGACTATACTTTAGGAGAATATATTTTTATACCCGTTCACTTTATGATAAAGTGGACGGGCTTTTTTAGTATGGGACAAGTTTGGACGAAAGGTGGTTTCCATGAAAATTATCAAGGCGGTGCCTGCTGACGATTACCATATCACGGTTTGTTTTGATAACAACCATTCGGTGACGCTGGATATGAAGGGCAAGCTTAAAACCGTCCGCTTTTCTGGACTCCGCAGCGAGCAGGTGTTCCGTGAGGCGCAGACCGACGGTAAATCGCTGCACTGGCCGGGAGGAATATCGATGGCGGTCAGCGAGATCCTCGAGCTTGACGCAAAATAGGCAGGTAGAATCTATATAGCAAAATTTTACCGATTATCAGACCAATGGGGCGGAACTATACCATGTTGAAAAGCAAAAAAAAATGCGGCAGCACAACGGAAGGGCACCTTCCGCTTGGATCGCAACGAAGATAGAATTGGACGAGGGTCTGCGGCTGATTCAGAGCAGTAAAGGGGAAGAGGAGAAAATAACCATGAGTAGAAAAAATCGGACAAATAAATTGAACAAGCAAAAAACATTATCGGTGGCGATGGCGGTGCTCAACGGCATCCAGATGAACGCTCCGGTGGCCCTGCCGTTGGTGGCGACATTGCAGGCGGACGGGAGCCAGCCAGAAATAGGGTTGCAGGACGAGCTGGTTAGCCTATTAGAACGTGGCGGACAGGCGGTGGACAGCCTGTTTTTCAGCACGGCGTATGCCGCTTCTGATACGTCGATTACAAGCGCAGTCAGTAGCCAACAGGTTGTGTCCAGTGGCGACAGCTTAACCGTAGAAGCTGGCGGGACGGTAGTCACAAGCGATAATTCTTACGTCATATATATGAGCAATGGCGCCACCAGCGCCTCGGTGATCGTGAATGGCGGCACAGTCAGCGGATATCAAGGTATCTATGAAAATGCTAACAACGGAGGCATGGTGACGATAAGCGGTGGTACGGTCAGCGGGGTAGATACTGGGCTCATCGAATACGCTACCACCGGCAGCACGGTGACAATAAGCAGTGGTATGGTTAGTGGGGAGATATATGCTGGGATTTATGAAGCTTCTACCTCCAATGGCACGGTGACGGTAAGCGGCGGCACGGTAAGCGGCGGAATAGATGGAATTTATATTTCCGGCGGAACCGCAAATACGGTGAATGTCGACGGTGGCACGGTCAAAGGGGGAACTTATGGGATCTATGAAAAAGCTACCAATGGAGGCACGGTGACGGTAAGCGGCGGCACGGTAAGCGGCGGAATAGATGGGATTTATATTTCCGGCGGAACCGCAAATACGGTGAATGTCGACGGTGGCACGATCAAAGGGGGAACTTATGGGATCGAGGAAAACGCTACCAGCGGCGGCACGGTGACGGTAAGCGGTGGCACGGTCAGCGGAGGAATAGATGGGATTTATATTTACGACGGAACCTCCGATATGGTGACGGTAAGTGATGGCACGGTTAGTGGGGGAACTGATGGGATTTGTATTTCCGGTGGAACCGCAAATACGGTGAATATTGCCAGCGGCACGGTCAGTGGGGGGGGAGAGTCTGGAATCAAGGAATATTGTACCACCAACGGCACGGTGACGGTAAGCGGCGGTACTGTCGGCGGGGGACTGTATGGGATCTTGGAACAGTCTACCAGTAACGGCACAGTGACGGTAAGCGGCGGCACTGTCGGCGGAGGATATTATGGGATCGATGAATTTTGGACCACTAGCGGTACGGTGACGATAAGCGGCGGCACGGTCAGCGGGGGAATTGCTGGGATCGAGGAATATTGTACCACCAACGGCACGGTGACGGTAAGCGGCGGCACGGTCAACGGGGGAAGTGCTGGGATCGAGGAATATAAGACCACCAACGGCACGGTGTCTGTCGTAAGCGGCACGGTTAGTGGGGGAACTTATGGGATCTATGAAAACGCTACCAGCGGCGGCACGGTGACGATAAGCGGCGGCACGGTTAGCGGTGGGCATTATGGGATCGAGGAATATAAGACCACCAACGGCACGGTGACGATAAGCGGAGGTACGGTCAGCGGGGAAAACTACGGCATCGATATGGAAGGTACCTCCGATACGGCAAACATAGCCGGGGGTACAGTTATCGGGGGAAGCGGAGCGATTCTTCTCGGTGGAACTTCCAATACGGTGAATATTGTGAGTGGTGTAACCGTGTCCGGGATAAATGTAACCGGCACTAGCGATACCGTAAATGTGAGCGGGGCCACGGTGACCAATGTGGCGGTTGGCGATTCCGATACTTTGAATGTATTAAACGGAGGCATTGCTTCGGCAACTACGGTTAGTAGCGGCGGGCTGGAAGTAGTGTCGGCTGGCGGCACGGACTATGGTGCGACAATCAATAGCGGTGGTACGCAAGAGGTGTACGGGACAGCGAGCAACACGGTAATTAGCGGTACGAGTGCGACGCAGGTTGTTGAAACGGGAGGCGTTGCAACGTCAGCTACGGTAAGTGCTGGCGGCACGCAGACGGTAGCTGCAAACGGTACGGCGAATAGTACAACGGTAAACAGCGGTGGCTGGCAGAAGGTGTCTTCGGGAGGCGTTGCGTCGGCAACTACGGTCAACAATGGCGGCCTTCAGCAGGTGTGGGGCGTTGCGTCGGCAACTACGGTCAATAGCGGCGGTGATCAGCTTGTGTATTCGGGAGGCGTTGCATCGGCAACTACGGTCAATAGCGGCGGTTATCAGCAGGTGGAGACAGGAGGTGTTGTGTCGGCAACTACGGTCAACAGCGGTGGTTATCAGCAGGTGTGGGCAGGAGGTGTTGCGTCGGCAACTACGGTCAATAGTGGCGGCGAGCAGTTTGTGTTTTCAGGAGGCGTTGCGTCGGATACGATGATCAATAGTGGTGGCGGGCAGTTGGTAGAGTCAGGAGGCGTTGCGTCGGCAACTACGATTAGTGGCGGCTATCAGGAGGTATATTCGGGAGGCGTCGCGTCGGATACGATGATCAATAGCGGCGGCGAGCAGCTTGTAGAGTCAGGAGGAAGTGCGACAGATACGACTATCAATAGCGGCGGTGCGCAGTATGTATCTGCAAACGGCACGGCGACAGCTACCACAGTTAGCAACGGCGGTGTGGAAGTGGTATCGACTGGCGGCACGGATTACAGTGCGATTGTCAATGCCGGAGGCGAGCAGGATGTGTATGGGACGGCGAGCAACACGGTAATCAGCGGCACAAGCGCGACGCAGGTTGTCGAAGCGGGAGGCGTTGTTACGTCAGCTACGGTCAATAGCGGTGGTACGCAAGAGGTGGAAGCAAGCGGCACGGCGTCGGCTACGACAGTGAGCAACGGCGGCACGCAGGACGTACAATCGGGCGGTACGGCAACGGCTACCACGGTCAACAGCGGCGGGACGCAGGTAGTAGCGAGCGGGTCGCAGGTAAGCTCAACCAGCGCCACCTCGGGCGGCACTATCTGGATGTTGTCGGGGGCGGAACTCTATGGAACCACCACCCTGGACAGCGGCGATATATATCTGGGAACGTCGAGTGGCAGCTATACGGTGGACGACCTTAGCTTGAGTGACGGGGCGACGGTGGTGCTGGCCTACGGCACAACGGCAGGCAACAGCCTGACGATTTCTAACTTGAGCGGTAGCGGTAACTTCGTCATCAATACTGACCTGGCCAACGGCGAGTCGGACACTATCACCATTACCAGCGCTACCGGCACCTCCACTGATACGGTCGAGGTCAACTATGATCCGTCATATGCCAGCGGCGGCACGACCGGCAGCGCCACTTTCGCTACGGTGTCGAGTGGCAGTGTCACCTTTACGGCCAAAGCGACGGAAGCCGGCGCATATACCTACACGCCGACGTTGAGTGAAACCACCGACTCCAGTACAGGCGTCACCACCTGGGCGGTGACAGCGCTGACGGCGACGGGGGCGAGCGAAACGGCCTATACGTCGATGGACTCGGTGCAAGGAAATATCAGCCTGTGGCGGGATGATACCAACCATATGATGCGGCGGATGGGCGAACTAAGAGACGACAACAGCAAAGCGGGCGAGTGGGCCAGAGTATACAGCGGCCAGAACAAAATCAACGACAGCTACACCCGTGACGCTACCAACAACTATACCGGGATCCAGGGCGGCTACGATACCAAGAGCCGAGTAGCGGGAGGCACGCTATTTAGAGGCTATGCCTTGGGCTACCAGGACAGCAGTGCTACCTATAACCGGGCGAGCGGAAAAGGAAACATGTACACAATAGGAGCGTATGGCAGTTGGCTGGGAGACAAGGGTCACTACATAGATGTAATCGTTAAGCAAGGGATACTCAAAAGTAAATATACCAGCTATCTTAATAACAGCGCGAACACGGCGGTAACCGGGGACTACAGCACCTGGGGAACCAGCCTGTCGACGGAATACGGCTGGCGGAAACCGTTGAAGAACAACTGGTACCTGGAGCCGCAGAGTGAACTGACGGCGAGCCATATCACCGGTGCGGACTACACGACGTCGGACGGTACGGCGGTAGCCAACCAGGGTACCAACTCGCTGATTGGGCGGCTGGGATTGTCGGTAGGCAAGAAGTTGGCGCGGGGCACGATGTATGCGCAGGTGTCGATGCTGCGGGAATTCAACGCCAGTTCGGCGGTGACAATGTCGTCAAGCGGGCAGTCGGCAGTGGGGGTAGCGGAAAGCCTGAAGGGTACCTGGCTGGAATATGTGCTGGGATGGACGTCGCAGCTGAATAAAGATATGAACGGCTACTTTGAATTTAGCAAGACGACCGGCAGCCAAGAGGTAACGCCGTGGCAGGTAAATGCGGGGGTGCGGTGGAAGTTATAGATAAGACTTTTGAAATTATCATGGATTGATTTGCAGTAGACGAGGAGAAAAAAATGAAGCAACCAGAGCAAGCAACCAACAATGAACAACAAAAAAACCAGGCAGAAGAGCCCAAGAAAAAGCAGCCGGTGGTGTTTTCAGTTGGCCCGATTACTGGTAAGACCGGAGTAGAAGGGCTGGAATTCGACTTTAACTACGGGGCACGGATTAAGGTGCCGGAAGGTAATTGGCGGGTCAAAATCATCGACCGCGACGCGGCGATCACGCTGTACGACGCCAAGGCCAACAACGTAATTGTCACCAGCATTAAGAAGTACTATGTCAACTTTCGGATTGAAGTATATAAGGATGATAAACTGTTTCTTGAACATGACCTGGACCTAAAAGGGAAAAAGGTACTAATAAAATACCCGGTGGGAACACTGGGCGATATTATCGCTTGGTTTCCCTACGCCAGGGTATTTAAGGCGCGCCACGGCTGTGAACTGTACTGCGCCATGGCCACGGAACTGGCCGAGTTATTTCGGGAAAGCTATCCCGAAATCAATTTCATCGGCCCGGATGAGAGGCCGGAGGAGGTGTACGCCAGTTACTACATGGGCATCTTCTTTCCCTGCAACGACAGGCATCATCAGCCGGTGGATTTTCGGATCGTGGGGCTGCAAAAAAACATTCCGTATATCCTGGGGCTGGAGCCGGTGGAAGTACGCACCGAAATTGCCCCGACCGACACCAAACGTATTATCAAGGAACCATATGTCTGTATTGCCGCCCAGTCTACCACCCAGGCTAAATACTGGAATAACCCGACTGGCTGGCTCAAAACCATCCAGTACCTCAAAGAAAAAGGCTACCGGGTATTGTGCATCGACAAAGAACTTTGTCATGGTTCAGGCAGCCGCTGGAACACCATCCCTTATGGTGCCGAAGACTTTACCGGCGTAAAGCCATTAGCGGAGAGGGTCAACCTTCTTTATCACGCCGATTTCTTCATCGGGTTGTCGAGCGGCCTAAGCTGGCTGGCGTGGGCGGTGGGAAAACCAGTGGTAATGATCAGCGGATTTACGCTGCCTTTAAACGAATTTTACACGCCATACCGGGTGATCAACTACCATGTGTGCAATGGGTGCTGGTCAGACAGCAGCATTGAATTTGAACACAGTGACTTCGCCTGGTGTCCGCGGCATAAAAATACCGACCAGCAATACGAGTGCACCCGATTTATTACCGACAAGCAAGTGAAGACAGCTATTGACCAACTCATGGCTGACCATAATCTGAAGCCTAAACCGGTAGAAGAAGACCGGTCGTATCATGTAGTAGCTGATGCAGAAACCAATAAAGCCATGCTGGAGACAGCGGGGACGAAAGAAAATGAGTGAAGCGGGCAAAATAGAAAGTCCTTACATGGTGTTCTACGGTGGACCGCTGACTTGTAAAACGGATATTAAAGGCCTGGAATTTGACTTTAACCACGGAGCGCGGGTTAAAGTGCCGGAAGGCAACTGGCGGGTTAAGATAATCGACCGCGATGCCGACTTGACGCTGTTCGACGCCAAGGCCGACAATGCTTTGGTGACCAGCACCAAAAAATATTATATTAACTACCGGCTGGAAATTTATAAAGACGATAAGCTGGTATTGGAACACGATTTTAACCCGACGCGGCGCAAAATCCTATTGCAATACCCGGCGCGGAGCATAATCGGGGACACGATGGCGGCGTTTGGCTACGGGCAGATATTTCAATATCTGCACAACTGTGAGGTATACTGTGCCATGGATGCTAAGCTAGCCACGCTTCTAAAAGCCACCTACCCGGACATTCACTTTATCGGTGTCGACCAACGGCCGAAGAATATCTACGCCACATATTATCTTGGTTATTTCTTTCCTTGCAGCGAACGAATCTACCATCCGACTGATTGGCGGGTAGTGGGACTGCAAAACAGCATCGCTGCCATACTGGGGCTAAAAGATGAAAAAATTCGGACGAAAATAATGCCCGATAATCCCGAACGCTTGATTAAAGAGAAGTATGTGTGTATCGCGGCGCAAGCGACAAGCCAGGCAAAATACTGGACTAACCCGGCCGGGTGGATGAATACGGTGCAGTACTTGAAAGAAAAAGGTTACCGGGTGTTGTGCATCGACAAGGAAAAAAACCACGGGTCAGGCAGCCGTTGGAACACCATTCCTTACGGTGCGGAAGACTTTACGGGAAGCCATCCGCTCGGGGAACGGGTCAACCTTCTCTATCACGCCGATTTTTTTGTCGGACTGTCGAGCGGGCTAAGTTGGCTGGCGTGGGCGGTGGGCAAGCCGGTGGTGATGATCAGCGGGTTTACGCTGCCGCACAATGAATTTTATACGCCGTACCGAGTGATTAACTATCATGTGTGCAACGGCTGTTTCAATGACAGCCGGGTGGAATTCAGCAACCACGAGTTTGCGTGGTGCCCGCGGCACAAAAATAGTGACCAGCAGTTTGAATGTACGCGATATATCACGCATCAGCAGGTGAAGGCGGTGATCGATAGGTTGATGGCCGATTACGGATTTTAAAGTAGGGGATCGTGATTGAGAAGTCGTTTGGGGATAAGGTTTTATTCTTGGGCGGCGTTAGTGTTCTTTATTTTTATAGTGCAAGCTAGGCGAAAACATAAAAATAGCAATAAAGTAAAAACCGCTAAGAGTGTGGGCTCTTAGCGGTTTTTACTTTGGCGGCGGGCGGCAGGGAGCGGCTAGCGAACTGGAGAGAAGCTAAAGGATATAAGTTTTATATTTGCGGAGGTAACGAATGTCAATAACTTGAGAAAATGTCACATGAAAAGATAGCTAATTATCGCGAGAAAATGTCACGTAGTAGGATAGCGATAATTTAAAACTAAGCGTATTTGGAGAGAAAGATAGTTTCAAGCATAGAG
>Ga0316613_10000799_pt1 | contig 23207 bp, 18 predicted proteins | sample OWC_soil_day10_C_2_FD_207647 | JGI IMG/M metagenome (GOLD analysis project Ga0316613, IMG submission 207647) | Wetland soil microbial communities from Old Woman Creek delta, Ohio, United States - OWC_soil_day10_CT_b | ecosystem: Environmental > Terrestrial > Soil > Wetlands | place: USA: Ohio...
CCACCTGCGGGCCGACGGCCTGCATGCCGTTCACCACGGCCGAGGTGTCGACGTTGATGGCCTGGATCATGTGGGCAATCTGCCCGGTGGCCTGGCTGGTGCGTTCGGCCAGCTTGCGCACTTCGTCCGCCACCACGGCAAAGCCGCGACCCTGTTCACCCGCGCGCGCGGCTTCGATCGCCGCATTCAGCGCCAAGAGGTTGGTCTGGTCGGCAATTTCCTTGATCACGCCGGCAATGCCGCCGATTTCACGCGTGCGCGCTACCAGCCCACCAATCAAGCCGGATGCCTCATCCACATGTCCTGCCGCACGGCTGATCTCGCTGCTCGCCTGGCGCACTAGGCTTTCGCCCTGGCTCGCCAGTTGAGTGGCATGGGTAGAGTTGGTCTCGGTTTCTTTGGCGCTGAGCGAGATGTGGTCGATGCTGACCGCCATCTGCTCAATGGCGGCTGCTGTGGAGGAAATGGCATCGGAAGAGTGCTTGGACGCATCGTTGATCTGCTCCATCTGTCCGGACAGGCTGTTCGAGGCTTGCCCCACCCGATCGGCGTTGTGCTGGATGCTCTCGATGATGCCGCGCAGGCTGGTCTGCATGACCTGGATCGATTCCATCAGACTGCCCGGCGTCCCGGTGCTGCTGATCTGCTGGCTCAGATCCCCGCCAGCGATGGTCTTGGCCATCGCGGCCGCATACTCCGGCTCGCCACCCAAGGCCCGGTAGATCTTGCGCGCCATGACCACGGCCCCTGCGATCACGACCGCAAAGATGGCCAGTCCGATCAGGATGAAGCGCAGTGCATTGCTCCAGTAAGCCTGGTCAATGTCATCGGCAAACTGGCCGAAACCGATAATCCAGCCCCATTCCGGGATTTTGACCAGGCCGTTGATCTTGGGCACATCCACCTCGCCCTTGGGGCGTTTGGTCTGGATTTCCACCAATGCCAGATCGCTTGTTTTCAGTGCATCGAGGTAGACCTGCATCGTCGTGCGGCCATCGGCACCCTTGGGGCCCATATCCACCTTGCCGACTTTGCGCTCATCCGCATGAACCAGCACCGTTCCGGCCATATCGCGAACCAGCACGTAATCATCGCCCTTACGCAAGCCAGCAATGGCTTGCTTGGCCTTGGTCTGCGCCTCGTCCCGGCTTAGCGTACCGGCCTTTTCCTGCGCAATAAAAATCCCGACCTGCTGGCCAACCATGCTTACCATCAAGCGGATTTGGGTTTGCCGATCTTCCAGCATGCTCGAGCGTATGGTTTGCAGTGCAATCAGAACGAGAACCAGTGCGCCCAGAGCCGCAAACCCTACAATCAAGCCCAAACGGGTAGAGAGTTTCATATTAAAAACGGTCCAAAACATTTCAGGGGCAGACACATTAGTTCATTTATCTCGCAATGCACAGTCAGCAATTAACAAGCATGGCGAAACCATTAACTTCGGTGATATTTCTTTGGCCTTAATATTGAAACGGTTTCGGGCTGGAAATAGTCACGCGGCGGGTTTGTTGCTCAAGAGCCACCATCGGCGTGCAAGGTTTTGGCTCCTTTGCGGCATCTACACTGTTTCTGATCAAACGTTACCTACAAAACGAACAAATCCCGGGCGCTGTGAGCGCTGCCGGGATTTGTAACGAGTGGGTTTGGGAAGTTCAGGAATTTATTGAAAAGCACCCACGGGTTCCGGAGAGCTTGCACGTCCAATCCGCTGGAACATGGCCTTGTCCTCGGCGATGCCGGCGCCCAGCGTGGTCAGGTAGTCCCCAACCAGTGCCGCACTCACACCCGCGCCCAGCGCTTTTTCCTGGATGTGGAAAATCAGGTTGCGTCCGCCGGCGAAACGCAGATGGGCGGTGGGGTTGATGAAGCGGAACAAGGCGATGGTCACCAGGATTTCATCGTCCGAGAGCGGCGAGCTGCCTTGCAAGGGCGTGCCTTCAATCGGGTTGAGGATATTGATCGGGATGGAATCAATCGCCATTTCGCGCAGGACAAACGCCATCTCAATGCGCTGCGCCATGGTTTCGCCCATGCCGAAAATCCCGCCGCTGCAAATCTTCATGCCCAGCGCTTGCGCTTCGCGGATCGTGCGCTGTTTTTCCTCGAAGGTATGCGTGGTGCACAGATTCGTAAAATGCGATGGTGCGGTTTCGATATTGCAGTGATAGCGCTCGACGCCTGCTGCTTTGAGTTTTTGCAGCTCAGGCGTGCGCAACAGGCCCATCGAGGCGCACAGCGCGATGTCGCATTCCTTGCTGATCGCCTCGTATATCTTGCACGCTTCCTGCACTTGTTTGGGTTTGAGCGCCCGGCCACTGGTAACCAGCGAAAAGCGGCCCACGCCCTTGCTGTGGTTCTCCAGCGCCAGCTTCAAGCCTTCTTCTGCGCTCACCAGCTTGTATTCGGGCACGCCGGTCTTGAAATGGCGCGATTGCGAGCACCATTTGCAATCTTCGGAGCAGCGCCCCGATTGCGCATTCATGATCGAGCACAGGTCGATCCGGTCACCCATGAAACGGGCGCGGATCTGGTCCGCCGCCGCGTACAGGGCTTCTTTTTCGGTGGTTTCCGACAAAGTCAGGGCTTCGTCCGTGCTGATTTGGCCACCGGCCAGAATCCGCATCTTGAGCGCTTCGATCTGTTCAACATTCATGGTGTGATTGACTCAATATCGGCATGCCAGGCAAAGGCATGGTGAGGTTGGAAATAACCCTGTATGTCGGCAGGGTTTTACGAGGAATTGTACATGGACCGGCCGCCCGCGAAGACCACACCGAGAAACGCAACAGCACTTCCTGCCGGCGGGGGAGATTGGTTTAAGATAAGCCACATGAAAACCAAGCCTGCCTATTCCACCACGCCAGATCTCTTTGCCGGCCTCGCCGCCGAAGCCCTGCTCGACCAATTGGACACATGGGCCGAGGCCGGCTGGCTGCGCCGGCTGGACAGCGCGTTTGCCCGCTTCGTTGCGAGGCTCGCCCCGGCGAGTTCGTCCGAGCTGCTGCTGGCGACAGCATTGCTCGCGCACATGGAGGGACGCGGACACAGTTGCCTGGCGCTGGATGAACTCTTGGTCGCGCCGCAGGAACTGCTCGGTTGGCCGGAGGATGCCGCTACCGCTCTGGCCGGCGTGCTGCGCGAGCTACCGCGCGACTGGCTGCCGGCGCTGGCCGCGAGCACGGTGATCGGAACCGAGAAACAACCGCTGGTGCTCGACGGCGCCCGCCTGTATCTGCGCCGCTACTGGCGCTATGAATGCCAGGTTGCTCAGGCTGTTCATCAGCGCGTTGCCGAAACGCAGGTCATCGAAGCCGCAGCGGTCCGCGCCTGGCTCGACCAGCTGTTTCCGAGCGCGGCGATCGGGCCGGACTGGCAGAAGATCGCCTGCGCCAATGCGCTGCGCGGGCGGCTCGGCATCATCACCGGCGGGCCGGGCACCGGCAAGACCTATACCGTGGCGCGCCTGCTGGCGCTGCTGTTTGCCACCGCGCCGCAGCCCGACAAGCTGCGCGTGGCGCTGGCGGCGCCGACCGGCAAGGCGGCGGCGCGGCTGAAACAGTCGATCGACAAGGCCATCGGCGGCTTGGCCGCCACCCTGGGCGACGATCTGCCGCTCGCCGCACTGGCGGAACGCATGGGTGCGGCACGCACGCTGCATTCGTTGCTCGGCGCGCGACCGGACACGCGGCGCCTGCGCCACGATGCCGGCAATCCGCTCGATGTCGACGTGCTGATCGTCGATGAAGCCTCGATGGTGCATCTGGAAATGATGGCCGCGCTGCTCGCCGCCTTGCCGGCGCATGCCCGATTGATCCTGCTCGGCGACAAGGACCAGCTGGCTTCGGTCGAAGCCGGCGCGGTGCTGGGCGATCTGTGCCGCGATGCCGAGAGCGGGTGCTATTCGGTGGCGACACGTGACTACGTGGTTGCAACCACTGGCGAAACCATCCCGCCGGCATATCTCGATCCGGCCGGCTCGATGCTCGCGCAGCAGACCGTGATGCTGCGCGAAAGCCGCCGCTTTGGCGGGCCGATTGGTCAGCTGGCGCTGGCAGTGAATCGTGGCGATGCCGCCGGCGCGCAGGCTTGCCTGCATGCCCCCGGCGACGAGGTGCGCTGGATCGGCCATGCCCGTCCGGATGCGCTGGTGGCGCTGGCGCTAGATGGCCGCGTGGGTGCGCCGGGCGGCTATCGCAGCTATCTCGAGGAAGTGCGTAGCGGCCCGCACGGCGATCATGCGGCGTGGATCAAGCGCGTGCTGAGCGCGTTCGAGCGTTTTCGCATCCTCTGTGCACTGCGCGAGGGCGAGTGGGGCGTGGCCGGGCTGAACCGGGCGATCGAAGCCGCACTGGCCGAGGCGCGGCTGATCGGCAAGCGTAGCGAGTGGTATGCCGGGCGTCCGGTGATGGTGACGCGCAACGATTACGGCGCGGGCGTGTTCAACGGTGACATCGGCATTGCCTTGCCAGCGGCGCTGGCCGGTGCGGCGATGCGCGTGTTCTTTCTCAATGGCGACGAGGTGCGCTCGGTGCTCGCCAGCCGGCTGGCCGAAGTGGAAACCGCGTATGCGATGACTGTGCACAAGTCGCAGGGCTCGGAGTTTGAACACACGGTGCTGGTACTGCCGCCAGAAACCAACCAGGTGCTGACGCGCGAACTGGTCTACACCGGCATCACCCGCGCCCGCGCCCGCTTCACGCTGGCCTGTGCCCATCCCGTGGTATTGGCTGACGCCATTGTCCGCAAAACCCAGCGCGCCAGCGGCCTCGCGGTAAAACTGGGCGGCTGAAACGGCAACATTGCCCTGCAAATCTTCGCCCCATCCCGTCCGCTCATTTTTTAAATAAAAAGACATTTTATAGAAATAATGCAGCAAGCCTGCGGCCTGACCCTGCGTGTTTTTTAAGACGCCTATCGGCAAAGTGTGGTTTATTTTAAATGCCATGATGGTAAGGCCAGCTTACCTATTGCGAGCCACATAAAAATTCCGTATACAGCTATGTAGGAACAAAAAGCCGAACTACAACGGCGGTTCCTGACACGAAAAATACCGGCAGTCAGGCGTACCGGGAGTTCCCGGATATGCCAAATCCAGGAGGATTTTCATGAAAAAGATCGTTGTTTTGCTCGCTCTGGCAGGCATTTCCCAGCTCTCTCTCGCAGCCGTTGATCTCAAGCTCGGCCACTTTGCGCCCGATGGCCATCCGTGCGATGTTGCGGCCAAGCAGTTCAAGGCCAATGTGGAAAAGCGCACCAATGGTGAAGTCAAGATCAACCTGTTTGGCAACAACGCATTAGGCAATCCGCCCGAAGTGCTGGAACAGGTGTTGCTCGGCGCCGTGGACATGAGCCTGTCCGGCCAGGACCAGATTGCCAAGCACCTGCCTTTCTACGACGTGATCAGCACTCCGTTCGCCTTCAAGGACTACACCACGGCAGACAAGATCATCGATGGCGATTTCAAGAAATGGGCCGAACCGGAACTCGCCAAGAAAAATCTGGTACATCTTTCTGACTGGGAATGGGGCTTCCGCCAGCTGACCAATTCCAAAAAACCGGTGCAGACGCCGGCCGACATGAAGGGCATGAAGATCCGCACGCCCCCGGCTTTTGCCTACCAGGCTTTTGTGGAAGCGGCAGGCGGCAATGCCCAGACCATCGCTTTCTCCGAGCTGGTGATGGCCATGAAGCAGGGCGTGGTTGATGGCCAGGAAAACCCGATCGGCACGATCTACAACCTCAAGCTGTATGAAAACCAGAAGTACATGTCGATCCTGAACTACACCTACAGCTCGATGGTGCATCTGGTGAACAAGAAAAGCTGGGACAAGCTGAATCCGGCCCAGCAAAAGGTGCTGGCCGAGGAATCCGCCTCCGCCGCCAAACTGGCCCGCAAGCTGTTGCGGGATGACGAAGCCAAGCAGCTGAAGGAAATGGAAGCCAAGGGCCTGGTCGTTGCCCGTCCGGATCTGGGGCCGTGGAAGGCCGCGATGGGTCCGGCCTGGGACAAGGTCAAGACCCGTGTCGGTGCCGACAATTTCAAGAAGTTCATGGACATGGTTGAAAAGAACAGCAAGTAAGTTTGGTTAACCATCATGGCGGGACGTTCGCGAGGACGCCCCGCCATTTAACGCAATCCATACCCATCACTTCCGGAACGGACTCCGCCAAGGGAGCTTTACAAGATGTTGACCTTATCCATTTTCGCGGTGCTGTTGATCTTGCTGGTGATCGACGTTCCCATCGCCGTGGCGATTGGCCTGACTGCCATTGCCTTCTTCGTCGGCATGGGCCAGAGCGATTTTCTGGCTATGCTGCCGCAGCGCATGTATTCCGGTACCACTGGCTTTACCCTGCTGGCCATCCCGTTCTTTATCCTGGCCGGTAACCTGATGAATACCGGCGGCACCACCACCCGGCTGTTCCGCTTTGCCCGTGCGCTGGTCGGGCATGTGCCCGGCGGTCTTGGCCAGGTCAGCGTGGTTTCCTCGATGATCTTCTCCGGCATGTCCGGCTCGGCCGTGGCCGATGCGGCAGGCCTGGGGCAGATCCAGCACCGCGCCATGGTCGATGCCGGCTACAAGCCCGCAATTTCCGCCGCCATCGTGGCCGGCGCCTCCACCATCGGCCCGGTGATTCCGCCGTCGATTCCGTTCGTGCTGTATGGCGCAATCACCTCGGTTTCGGTCAGCCGCCTGTTTCTCGCGGGTGCCATTCCCGGGGTGCTGATGGGGCTGGCCATGATGATTGGCATCTGGATGATGGCAGGGCCACGCGGTTTGCCAAAAGACCCGCGCGCCAACTTGCGCGAAATCGCGATCAGCTTCAAGGAGGCATTCTGGCCTTTGATGGCGCCGGTGATCATCATCGGCGGCATCACCACCGGCTTCTTCACGCCGACCGAGGCCTCGGTGATTGCAACCTTGTACGCGCTGTTCCTCGGTTTCTTCTACAAGGATCTGAAGGTCAGCGATCTGCCGGATATCCTGTTTGTCTCGCTCAAGCAGACCTGCGGCCTGATGTTCATCATCGCCACCGCCAATTTCTTTGGCTGGTTCACGATCTTCGAGCGCATTCCCGATGCCCTGATCACGCAACTGACCGCGATGGGCGCCACGCCGGCCGGTTTCCTGTGGATCGTGATCGCGATCATTCTGGTGCTGGGCTGTTTCCTCGATGGCAACGCGATCTTCCTGATCACGCTGCCGATCTTCATGAAACTGTGCCCGATGTACGGCATCGATATGGTCAATTTCGGGGTGGTGATGACACTCCTGATCATGATCGGCAACCTGACTCCACCGGTGGGCATGTGCCTGTTCGCGGTGGAAAGCTTTGCCAGGGTAGGTATCTGGAAGCTTGCGGCAGAAAGCCTGCCCTATTTGCTGGCCATCCTGGCGGTGACCATCCTGTGCGCGTTTGTACCGGAAATCGCCCTGTGGTTGCCCAATTATGTGATGGGCGCGGCCTGAGCCGGTTGATTCTCTGAGGATATGCTCATGAAACACACGATTATCTACACCCTCAATCACTTCGACCGGGCACTCACTGCCACGCTGAAGTGGCTCTGCATCGCACTGTTTACCTTGATCACGGTGATCCTGGCGCTGAATATTTTCATCCGCTTCGTGCCGCTGATGTCGATGCACTGGTTCGACGAGGTGCTTGAACTGCTTTACGGTGCGCTGATTTTCTACGGTGCGGCCGCGGTGTGGGTTACGCACAGTCACTTCAGCGTCGGCGACTGGCTGTCCAAGTACCTGAAAACGGTGCGCGCCCGCTTTGTCTACCGACTGTTCGTCGAATTGATGTCGCTGATCTTCATTGCCATTTTCTTCAAGTATGCGCTGGAGCTCACGCTGCAAACCGAAGAACAGACCACGGCGTTTGCCATGTCGAAGAAATGGCTGTATTCGTGCATGCCGATCACCGGCGGCATCATGGTGCTCTACAGCCTCAAGAACATGTATCTTGAACTGGCCAAGATCGTGAATCCGGCGCTCGATCTCGATGAGGGCAAAGAAGACCTGAATCATTAATGCCTTTTACGCTTCTGGGACATCGCTGAACCGCCCGGTGCAAACTGGGCGTTTTTTTGGCGTCCGCCATACGCCGGCCAGGCGCGGCGGGGTGCAGGGATTTGTGGCAAAATCAACGCCCCGAACGACGAGCATTTCCATGGAACCCCTACGACTCTCCAAACGCATGGCCGAACTGGGCCTGTGCTCCCGCCGCGAGGCGGATGAATACATTGCCAAGGGCTGGGTCAAGGTCGATGGCGTGGTGGTCAACGTGCTCGGCAGCAAGGTCACGCCCGACCAGACGATCACGCTGGAGCCTTCGGCCAAAGCGGCGCAGGCCGACCGGGTGACGGTGCTGATCAACAAGCCGGTCGGCTATGTTTCCGGCCAGGCCGAAGATGGCTATCAACCCGCCGTGGTGCTGTTCAAGCCCGAATACCACTGGGAGGAAGACGACAGCGGCATCCGCTTTGCGCCGGCCCATCTGCGCGGCTTGGCGCCGGCCGGACGGCTCGATATCGATTCGGTCGGCCTCTTGGTGCTGACGCAGGATGGTCGCGTCGCCAAGCACCTGATCGGCGAGGATTCGCAGGTCGAGAAGGAATACCTGGTGCGCGTGTCGGGCAAACTGTCGGAAGACGGCCTGCGCAAGTTGAACCACGGCCTGTCGCTCGATGGCGCGGCGCTGAAGCCGGCGCGGGTGTGGTGGCAGAACGAAGACCAGCTGCGTTTCATCCTGAAAGAAGGCAAGAAGCGCCAGATCCGTCGCATGTGCGAACTGGTCGGGTTGGAAGTGGTCGGACTGAAGCGCATCCGGGTCGGGCAGGTGATGCTGGGCAACCTGCCAACCGGGAAATGGCGCTACCTGAAGCCGGGCGAGAAGTTCTGATTCGTTCCACCCAAAGCAAAACGGGCCATTAAGGCCCGTTTTTCATGCTTGCCGCGATGGCGACCGGTTTAATTCGGTTGCGTCTTGAATACGCTCACCGCCTCGTCGATATGGGCAACCGAGCCGCGCAGCGCTTCCATTGATTGCCACAGGTTTTGCAAAAGCTGCTGGTTTTCTTCGGAGAGCTGCGAGATCACCTCCATATTGCGCGCCACATCCTGGCCGGCCAGACTTTGCTGGTCGGAGGCATTGGCAATATGTTCGGCCATGGCCACCGTCTGGATGCTCGCTTCGGCAACCAAGCCCAGTCCGTCCACGCTGTCGCGCATCTTGCCGGAGCTGGTTTCCACCGCTGCCGCTGCCTGATCCATCGAAGAGACCACTTCACCGGCCAGTTGCTGGATGCCGGAGACCATCTTGTTGATTTCCTGGGTGCTGCCAGCGGTGCGTTCGGCCAGCTTGCGCACTTCGTCGGCCACCACGGCAAAGCCGCGTCCGCTCTCTCCAGCGCGTGCGGCCTCGATGGCGGCATTCAGCGCCAGCAGGTTGGTCTGCTCGGCAATTTCCTTGATGACCTGGGTGATATCGCCGATCTTGCCCACGGCCTGATCCAGCTCGGCAATGTTCGCATGCGATTTCGTCACTGCGGCGACCACGGTTTCTGCTGCCATCATGCCGTCCTGCACGGTCAGCCGGCTTTGTGCTACCCGCTCTTCCGACTTGCTGGCGGCGCGCGAGGTTTCTCCTGCGCTGCCGGCGACTTCGGCAACCGCCTGGCAAAACTCTTCGGTGGCCGCGGCGACCGAAGCAACCCGGTCATGCTGGGTATGGATGTGTTCGTTGATGGTGCCCGATTGCTTGTTGGCGTTTTCGACGCTGTGCAGCGAATCGCGGATCGCTTCGCGGATATGGTCGATGCTGACCAGCCAGCGCGTCTGCATGTTCAGAAAGGCATTGGCAAGGCGGCCGATCTCGTCCTGGCGGCGGATCGGATAACGCGTGGCCAGATCCCCCTCTGTGAATTTGCCAATGTTCCGGCCGATCTGTTCCAGCGGGCGGAAAATGCGCAGGTTGAGCATGATGATCGGCGGAATGGCCAGGGCGACGGCCAGCAATCCGGCGACATGATCAATCCAGACCGGAATGTCCAGGAGCTGGATGGCCTTGCTGACCAGCAGGGTGCCAATGGATAGCCCCAGCAGCCCGTTCATCAGGAATTTCAGCGAAAGCGGCCGACGCTTGATAGCCGGGAACGAGGTCTTTTCCCGCAATTTCGCATACAGCGCTTCTGCTTCGGCGATCTGCTGGCGCGTCGGTGCTCGGCGCACCGACATGTAGCCGGTAATTTCACCGCGCTCGAAGATAGGAACGATCTGCGCGTCGACCCAGTAATGGTCGCCATTCTTGGCGCGGTTCTTGACCGTACCGCGCCAGGGCATGCCGGCTTTCAGGCTGGCCCACATGTCTCCGAATGCAGCCGCGGGCATGTCCGGATGGCGAACTATATTGTGGCTGCTGCCGAGCAACTCCGCGCGGGTGAAACCGCTCATGCCCACGAAAGCCTCATTGGCATCCGTGATGATGCCCTTGAGGTTGGTTTGCGAAACGAGATAGGTATTCTGGGGAAGCGGGATATCACGCTGGGTGACGGGCAAATTAATCTTCATGGCGAGCCTGGGTCAAGCAACTGGTGAGAGGAAAATTTCCACTCGGTTATAACAAAAACGCGTTGCATTTTCATTGATAACTTACGGGGTTTCGCCAAAAAACCACATTTACTTTCAATATGTTTGATCACTTCCCGGGCATGGCACCAAAGAAGTGCTTGGCCTCCTCGACATCCTGGCGTAATGCGCCAATCTGGGGCTGGGGAAAGCGTTTCAGCGTGTCGAAAAAATAATCAAAACTTTCCGGATAGGCGTAGGCGGCCTGGCGTATCAGCTCATGGGCGCGGGCCTCGTTGCCACTCAGGGCTTCCATCACGGCCTGATCGGTCATCTGTCCAGGATAGGGGCGCAGGCTGTTCAGCTTGCGCAGGATGGCGAGCTTCCAGGGCATGTCCTTGTCGCTGGCCACGATGTAGTTGGACAGCGCGAATTCCCCGTAGAAATCCAGCAGCGGATTGTGGCGCAGCTTTTCCAGGACCTGGATATTGGCGGCATTGGTTTTTTCGTTGTCGGCGGGATCAAGGATCGGATAAATCTTGAGATAAAGCTGGCCGCCGACCAGCGCCACGGCGAACAGGCCGCCTGCACCCACGGCAAACCCCAGGCGCTGGATCCGGTCGGGCAACGAGAGGGCCACGCCGCCATCGCGCATGAAGACCAGCATCAGTGCAAACGGCCCGAACAGGTGGAAGTACCACAGCGGGTATTCCACCAGGCTGTGCAGGATGGAAACCGTGACCATGGCCGTGGCGACCAGTACCACCGGATCTTTCCACTGGCGCAGCAGCCCGGCGCAAACCCAGAGAATCCCGGCGACGACCGCGCCTGTGCCCAGCAGGCCGGTTTCGGCCATCAGGTTGAGCAGCGAGTTGTGCGCATGCGTGAACAGCACGCTTTCCTGCACTTTGGCAAACTCGGGCAGTGCATGCAGGATTACGCTGTGCACGCCATAGGCGCCCCAGCCCACGCCCAGCAACGGGTGATCCTTGAAAATCATCCAGGCCTTGGTCCATTCCACCAGCCGGCGCGAGCCGTTCGATGCAATGCGATCGACCCCGGTCGGCGCTTCGTTGCTTGCGTTCAGCAGGGCCTGGATCAGGTTGTTGATCACCGGCGCCACAAACTGCATGGCCAGAATGAGCATTGCCGTCGCGCCCAGGAACAGGCCGAAACGGCGCACGCTGTCGCGGCCGCGCCAGGCGATGAAGCCCGCCATCGGCAGCCAGGCCAAGGCATAGAAGAGCACCGAGCGCGAGCTGGACCACGCCATCGACAGCGCCAGCCAGCCGGCCAGCGGCCAGAACGCCCACTGCGGCAGCTTGCGCTCCGCCGCGAGCCAGGCACAGGCTGCCAGTCCCCAGGCCAGATAATGGCCGTACATGTTGCGCTGGCCGATGTTGCCGTAGATCAGCCGCCAGCCGCTCTGGAACAGTTCGATCAGCTGCGACATCCCCACGCCGCTATTGAACAGGGTGCCGGCCACGAGGCCCCAAGCCAGCGCCTGCATCAGGGCGTTCGCGCCCCAATGCGCCTTTGCCCGCGCCAAGGCCCATGCGGACAAACCGGCGCACAGCAGGTACAGGATCGGCACCGTACGCTCGCTCAGGTACGGCGTTGCCACCAGCCAGGTCTGCAGTGCAATCACGCCGGCCAACGCGAACCACGGCAGGCTGGCGCCGGGCAGGCGGGTGCGCTTGTTTTCCGGAGCGGGCAGGAATACGGCCCCCAGCACCAGCAGCGCGGAGAAAACAAAAGCCGCCAGCTCGGACGGAAAAACCGGGTTGGGCTGGTAGCGGAAAGGAATGCCGCACGGCACCGCAGCAAGCAGGAACAAAACGATCTGGAAATAGCGCAGAGGCAGCAGATTCATGAGGGGGAGTAGACCGGGAGTTAGGCGGAAACCGTGGGAGGCGTCCAGCGGGCGGCCAGCAGGCCCACTTCGTACAGCACCCACAGGGGAATAGCGAGCAGGAGTTGCGAAAGGACATCGGGCGGCGTGACCACGGCCGCCACCACAAACGCGCCGACGATCACGTAGGAGCGGATACTGATCAGCTTTTCCAGGCTGACAATGCCCATGCGTACCAGCACGACCACGGCGACAGGCGTTTCAAAGGTCATGCCGAAGGAAATGAACATGCCCATGGCAAAATCGAGGTATTCACCCGAATCCGGCAACCATTGCATCGAGGCAGGCACCACCTTGGCCATGAAGCCGAACACCACGCCAAAGACAAAGAAATACGCAAACGCCATCCCGACAAAAAACAGCAGGGTGGAACTGGCGATCAGTGGCACTACCAGGCGTTTTTCATGGGCATACAAGCCCGGCGCCACAAAGGCCCAGAGCTGGTAAAGCGTATGCGGCAGGGTAATCAGGAAGCCCGCCAGCGCGGCAATTTTCATTTGCAGGAAGAAGGGCGAGACCACGCCAATGGTGATCAGCTTGCCACTGGGCACCACGGCGGCGAGCGGGGCCACCAGGAAATCATAGAGCTGGCTGGAAAAGAAAAAGCTCAGGGCAAAGCCCGCCAGGAAAACCAGCAGGGCGCGGATCAGGCGGTCGCGCAATTCCAGCAAGTGCACGAGCAGGGGCTGGAACGATTCATTCGTGGTCATCAGCGCCGGTCTCCCCAGTCCGCGGGTACGGAATCAGCCGGCGGTTCGGCAAACAGGTCGATCTGCGGCTCGACTGTTTTGCGCTTGCGTGGCGCTTTTTTCGGTGGCGTGACCAGTTGCACAGTTTCAGCCGCTTGCGCCGGTTCCGTTTCGCCGCTTGGTGTTTCTGCTGCCTTGCGGCGGCGACGGGCCGGTTTAACGGGGGCCGCTTCAACGCTTTCCGGTGGCGCGGCCAATTCCGCAACAGGCGCCGGTGGCTGGATAGTGTTATCCGTAACGCTTAGCGACTGCGTGATGCTGGCGGCGGATTCGGCCATTTCATCCTGCAGGCTGGCGGCCTCATCAGTCAGCTTTTTTTTCAGATCGGCGATTTCTGCGGCATGCAGTTCGCGTTCCAGATCGGCGCGAAAGCCCGCGGCCAGGCGTTGGGCGCGGCCGAACAGCATGCCGGCCGTGCGCGCGACTTTGGGCAGCTTTTCCGGCCCGATCACGACCAGCGCCACTGCGCCGATCACGGCCAGCTCACCAAGACTGATGTCAAACACGATTGAGCCGTTCCGTGATCAGCGGCGATCGCGGTTGGCAGCATCGATCGGCGGATTGACTTCTTTTTCCGGCAGCTGCTTGGGCTCTTCTTCGCCCTTGATGCCTTCCTTGAAGCCGCGCATGGCCGAGCCGATATCCTTGCCGATATTGCCCAGCTTCTTGGTGCCAAACACCAGAACCACGATGGCCAGCACGATCAGCCAATGCCAGATACTGAGAGAACCCATGTTTTTCTCCTTGATGAGATGCGTGTGGTACTTCGGAAGCACCATTTGCCTTGATTAATCAGCTAAAGTTGGTATTTCGACGCTGAAACGCAACAATAGTTTTACTGGGGTTGCCCCAATACGTGGACATGCAAGTGGAACACTTCCTGCCCGCCGGCTTTGCCCGTATGGATCGCGGTCTTGAAGCCCGCAGCCAGCCCGTGCTCACGCGCAAGTTCGGGGGCGAGCAGCAGGATCTTGCCCAGCAGCGCCTGGTCGCCCGGTTCGGCCGTCTGCAGCGATTCGATGTGTTTTTTCGGCACGATCATGAAATGCACCGCTGCCTTGGGATGGATATCATGGAAGGCGATCACGTCATCGTCTTCGTAAATCCTGGCGGCCGGAATTTCGCCGGCGGCGATCTTGCAAAAGATACAACTCATGCTTCGCTCCTCATCAATCCGGCTTGCGGGACGCCTTTTCGGCGATGCCGGAAATGCCCTCGCGCCGCGCCAGTTCGTTCAGTACATCGGTATATGACAAGCCTTCGTTGGCCAGCAGTACCAGCGTATGGAACCACAGATCAGCCACTTCGTAGGTCAGGTGGGTCTTGTCGCCGTCCTTGGCGGCCATGATGGTTTCCACGGCCTCTTCGCCGACCTTTTTCAGGATGGCATCCTGTCCCTTGTGAAAAAGCTTGGCGACATAGGAAGACGACGGATCGGCTTCGCGGCGCGATGCAATGGTTTCAGTCAGACGGTCGAGAATTTCTGTGGAGTTCATGGCGCAGGACAAGGAAATAGATTCAGTTGCAGATTATAGGGCGTAAGCGAAAACGGCGCATGGCAGTTTGCCATGCGCCATTGTTATCGTGCTTCAGTGCCTACTTGGCCGGGGCTGCATTGGAGTTGAGTCCGGCCACCTTTTTGGCCGGCTCCATGACGACATTGCGCATTTCCACCGAGCCGGCTCCCCCCATGACTTCTGCCGCGGTCAGCCCTTTGAAAGTGCAATTGATAAAGCGGATGCGATCGATTTCCGCTTTTTCATAGCCCGCGATATACATCACGCGCGGGCTTGCCGTGCTGGTGACATTGCTGATCTCGATATTGCGCGCCACGGGCTTGTAGGGGCCGTTCGGGCCTTCCTCATACATGAAGTCGATGGTCAACACGGCTTCGCCTACCCTGCCTATGCGTACATTGCGCATGAACACATTTTCGATGACGGCGCCACGGATAGCGTTGTTTTTGAAACGCAAGGCCCGATCCAGATTCGGGCTGTCCATCTCGCAGTTTTCCACGAACACGTTGCGGATATTGCCCGAGCATTCGCTGCCCAGCACGACCCCGCCGTGACCATCCTTCATCTGGCAGTTGCGCACGATGATGTTTTCCGAGGGCACGTTCACGCGGCGGCCATCGTTGTTGCGGCCCGACTTGATCGCGATGCAATCGTCGCCGGTATCGAACACGCAATCCTCGATCAAGACATCGCGTGAGCATTCCGGATCACAGCCGTCATTGTTCGGACCGTGCGCCTTGATCCGTACGCCGCGAACCGTCACGTTGGTACACAGCACCGGGTGGATCTCCCACATTGGCGAATTGATGATCGACACACCTTCGATCAGGACATTGCGACAGCGGTTGGGCTGAATGAAATTGGGCCGGAGCAGATGGCCCTGCCCAAACACGCGCTCGGCCACCGGAACACCCTTCTCGCCCATCTCGATCAATTTGTTGCGGTCAGGATTCTGCTTCGGGTTCGGCTTGATGTTCCAGGCCCACCAGGTGTCGTTGGATGCGGAACCGTCCAGCAGGCCCTTGCCTGTCACGGCAACGTTTTCCTGTTCGAATGCATAGATCAGCGGCGAATAATTCATGCATTCGACCCCTTCCCAGCGCGTGAATACCAGCGGGTATTGGGCCGGGTCGGGCGAAAACTTCAGCGTTGCGCCTTCCGATACATGCAGGTTCACATTGCTCTTGAGGTGGATTGCGCCGGTGGCAAACACCCCGGCAGGCACTACGACGCGGCCGCCCCCAGCGGCATGACAGGCCTCGATGGCCTTGCGGATCGCCTCGGTTGCATCAGCGCTGCCGTTGCCGATCGCGCCAAACTGGGTAATCGGGAAATCGCGGGCAGGAAAAGTCGGCGCTTTGATTCGGGCCAGAATTGCCGGGTAATCCTCCCAGCCGCGCACACTCCCCGCGCTGCCACCCGCTGCCGGGGCATAAGAGCCGCCTGCGGATGCCGCGCTGACGCAACCGGCCAGCGGCAGGGCGCCGGCGCCCATGACAAATCCGCCTAAGGCGCCCAGCTTCAATGCTTCACGACGGGAAAGATTCTTCTTGCCTTGTTCCATACTGCTTCTCCTGAGACTTGCTTGTTCGATATTCGCACTGGTCCGACCAAATGCCAAAATGACACAGAATTAGGCCAATCTGGTCTGACGAGATTACCAGTGCGTCTTATTTGCTGTATTTGTGCAAGTCGATAAATTTATGGCGAGGGTACGCGATGATTTTGATGCAGATGCCCACCGCCAATTCGAAAATCGCAAAAATGGAAGGAACAGGGGAAACTGGCGAAGGTGAAGGCACTGGATGCGACGTTGCGGAAAAGACAACTGGATCGTGCAGCCATGCGCACGATCCAGTTTCAGGAAGGGAGTTTGACGCTTAGATCTTCACCGGCAATTCATCGATTCGCACCGGCAAGCCGTTCTGCAACGAGCGGTTGCCGGCGATACCGGTCAGGATTGACATCGCGCCGGCCCGGTGATCGGCCGCGCGCTGGAGCGGATCGGCGGGGGGATTGCCGAACAGGTCTTCGAGCATCACTTTGTCGCCGCCGCCGTGGCCACCTTCGCCGAAAACGACCGGCACTTCGTACGGCGCGTCGAACATCGGGAATACGCGCAGTTCGCACGACTCCATGGCGCCTTCCTTGGCCTTTTCGCCGCCAGCGTTCACGTAGGATTTCTCGACGATCTTCATCTCGATCCGCCCTTTCGAGCCGTTCATCACCACGTTCAGGCCTTCCCACGGCAGGTAGGCGTTGAGCGAATAGGTCAGGATCGCCTTGCTGCGATAGCGCACGACCAGCCCCAGCGTGTCCTCGATATTGATGCCGTCGCCGAAAACACTCTGGTCGCGGTAGTAGCCGTCCTCGTGCTCGGCATCGAGGTACAGCGCCTTCAGCGATTCGCTCTCTTCCATGTGCAGCGCGAACGGATCGTCCTTGGCGTTTTCCTGGCCATGGGCGCGCGAATAGAACTTGGTGACACCGCGCCGTTCGGCGTTTTCCTTGCCGTAAAATCGCAGGCCGCCCTGGGCGTAGACGCTTTCTGGCTGGGTGCCGAGCCAGAAGTTGACCAAGTCGAAGTGGTGGGTGGACTTGTGCACCAGGAGGCCGCCGCTGTTGCGTTTGTCGCGGTGCCAGCGGCGGAAATAGTCGGCGCCGTGCTGGGTATTGAGCAGCCACTCGAAGTGCACCGAGAATACGTCGCCAATCGCGCCGCTCATCACCAGTTCGCGCAGCTTGCTGTGGTGCGGGGCATAACGGTAGTTGAAGGTGACGCGCAAGTTGCGGCCGGTGCGCTCGACAGCATCGAGGATTTCCTGGCATTTTTCCGCATCGATGGTCATCGGCTTTTCGGTGATGGCATCGCAACCCAGCTCCAGCGCGCGGATGATGTAATCGTGGTGGGTGCGGTCGACCGTGGTCACGATCACCACGTCCGGTTTGCACTCGCGGATCATCTGCTCGTAGTTTTCCGCGCGCCAGGTCGACACCGGCGCATGGCCCAGACCAGTCACGATCTTGTTGGCGTAGGCCATGCGCGTTTCATTGTTGTCGCAAAAGGCAACGAAACGGGCCGTTTCTTTGTAATCGCGCGCAATGGCTTCCAGGTACAGGCCGGCACGCCCGCCGGTCCCGACCAAGGCATAGGTTTTCATTTTGCTTATCCCGGGGATGAAATAAAAAAACCGGATTGCATCGCAAGATGCAATCCGGTGTGGCTGTGCAGCTTATCTGCCGATGCGACGCAAGAGGACGTTGGTATCATCCACCAGCATCTTGGCGGCTTCCTGATCGGTGACCTTGCCCAGAACGGCTTTCTCGAACACTTCGCGCACCCAGGATTGCATGCGGCTGAATTCGGCGACCGGCGACGGGCTGTCGATCTTGAGCGCTTCGATCTGCTTCATGGCCTTGGTTTCGATCGGCGTAAACATGTTGGCCTTGATCAGATGCTCGCGGGCGGGCGCCGTCATCGGCACGCCGCGCACCGTGCCCAAGATATCGGCGGCTTCGGGCGAGCTCAGCATCCAGTTCACGAATTTGATCGCCAGATCGGCATTCTTGGAATTCTTGCTCACGGCCAGCATCATCGAAGGACGGCCGATCACGCCGGAATTCTTGGCGCCCGGCATGGTCAGGTAGTCGGCCACATCAAACACCGTGGTTTTCGGCGGGGTGGACAGCCGCGGCTTGAAGGTCGAATCCCAGGTGAAATCGCCGGCAAACTTGCCGGTTACCCAGTCGGACATCTGCTCGGTCGGGGTTTCCGGGTGGCCGCCACCGGCGCTAACCCGGTATTGCTGCGGCGGAACCACATGATCGGCAACCAGCTTCTTGTATACCTTCACCCATTCTTCAGCTTCGGCCAGGGTATAGGCAACCTTGGGCTGGTTCGGGTAGATCCATGGCTTGCCGGTTTTTTGCCACATGTAGGATTGAGCCATCAGCAGCGTATCGTTGAGCTGGCCATCCATCGGGTAGTAATCCTTGCCCAGCTTCTGTTCGAACACCTTGCCGGCGGCAAACAGCTCGTCCCAGGTCTTGGGCAGCGGCAGGCCGGCCTTGTCCCACACGGTCTTGTTCATCAGGAACACGCGGGCGGTATAGGAAACCGGAACGGCGTTGAGCTTGCCGTTGACCATGCCGGTTTTCCAGGACTGGCTGATGAAGTTGTCGAGATTCAGTTCCTTGGATTTTTTCAGGTCATAAAAGCCGTTGCCATCCTTGGAGAACTGGGTAACCCATGCCCAGTCGATCTGCATGATGTCCGGCTCCACGTTGCCGGCAATCTGGGTCGAAAGCTTGTCGACATAGCCGTCGTAGCCCATGTATTCACCCTTGATGGTGACTCCGGGATTCTTCGCCTCAAAAGCCTTGATCGCCTTGATGGTGGCTTCGTGGCGTGCGGAGGCGCCCCACCAGCTAAAGCGCAAGGTGACATCGGCGGCCAGTGCACCCTGGGCCATCAAACCGAGAAACAGCGATGCAGTCGTGATCTTTTTAAATGCGGCTTTCATACGTCTTCTCCTCAAGTATTTATCTCTAAAACAGGTGTTTCATTGCAATCAAATACTGACGATCCAAAACAAATCGCATCAGCGCCAGGACACTTGCCAGGTATGCAATCTGGCCCGATAGAATTTTAGTGGGGCATGCCAGAGCGGGGTGATGCCGGCCAGATCATTGGAATCAAAGTATAGGGATTTGTAGCGGGCGTTCCTTGACTACCTCGCCAACACAACATCGATGCTGGCACCATGACAAAGAGTCCCCATTTGGCAGGAAGCATGTCCTGCATCCAAGCCCACACGCGTTGCGGCGTGCTTTGGCGCTTTGTCTTTCAAAAAATGCACCCACTCCAAGCATGGACTGGGTGCATTACGGGTGTGTGCCTCTCAAAAAGATCAGAAGTCCGTCCGCATCCCCACGCTTACGGCCTTGACCGTGGCTCCGGCACCGGCACTAAGACCCGTGCCTGTGGTAATCGAGCTTGTCAATTTGGAGCCCGCAGTCTTTCCGTTGCGGGTGTAGTTCACGCCAGAGGTGAGCATGGTCTGTTTGCTCAGGCTGTAATTCAGGCCCAGCGATACTCCCCAGGTTTTCGAATCAGCCACTTTGCTGCCGTTGTACTTGCCGTCCTGCAGCTGGCCATAACCCACGGCATATTGGTATTTGCCGACCAGATAGGTCGTGCCCAAGCCCCAGCTATCCTGTTTGCCCACGTTTCCGCTGGCATCCTTGCGATCGACATGGTTCCAGGCCGCGCTGATGTTCAGGCCTTCCAGCGGTTTGGCATTGGCACCGATGATGAGGGTCTTGTAGTGGGCGTCTTTGGCAACGGTTGAAGCTTCTGCCTTGGACGAACTGTTGTTATCAACCTGCTTGTAAGCAACACCGACATCAAACCAGGCATCGTTATAGAAAGCAGATCCGCCATAGCCCCGGGCAAAGGTAATGTCGGTCACCGTTGTTGTGTTGGGATCATCAATTTTTGAGCCGAAGTCGTACTGGGCCTTGAAGCCAAAACCACTAAACTTGGGCGAGTTGTACTGCAGCAGGTTGGTCGGCTTGGTGGCCCCGCGACGCACGAAATTCACCACGCCCCCCGAGGTCTCCTCGATATTGTTGACGCCCCGATAGAAGTCCCCCATCGATTGGTCGATCAGATCATCGTAGCGGCCGGCCTGGAGCCTGCCGAAATCGCCACCAATGGCGACAAAGGTATTGCGATCACCGAAGACCGGGGTGGAGGTACCGTCATTCGCGCTGGCACCAACACGCGGGCGATGCTCGGATTGCCAGTAGACCGTCAGGCCGTTATCCAGCTTGTCGGCGCCACGGAAACCCAGGCGGGATGACTGGTCAACCAGACGCACCTTGTTGACGTTGTTCGCAGCGGTCGTTGCACCGGATACCGAATCGTATTCGATTGCGGTACGCAAGGAACCATAGACGGTTACTTCCGACATGGCCAACGGAGATATGGCCAGACCCGCAATGGCTATTGCCAGGTATTTTTTCATTTATTTCCCCCTGAATTATTTATATCGATTAGTTGACTGCTTCCCAATTGATGGCATCGTACATGAATGCCCCGCCCTGATTGCGCAGGGTGACAACATTGGCACCGACCTTCAAATGCTCTGCAGGAATATCGATGCTTTCGTTGTGATACAGCCCATTTTGCAATGCCCCGCGATAAATGGTCTTGTCATTGGCGTAATTAATATTGGCGATCTGCTTGCCATTCACCAATACAATCATTTGTGGCGCACTCGGTTTGGTCATGCCACTGCTGCTGGCCGAGGAAAAGGCAATATTCAGCCGGCGTGGTGATTTGATGTCTTTTTCATCAAAGTGGATATTCCAATCGCCAAATTTTGTTTGCGCATAGAACCAGTCACCGGCTTTGTTGCTGCCAATTTTATAATCCAGAGTTTCCGGTGTTTTTGTCTGCCATTCATAATTTCTTGGCTGCCCGGCCAGCTTGAATTCACCAGCCGTCCTGTCGGCCATGCCGATATGCCAGAGATAGGTGCCCTTTGCCGGCAATCCGATATCGCCAAGATCGGTTTTTGATGCTTGAACGACCAATTCTTTCTGATACAAATTGCCTTGCTCAATGCCGTTTTGCGAATAAACCGTCAGGGCATAGCTGCCGGGTCGAATTGTAGAAATGCTGAATTTTCCATTGGCGTCGGTCTGCGCGTGATACAGATAACCCTTGGTCTGGAGCTCGGGATCGCCGCGAACGGGGGAAACGACCACATTCAGGATTTCACCGCTGCGGCCATTGATCCGGCCGCTGATTTCACCCCGTTGCAGCGGATAGAGTTTTTCGCTGACCCAGTTGAACGGCCATTTTGCCTTTTGCAATTTGGCATGCTCGCGGGCATCGGCAATGACGGCCTCATCCTTGCCCTGGTTCACATAGAGTTGCCACGGGCCGTAGAGTTTTTCCCAGCCAGGCTGGGCCATCATGTCCGGCGTACCCATGTGCGCGCCCGTCATGTAGTTGAGGATGATGGCATCCTGGTGAACCATCAGATCCTGCTTGAGCGGCCCGCCGGAGAAATAGTCATGGTTGACCGGGATGAACCAGGCCCCATAACCGCCGCCGAAAGAGCCCCAGAATTCATTCTTGCGCTGATAATCAACCAGATCGTATTTGGAATAGACTTTTCCATCGGGCAGTTTCCAGGTTTCATCCTGCACCAGCGGCATCTTTTCCAGATCGCCATAAAGCTGCGGCGTACTGATGCCATTGGCGGTGTAGAGATGATTCATCAGGGCCGAATTGAAACGATAGATGGTGCGCAATTCGCTGACCAGAACTTCCTTGTCGGTGGTATTCCTGGCAATAACATAGGAATACAGTCCACTCTCGCCCTTGGTCATCACCAGGTGATATTCCAGATAAATCTTGCCGTTTTTCTCGGTCCAGGCAATATGGGCGCGCTCGCCCGTGTCTTCGATGACTTTCAATGCTTCCGGATTGAAATGCGTTACACCTCGGGAATGGTAATCCAGATAGAAGCTGCGAATACGACTCGGGTCGCGTCCGGCGCCGGACAGATTCTCAACCAGATTAACGCCATTCTTGATCACGGATTTGGCGCTGGCGTCCGCCCCAAAAACAAATTTGACCAGGCCATTGTCCAGTGTCGCGGCAAGACCGGACACGGAAAGCGAAACTTTCTCTTCCGCAGCAAACAAGGAAGCGGAAACCAGTAAGGCAATACATCCAAGGGTTTTCTTCATTTTTTCCTCCATGCAAGTTGTAGTCGTAAATTACTTGTTTCATTTCAACGAATCCTTTGCTGCTTTGCCAGCCAGATTGAAAATTTGTCTGTATTTCAATAGGCCATCCTATTCTTTACATGAATTAACGGTTTTTTGTTGTTACCGTTCACAACTTTAATCCGTCCACCGAACTATGGATAAAAAAACCCCCGCATTGCGGGGGCTTTGCACTGCATTTGAAGCGATATCGTTACAGCGAGATATTGGCGTTCGTTTCCACATCAAAGATATGGCAGTGCTCCATGCGCGGGCAGAAGTCATACATCTCGCCGCGCTTCTTCTGGAAGATCTCGCGCAGCGTGTCCGCTTCCATCCGGGCCGTGAACGGCACTTCGCCGATCTCGAAATAGGCGAACACTTCATGCCCCATGTGCTCGACGATGCGCATGCGCCCCGGCACGGTGGTCGTGGCGCCGGGCAGCGTTTCGCGCGAGCCGATGTGCTCGGGGCGGATGCCGAACTTCACCTTCTTGCCCACGTAGCCGCGCACCTTGTCGGCCTTCTCGGCCGGCAGCGGCAGGATATGGCCGCCGATACTCACGCCCAGCCCGGCGCCGTCCTGCACGATCTCGGCATCGTTGATGTTCATTTCCGGCGAGCCGATGAAGCCCGCGACAAAGGTGTTGGCCGGCTTGTTGTACAGCGT
>Ga0316613_10000800_pt1 | contig 23203 bp, 20 predicted proteins | sample OWC_soil_day10_C_2_FD_207647 | JGI IMG/M metagenome (GOLD analysis project Ga0316613, IMG submission 207647) | Wetland soil microbial communities from Old Woman Creek delta, Ohio, United States - OWC_soil_day10_CT_b | ecosystem: Environmental > Terrestrial > Soil > Wetlands | place: USA: Ohio...
CGGCCCATTTCAGCGGCGTCGATACCGTAGTTGGCAGCGGCTTTGGCCAGCACCGGCAAAACGCCGAAGTAGAAGGCGTCGTTGGTCATGAAGAACGTGCCGGGAAGACTGATCAAGGCGGTGATGAACGCGAAGTGCGGTCCCATGGATTCAGGAACGGCGGCAATAATCAACTGTGCCATGGCGTCGATCATCTTGGTGCCAGACAGAATGCCCATGAAGATACCGGCTGCGAAGACCATCGTGACAACCGGCATGGCATTGGCGCCGTTGGCGGCGATGCGGGCTTGCTGTTCCTTGTTTTTGTAGTTGATCAGCAGTGCGAAGGCTGTGCCGATGATGAACAGGATGGCCAGCGGGAGGACTTCCATGATCAGGCAAACCATCAGGACAGCAACCAGGATGGCGTTGATCCAGAAGCGTTCCGGGCGCTTGAGCGCGTCGGCATCCGGGTCTTCGGAAACGGCGGAATGGCTACCGTCGTGCGTGAAGTCGATCACGCCAAGACGTGCGCGTTCCTTGATGCCCCAGCGATAGGCCATGAAGCAGACGAAGAGCGTTCCGAGGAACATGCCGGGGATCATCGGCACGAACACTTGCGACGACTCGACGCTCAGGGATGCGAGCACGCGGCCTGTCGGGCCGCCCCAGGGGATGATGTTCATCACGCTGTTTTCGAGCAGGGCCAGCGACGGAAGGATGATCGGGTTGATTCCCAGGCGGCGGTGGACCGCCATCATCGCGGAACAGGTCACGAGATAGGTCGTCGATCCGTCACCGTCCAGCGAGATGAATGCAGCCAGGACGGCGGTGCCGACACAGACCTTCATCGGGTCGCCATGGACGGCTTTCAGGATCTTCTCGATGATCGGATCGAACAACCCCGCGTCGATCATGATGCCGAAGAACAGGATGGCAAAGCAGATCATGATGCCGGTGGGCGCGACCTTCTTGACGCCGTCGATCATCATCTTGCCCAGTTTTGCGTCGTAGAATCCCACGGCGACCGCAACGACGATCGGGATGAGGATAAGTGCGTTCATGGCTGACATGCGCTTGGACATGATCAGGTACATGAACACGATAATCATGGTAAAACCGGCTATTGCCAGTGTGGTTGGATCATTCATGACTGCTCCCAGGTGATGGACTATAAAAACAATAACGATCAAGTAGCCCGAGTTCTTTTTTTTGCGAGTCGATCTTGGAGGTTTGGCTCGGATCGACGCGATCCCGGTACTATCGGGCGCTAATCTACAAGACGGATTCCTTCAAAAAGCCTTCAATTCTTCCGCCCGCAATGGCGTTATCGAAGTAGAGGCCGGGCAGCCGGATGCGGCTTGTTGCGCGGCGATGAAGGTGCTGATGCGTAGATACGATGCATGGCATACTCTCGAAAATTCGCATCAACCGAAATCGTCGATCGGTGAGGAGAACGAAAGGTGGGGCGTTGTTTGTTTCGTGCAGCCGCGAGAGCCAGGGGCTGGCGGTTGATTGATGGGGCTGCGGTCATGGCGCGCAAGTCATGAAACTGCTGTTGGTTGAGGACAACCGGGAACTGTCGTTCTGGATGGCGCGCTTGCTCGAGCAATCGGGGTACGCCGTCGAACAGGCTTTTTCCGGGGGCGATGCCATGCAGTTCCTGATGACGCAAAACTACGATGCCATCCTGCTCGACTTGATGCTGCCGGACATGAAAGGCCAAGCGGTGCTCAAACACATCCGCGACCAGAACAATGAAGTACCGGTGCTGATCGTCAGCGCGCAGGATGCCTTGCAGGACATCATCGGTCATCTCGATCTGGGGGCGGACGACTACCTGGTGAAGCCGGTCAACATCCTTGAGCTTGAGGCGAGGCTGCGTTCGCTGCTGAGGCGTGCAACCGGCAAGACCAATCCCGTTCTGGCTTGTGGCGGTTTGCGCTACGACACGAACTCGAAAATTTTTTCCTGCAACGGGAAGGCCTTGTCGCTGACCCCGAGAGAGCACGCCGTACTGGAGGCGCTGATACGGCATCCTGGCAAGACGGTATCGAAGAAGGATCTGGCGGACAGTCTGTTTACTCTGGAGGATACCGTTTCCGAGAAGGCGCTTGAAATCTATATCGTGCGTCTGCGCAAGAAGATAGAAAACACTGGGGCGCAGATCGTTACGCTGCGTGGCTTGGGTTACATGCTTTCGGCCTATGTGGCTGAGTAAGGTTTTCCGCCTGCGGAGCCTGAAGAGCCGGTTGGCCTTGTGGGTGCTGTTTCCTTTGGTTTTGGTCATCGGCATCGACTTGGCCGTATCTTTCCGTGGCAGCGATCAGATCGCAACGCTGGTTCAACAGCAGCTTCTGCATGGCGCGGCGGCGATGATTTCCGAGCAGCTGACGCTCAATGAAGAGGAATACGAAATCAGTGTTCCTCCCGCGGCGTTCGATCTGTTGCGGAACCGCTTGAAGGATCGCGTTTCCTACGCCATTCACGATTCTGCCGGGCAATTGATTGCCGGTGACGACCAACTGCCGCCTTTCAAGGGGGAGATCGGGCCGGAGGGCGAAGAATTCTTTCTGAAGCCTTTGCGCGGAGAGACCGTTCGGGTCATCGCGTATTCGTTTGTGATTCCGAATTCGCCAAGAAGCGACTTCGTGATTACACAGGTGGCACAGACGCTACGAAATCACAATGAGTTTCGGGACGATCTGCTGCATTCGACGATTCGTCGCCACTTCAATTTGCTGGCGATCACGGTGTTTTTTCTCGTGATTGCCTTTCGTTGGATGCTCCGGCCATTGGTCGAATTCAGCGCGTCGCTGTCGGAGCGCCAGCCCGGGTCGCTGGAAAAGATGGATGAAAACGAGGCGCCAACGGAGCTGCGCCCGGTTATCCATGCCATGAATGACTATGTTCAGCGTCTGGAAAGTACGCTGAAGTCTTACGAGAAATTCGTGGCCAATACGGCGCATCACCTTCGCAATTCCTTCGCCGTCATAACGACCCAGATCAATTTTGCCAAACGCTCTTCCAGTGCCGATCCGGTGCAGCAGGAAGTGCTGGGGGCGGCGCAAAAGGCGCTTGGAAAATGCACGCGAGTCATCAATCAGCTGTTGATGCTGGCTTCGCTGGAACAGTCCAAGAAAACAGCGGGGCACAGGGAGTGCGTGTCGCTCGTGCCGGTCATTACAGGCGTTATCGAGGAACTTGCGCCAGTCGCCCTGCAGAAAGGTGTCGAGCTTGGCGTCGACGTCCTGGACGAACGTGCCATTGTGGAAGCTCCCGCCCGTCTATTGCAGGAACTGCTGACCAATCTGGTGGGCAACGCCATTCAGCACATGAAAAAGGCCGGGCATGTAACCGTGTCTGTTGCTTCCAGCGGGAATACGGTGACGCTCTCGGTGATCGACGACGGAGTCGGGATTCCGGTTGAACTGCGCGAGAAGGTGTTTGAACGGTTCTTCCGAATCGACGAGTCGAATCCGGATGGCTCCGGTCTGGGAATGGCGATCGTCAAGGAAATCTGCGATTCGCTGGGGGCGACGATTGTGTTGGGAGCGCCGGTCAATGGCTCCGGTCTCCAGGTCGATATCCGCTTTCCGCTGGCGATCCGATGACACGCCGAAGTGGTGTGGTGAGCGGGCGATCTACGGCGTTTCGGCCGTCACAAAACGGTTCGTGTAAGTATTTGCCAGATTGATTGAGCGGCCGTGCAGCGATTTGTCTGAACCGCTCAGTACTTTCAACACGGTCGTCGGGCCTTTTTCCGGCATCACTCCGTCTGGCGTGAACATCTGCTTGCTGTCCTCTATCGCCTTTACATAGAGTTGTTTGTCCTGGCCGTAATAGGCTTGCGGCATTTTTTCCGCGATTTCTTCAGCACTGTGCGTCTTTATGTACTGCAGCGCTTTCACGAAGGCGGTTGCGATCTGGCGTACTTCGTCCCTGTGCTTGTTGACCCAGGCGGTGGGCATGTAAAGGCAGGCGCCGGGATAGGGGCCTCCCAGTGCGGCTTCGGTTGTGTCCATGGTGCGCAGGTCGACGAGTATGCCTGCCGAACCCGCTGAAAGCAGCTTCGAGATGGTTGGTTCGGTCGTCATGCCGCCGTCGATTTCCTTTTTTCCGATCGCGGCGATGAAGGAATTCCCGGCACCCACCGGCACGATTTTGTATTCGGATGCTTTCAGTCCGGCTTTCGATGCGATATACCGCGTCAGGTGGTAGGTCGATGATCCCAGTCCGGTAACGCCCAGCGTTCGGCTCTTGAGGTCGGAAACGGTCTTGAGGTTCCCGGCTTTTTTGGAAACGAGGATGGCTTCTCCCGGTGCATGGGAAAACTGCACCACGGACTGGACGAGCTTGCCGCGTGCCTGCAGGCTGATGGTGTGATCGTAGAAACCGATGACGCCCTGGGCGACGCCCGAGAGCATCTCTGTTTCCGCGTTGCTGCCGGCAGGCTCGCTGAGCAGTTCAATCTCAAGCCCTGTGTCCTTGAGATAGCCGAGTTGTTCGGCGAGCTTGGCGGGGAGATAGATCAGCTTGTCGATTCCGCTGACCATGATCGTGATCTTGTCTGCGGCGAAAACACTGAAGCTCGCGCAACAAAGCGCGAGACTCACTATTCGTTTCAGGTTCATTCGCACGTTTTCCCTTCCTACTCGGTCGCCCGTTGCGCGGCAAGTCGCCATTCTAGATCAGCCAAGTCCCGCGTTTCGAGAACTTGGCTTGTGGTGCGAGAGACTACAGGATGTTGCTCAAGAAACGCCGGGTCCGTTCTTCGCGCGGAGTGTCGAAAACCTCTTCGGGGGTACCTTCCTCGACAAGAACGCCTTCGTCCATGAACAGTACGCGGTTCGCGACACGCCGTGCAAATCCCATCTCGTGTGACACGACCATCATCGTCATGCCTTCTTCAGCGAGCGTTTGCATCACGCTCAACACCTCGCCCACCATTTCGGGGTCGAGCGCCGATGTCGGCTCATCGAAAAGCATGATGGCCGGCTGCATGGCGAGCGCGCGGGCAATGGCCACGCGCTGTTGCTGCCCGCCGGAAAGCTGGTTCGGATAGGCGTTGATCTTGTCGAGCAAGCCGACTTTGACGAGCAGGTCATGCGCGCGTTGTCTGGCTTCTTCCTCCGATACGCCGCGTACTTTGGTGGGAGCCAGCGTGATGTTGTCCAGCACCGTCTTGTGAGGAAACAGGTTGAAGCGCTGGAAAACCATGCCTATTTCGGAGCGCAGGGCATCGATGTCCGTGTTGTTGTCGTGGACCGAGATCCCGTGTACCAGCACACGGCCCCCGGATGCTTCCTCCAGTCCGTTCAGGCAACGGAGGAGAGTACTCTTCCCTGAGCCGGAAGGGCCGATGACACAAACCACTTCGGATGCCTTGACCGAACAATCGATGCCGCGCAAGACCTGATGATCGCCGAAACTCTTGGTTAACCCCTCAACGCGTATCACCTCGTCCATAACGAGCCTCCAGTCTTTTTATCGCCCAGGCGAGGCCCAGCGTCAGTGTCCAGTACATGAATGAAATAGAGAGGTAGGGCTCCCAGTACCTTGAGTAGGCGCCCGCCACGGTACGCGCTGCGTAAGCCAGTTCGGCCAGGCCGATCGCGGAAATCAGCGAAGAGTCCTTGAGCAGCGCGATGGCGTTGTTGCCCAGCGGCGGAAGCATGCGCCGGAAGGCTTGTGGCAGCACGATGTGATACATGGTTCGGGCGAAAGACAGCCCGAGGGAGCGCGACGCCTCGATCTGTCCGCGGTCGATCGATTGAATGCCTGCCCGGAATATCTCGGAGATGTAAGCGCCGGAGTTCAAGGTCAGCGCAATGACGCCGGAGATGAAGGCGCCGTAGTTCTGCTTGAGGTTGCGCGCTGTTTCACCCGCAATCAGCAAACCATCCGTCGGGTTGATGAAGAGCGGCAGGACGGCGAAGTGGATCAGCAGAATCTGCACGAACAGCGGTGTGCCGCGGAAAAAACTGACATAGACCGTCGATGGCCATCGCAGCAGATAGCGGCAGAGCTGCCGGGCCGGCGAATGCCTGGCTTCGGCCAGCCTTGCCAATCCGATGGCCAGGCCCAGCGCCGTACCCTGGATAATGCAGATCACGGTGACGAGGACGGTCATTTGCAGACCGCGCCAGAACATCATCGCGTATTCCGCAATGATGTCGGCGCGAAACCATCCGAACCAGAGAATAGGTTCCATGTTGTAGCGTCAGCTCCGGGTTACTGAGCAGGCAGGACTGGTGCTTCCGACTGGAACCAGGTCTTGTAGATCTTGGCGTAGGTACCGTCAGCCTTGATGGCGGCGAGGCCGGCGTTGAGCTTGTCGAGCAGCGCCTTGTTGCCTTGCTTGACGACGATGCCGAAGTATTCCTTCGGGAAGTTCGGATCGCTCACCGTCTTGAGTTGCTTGTGTTCCTGCACGCGGAAAGCGATCACGCCGTTGTCGCCGATGACCGCGTCGACGCCGCTGTTGGCGAGTTCGGAGATGGCGACCGGGGTGCTTTCAAAACGCTTGATGTCCGGGCTGGTCTTGCCGAATTCGCGCGAGGCGATGTCGTCGCCCGTGCTGCCGGTCACCACGCCGACTTTCTTGCCGGCCAGATCCTTCAAGCTTTTTGCGGTGCTGTCCTTGTTTACCCCGATCAATTGGCGGGCTTCGAAGTAAGGGGCCGTGAAGTCATACGACTGCTTGCGCTTCTCATTGATGGTCACGCCGGAAATCACCAGATCCACGTCGCCGTTGTTCAGTGCGGCGAAGATGCCGGTCCACGGTGTGTTGACGATCTTGATCTGCAGACCGGCTTTTTGTGCCACCGCCTTGATGATGTCGACATCGTAACCAACGATTTCCTTGGTTGGGCTTTCATAGGCGAACGGCCGGTAGGTCGCGCTCGAACCGACGACGAGTTCCTTGTTCTGTGCTTGGGCCCCGCCAGCAACAAGGGCGACCAGACTGAACGAAAGCAGCATTTTTTTCAGTAGTTTCATTGGGAAAAATCCATGGAAAAACGTTGGAGGGGGAACCTGCAGGCAAGTGCGCTGCGCGAAATGTTTCGCGCCCGACATTGTATTCGGAAACGAGCCGGAAAATCCTCGCACATGACCCGTGTCGGTCATGAAAACAGGGCATCCGGAGGCTTTTCGCACAACCTGGAGGATGTCCCGGCAGTGCTCGTCCGGTATAGTCGCGGCTCGTTCTTCCTCTGTTCGATGGGCTTTCTCCATGTTGTCTTCGATTGAACCTGCTCGTCTGATTTATTCCCCCGATGGCACTCCCGTTTCGGAGACCTATGGCGATGTCTACCATTCTTCGGCGGGTGGGCATGATCAGGCGCTGCATGTATTTCTGTCCGGAAATGGGCTGCCGGGACGCTGGCGGGGCAGGGAATCGTTTTCGATTCTCGAAACCGGCTTCGGCCTCGGACTGAATTTTCTGGCGACGTGGCTTGAATGGCGAAGCGATCGAGCGCGAAGCGCCACGCTTGAGTTCATCTCCGTCGAGAAACATCCTTTTTCCGCCGGTGATATGGCGGCGGCTCATGCTGCCTGGCCTGAGTTCTCCGCGCTCTCGGAAATGCTGGTTAGCCGCTGGCCTCCTCTGGTTGCGGGGGAGCATCTGGTTGAGCTGGAGGGAGGGAAGTGCCTGCTTCGGCTGGTTTTTGGCGATGCGTCCGAACAGTTGCCGTTGCTTGATGCGGCAGTCGATGCGATCTATCTCGATGGCTTTTCTCCGGCGAAAAACCCGGATCTGTGGTCCCCTGAGCTTTTCCGTACGCTTGCGCGCCTGTCCAAAGCCGGTGCAACGCTGGCAACGTGGTCTGTTGCCGGGCATGTGCGCCAATCCTTGGCAGCCGCCGGTTTCGTCGTGGAGAAGCAGCCTGGATTTGCCAGCAAGCGCCAGATGCTTGTTGGGCGGTTTGTCCGGTGAAATGGGTGAGAGAGGAGAGAAAAGCACCTTTTTACGATAGGGGTAAAAAAGCGTAGACTGCTTCTTTTGCCCTGTCCTGGCCGGGAGAAGCGATATATTCCGGCTGCCTTTTCAGCGATTGCAGCGATTGACTCTTATGAACTCCAATACCTCGAACAATTCCGCAGTCTGTCAGGCTGATCAGATTGCCTCCCCGAATTTCGACGCGCTCTTCTCTGCCAGGGCGCGGGCGATCCAGAGCTCCGCCATTCGCGAAATCCTCAAGGTAACGGAACGTCCCGAAGTGATTTCGTTTGCGGGTGGCCTGCCGGCTCCTGAGACTTTCCCCGTCAAGGAGACACTGGCGGCTCTGGAGCGTGTGCTTACCACCAGTGGCAGGGAAGCGCTGCAGTACAGCACGACCGAGGGTTTTGCGCCGTTGCGCGAGTGGATCGCTGCCCGAACCAGTACGCCCGAAGCGCCGGTTCATCCCGATCAAGTATTGATGGTCTCCGGTTCTCAGCAAGGCCTCGATCTGCTGGCCAAAGTATTGATCGATCCGGGCGATACCGTGCTTGTGGAAACTCCGACCTATCTTGGCGCGTTGCAAGCGTTCTCGCTGTTCGAACCCAAATACGTGTCGATCGCTTCCGATGCCGATGGCCTGATGCCGGATGCAATGGGCGAGTCGTTGCGCGGCGCGAAGTTCCTGTACTGCTTGCCGAATTTCCAGAATCCTACCGGGCGCCTTCTGGCCGAGGAGCGCCGTTACCGCCTTGCCGAAAAAGCACGCGAACTCGACTTGCTGATCCTGGAAGACGATCCCTATGGTGAGTTGTCCTATGCCGGCGATACGCCGCGCTCGATCCGCTCGTTGGCGCCGGAGCGCACGGTTTATATGGGGTCGTTCTCCAAGGTTCTGGCTCCCGGCATCCGGCTGGGTTATGTGATCGCTCCGGAAATCCTGCGCGCCAAGCTGGTGCAAGCCAAGCAGGCAACCGACCTGCATACGTCGACCCTGTCGCAGATGGCGGCCTACGAAGTGGTGAAGGATGGCTTCCTCGATGCGCATATCCCGACGATCCGCAAGCTCTACAGCGATCAATGCCAGGCCATGCTGTCGGCCCTGTCGCGCCACATGCCAGAGGGCGTTCGCTGGAACAGTCCGAAAGGCGGCATGTTCCTGTGGGCGGAGTTGCCGAAGGGCATGAGTGCCACGGCTTTGCTGGCAAAAGCGGTCGAGGAAAAAGTGGCCTTTGTGCCGGGCATGCCGTTCTATGCGGCCAACCCTTCGATCGAAGCGCTGCGTCTTGCTTTCGTGACCGTGCCGCCGCCTCGTATCGAGGAAGGCGTCAAGCGTCTTGCGGATCTGATCCGGGCAGCGCGCTGAGTCCTGAATTTTCGGTCAATTAAAAAAGCCGGAACGCCCGTGAAGGGGTTCCGGCTTTTAAACGTTTACGCGGCAAAAAGGCTATACGGCAAAAGCCAGCCGCTTCAATACCATTTCACGCGGGAACAGTGCCACGACAGCGTCGACCGATGGCGTATGCGCCTGGCCCGTAAGCAGCACGCGCAAGGGCATCGCCAGTTTTGGCATCTTCAATCCGTGCGCGCCGATGCTGGCCTTGATCAGCGCGTTGATGGCCGCAGCTTCCCAGGCAACGTTTTCGACGCCGGCAATGAAGTCGGCCAGTGCCGGTTTTGCTTCCGGAACGAGGTGCTGCGCCAGAAGTTCGGCGTTTGGCGTGAGATCGATGTAGAAAACCTCGGCTGCGTCGGCCAGTTCATTCAGGTTGCTGACCCGCTCCTTGTACAGCCCGATGATCGCTTCCAGCGACGGCGTTTCGGCAACGCTGACGCCGCGGGCTTCCAGACGTGGTTTTACCAGCCCGGCCAGGCGGGAATTGTCCGCCTGCTTGATGTAGTGGGCGTTGAGCCAGTTCAATTTCTCGGTGTTGAACTGTGCGGCGGATGGAGTGATGTGATCGAGGTCGAACCACTCGCAGAACTGCTTCATGGAGAAGACCTCGTCATCGCCATGCGACCACCCCAGGCGTGCCAGGTAATTGAGCACCGCTTCCGGCAGGTAGCCGTCCTCGTGGTACTGCATGACGCTCACCGCGCCATGGCGCTTGGACAGCTTTTGTCCATCGTCACCGAGAATCATCGACAGGTGCGCGTAATGCGGAACCTCCGCGCCAAGTGCCTTGAGAATGTTGATCTGGCGCGGCGTGTTGTTTACGTGGTCGTCGCCGCGGATGACGTGCGTAATCTTCATGTCCCAGTCATCGATGACAACGCAGAAGTTGTAAGTCGGCGTTCCATCCTGGCGGGCGATGATCAGGTCGTCGAGTTCGGCGTTGGCGATTTCGATATGGCCTTTGACCAGATCATCCCAGGCGACCACGCCCTCCGTCGGGTTTTTGAAGCGGATGACCGGTTGAATGCCCGCAGGCGGCGTTGGCAGTGTCTTTCCCTGCTCGGGGCGCCAGGTGCCGTCATAGCGCGGCTTGAGGCCCTTGGCGCGTTGCTCTTCGCGCATCTGCTCAAGTTCTTCCGGTGTTGTGTAGCAGTAGTAGGCGTGACCGTCTGCGAGCATTTGCTGGATCATCTGTTTGTAACGGTCCATACGCTGCATCTGATAGAACGGACCTTCGTCATGCGCCAGCTCCAGCCAGTTCATCCCGTCGATGATTGCCTGAACCGCTTCGGGCGTCGATCGGGCGACATCGGTATCTTCGATCCGCAACACGAACTGGCCGCCGTGGTGGCGGGCAAAAGCCCACGAAAAAAGGGCGGTACGCGCGCCGCCAATGTGCAGGAAGCCGGTTGGTGAAGGAGCAAAACGTGTGCGGATCATGATCTGGGGCCAGGAAGCTAAAGGCCGTATTGTAACGGATGTTCAAGCACTGACGCCGCGAGCGCAGACGGCCGTTGCGCTTTTCGTGGGCCGGATTCCCGAAGATACGTTAATAGCCGGGGGGCGGGACGGGAGGCGTGCCCGACGGCGGGGGCGGGATATCCTTGTTGTCGATCGTTGGCGGTGTGCTGGAATATGCCGGGCGGGATTGCTGCAGCGAGCGTGCCATATCAGCCGATACCGGCACTTTGTGGCCCTTCGCGTACATGCACTGGATGTACGCATTATCGTATTGGCGCTGAGTGCCGTAACCAGAGCGTTGCCCGGTATCTGCGCCGATCAGGGATCCAAATACCAGACCTGTGCCGGCGCCGACTCCCGCACCGCTTTTTCCGTCAATCGCCGCTCCCGCCACGGCTCCGACGACAGTGCCGATGGCGGCGGTCCGAACCGCCGACTCATTTGCCGCTTTTTCCGCCGTGGTTCCGCCAATCTGCTCGAATGCGTAGCGTTGACACTCCGCGTCGTCGAAACGGAACTGATCAAATGTGGCGCCCGTGCCAGGCAGGGCCATTTTGCTCGGTCCTGTCGGTATGCTGGCGCATCCGCCAAGGATCAGTACCGTTGCTAGCCCAAGAGTAGTCGTGTGCAAGAGTTTCATGTTGTGTTTCCTCTGGTGCGCCGTCGTTTTAGGGGCGCGGCAATACCTTGACCCAGCCTTGTGGGCATTCCCTGACATTCGGGTAGTAGCCTCCGGAGGCCTGGCAGTAGTACCAGTAGCCGGCCGCAGCCTTGGTTTCGACTGCTGGTGTCTGCTCTATGTAGACGGGGGGCGCCGGACGTTCAATCACGACAGGCGGGTAGTACGGTGGGTAGTAGTAAACGGGCGGAGGAGGAGGGGCGTACCAAGGTCCCCAGTAAGGCCCTCCAACGACGACTCCAACGCCGACCCGAGTGTGATGGTGGCCGTCGGCCAGTGCGTTGCCGGTGACAATTGTGCCTAGCGCCAAGGCTATGACGGTAAAGAGTAGTTTTTTCATTGGATTACTCTAGCCTCCGTAGAGAAAGCAAAACGCGAGTGAGACATGCGACACCGGACATTTTGGCCTTTTTCATGAGTGAAGTTGGTTCCGGAAAGTGGCTATTTGTAAGTATTTGTTTCGTGCGCCGCATAGGCTTTGTCGCGGCTTTTTTTTGAGTTGGTTTTCGTTTTGTTTGACCGAATGGCCATGTTGTGGTCTAATCCTGCCCCTCTATCGGGCGGTTAGCTCAGCGGTAGAGCACTGCCTTCACACGGCAGGGGTCACTGGTTCGATCCCAGTACCGCCCACCAGAAAAACACCGTAGAATCAAACTGTTGAAAAAGTGGCCGACCTCCAGGTTGGCTATTTTTTTGCCTTCCTTCCTTGGTTTTTCTGCTTTGCTGTCCCGTATCGTTCTGCGTCGTTGATGTTGTCTCCGGAAATCAAATAGTCCACTCGCTCCTTGTAGCAGTTCTATACTGAGACTCCGGCATTTCATACAGAAGGATGATGATCATGGGTAAGGCAAAGGAAAGCAGCAAGGAAGCGAAGAAAAAACCGGAAAAGACGGCGAAGGAAAAAAAAGCGGCGAAGCAAGCCAAGAAGCACGCTTCGGACAGTAGCCCGCTGATTACGCCGGGAAAAGGCTAGCGTTTCCGCTGCTGCGGAAGAAACCGCCGTTGCGGGCACCCAATATATGGGGTGCAGGCGGTAAGCGAACAGGAGAAGTCTGGAGCCAGCTTCGTGCGAATGGTCTCTCCGTGACGCCTCTTGCCGTAAGGCACGGCGGAATGGAAACAGTACCGCCGGTAGCTTGGCTGTGACTCAAACCAAACTACCGGCGCGTTCATGCCCGGGGCCGGGAGCTAACAGGTCAGAATGGTTCTTCAGGCAGGAATCGCGGCTGGTTCCACCAGCGAGCGTTCTGAAACGATGAGCCGTTTCCTGATCCCGGCACCGATCTTTCGTTCGACTTCCCACATGGCCAGTCCTTTGACCACGGCGACTTGCTCAACGGCGGTTACTACTTCACCCAACTTGGTGCAAAGGTACTCGGCACCACTTTTGATTGAAGACTTCACTTTCATTCGCTAAATCTCCTGCGTGGTTATTCCGGAAACATAAGACAAATATTACTCACGTTCTTCCAAGGAGGGAACTGGGTAGCACATGGCATGTTGGAATGTATGACCCGGACCATCAGTCATCGACCGAGAGGCCGAGCAATTGCAGAATGGACAGGAACAGGTTCAATACGTTCAGATACATGCTGCACGCTGCCATGACGTAGTTGTCCTCCTCTCCCCTGATCAGCCGGCTGGTGTCAAAGAGGATGAAGCCGGAGAACAGCAGGGCGGCCACGGCCGAGACTCCTGCTTGCATTGCTGGAACGAAGATGGCGGCAATGCTGGACAGCAGGACGACAATCAAACCCGCAAAGAGAAAACCGCCCAGTTGCGTAAAATTCTTGCCCGTTTTATGGACGTAAGCGGTCAAAGCCAGAGTTACCGCTGTGGTGATGACCGCCGCGGTCAGAACGGTGCTGCTGCCTCCTGGCAGGCTGAGGTAGTGAGTCAGTGTCGGCCCCAGGCCCAATCCACTGAGACCCGTGAATGCCAGCATGGCCGGGACGGCTGCCGCCGTGTTCCGGTGCTTGTTCAGATAAAAGAGCGGCAGCAGACCGAGCAGCGTGAAGACAATGCCGGCCAGCGGGCCAAAACCTGCCAGTACGCTGACGCCAGCACCTGTGGCGGCGATCCCGGTGGAGAGTGCCAGCAGCTGATAGGTATTTCGAATGACGCGATTGGTATCCGGCGCGGCATACGTGCGGTACTCGGTTTTGTTCAGGTCGATGACACGGGGTTGTGTTTGCATGGCGGTTGATGTCCTCGTTGAGAGAAAGTGCTGTTACGGTACATGGGGGCGTGTGTGCCAGGAAGCAAGTCACCATGAACTGAAACTTCGTAAAAGCCGAAGTATTGAGAAAAACCGAACAGGATTTTTCGGCTTTCGGGTCGGCGCCAGAACTGCTCTCCAATCCCGCGAGGCGGAGGCAGCGCCTTCAGCGCTGGGGGTTTGCGAAGCCGGCTTCAACAAGCCGTGCCACCAGCTCATCGAATGACTCTGCGGGGAGGGCTCCGGCCGTATCGACAACGATGCGATGGCGCTTCCATGGATGGTATTCGCGCTGACGGACGGCAATCCAATCGGGCAACACGAGATTAGGAATGTCGCTTTCCCTTGAGGCGATACGAGCCCGATGTTCGTTTTCGTCAGAGCAAGTGACCTCGATATCCAGGTGCCGCGCACGCGACGAGCACGCGACCGATTGCCACTCCGCGCGCGTCAGTTCGACGGGGTTACAGCAATCGGCGACCACGTTGGTGTTCAAGAGCAGGTTGTCGAGTGCGATTCGATAAGCCAGGCGGTAGCCTTCGCCTTCGACCTGGAGGGCGCAGAGATCGCGCATTCCTTGCTCGATGGTGTCGATGCGCAGCAGGCATGCATTTGCCCAGTGGGCCAGTCGCCGTGCCAGGGTCGTTTTTCCGACGCCGGGTAGCCCGGAAAACACGAACAGGGTCGGTCGGGTGTCGTTCATTTTCCGGCTTGGTACGCGGTTTTCGCGGTGGGCCGCCCGAGGAGAGGATATCCTCGGGCGCGCTACTATCGGGTCACTCGGTGTCTGCTTTCTCTGCGGCAACGCACTCGATGGTCGGGTTGCTTATCAACCCAACGGCGGCGCCTCGGCGCGCGCGTTGTCCGAGATGCTTCTCGTCGGAGAAAAGCTCCTTCGGCTTGTTGCGGAAGATGCCGGTGATACGTGCTACCGGGCCCATGACGGCGATCGCCGACTTCAAGGTTTCCTTCCCTTTCAAACCAATGATCTGCACGCCCTTGCCGCTGGAGAGCCGTTTCATCTGGTCGAGCGGGAAGACAAGCAGACGCCCGTCGTCCGACAGCGCCGCCAGGTGGTCCATGCCCGCAACGCGGTTCGGCGGCAGGATGGTTGCGCCGTCCTCGATCGTCAGGAAGGCCTTGCCGGCCTTTTGGCGCGAGAGCAGATCGCCGTAGGTGCAGATGAATCCATAGCCCGAGGATTTTGCCACGAGCAGTTCGTCTTCCGGCTTGCCGGTGAGCACGTGCGCGATGCGACTGTTGCCCATCTCCACGAACGACGGGAGCGGGGCTCCCATGCCGCGTCCGTCGGGCAAGGCGGCGATCGGCACGGTGAACGCGCGGCCTTCATTCGAGAGGATGACCAGTGAATCGACAGATCGGCATTCGTGGGCCGACCCCGGCCCGTCGCCGTCCTTGTAGGCGACGCTTGAAAGATCGAGCCCGTGGCCCTGGCGAACGCGTGCCCAGCCTTTCTCGGAAACGATCAGCGTGACCGGTTCGTCCGCGACGGCTGCGACTTCCGAGCGCGAGGCCATGGACGCAGGTTGAATCAGGGTTCGGCGGACATCCCCATGCTTGGCCGCGTCAGCCTGGATTTCCTTGGTCACCAGCTTGCGCATCAGGGCATCGCTGGCGAGCAGCTTTTCCAGGTCCTCCTTCTCGGCACGCAGTTTTTCCAGCTCTTGCTCGATCTTGATGCCTTCGAGCCGGGCCAGCTGGCGCAGGCGGATTTCCAGGATATCGTCCGCTTGCCGGTCGGAAAGCAGGAAGCGCGTGATCAGCGCCGCCTTGGGGTCGTCCGATTCCCGGATGAGGTGGATGACCTCGTCGATATTGAGGAAGACAATGTGCCGGCCTTCGAGAATATGGATGCGGTCGTTAGCTTTGGCGAGGCGGTGTTCCGTGCGGCGTTTCACGGTCTGCAGGCGGAAGCGGCACCACTCGCCCACTAGGTCGATCAGTGTTTTCTGGCATGGCCGGCCGTCGAGACCTACTGCCACGAGATTGATTGGCGCGGTGGTTTCCAGGCTGGTGTGGGCGAGCAACAGGGCGACGAACTCGTCGCGGTCGAGGCGCGAGCTGACCGGTTCGAAAACGAGGCGGATATCGTCGTCCTTGCCCGATTCGTCGCGCGCACGTTCCAGCTGGGAAGAAAACAGCGCTTTCAGCTGCGCAGCGCTCTGTTCAATGGACTTCTTGCCCGGCTTGGGCTGCGGGTTCATCAACGAGCCGATCTCGGAGAGCACCTTGGCGCTGGAGACGCCGGGCGGCAGCTCCTTGACGACCAGTTGCCACGCGCCGCGCGCCATCTCCTCGAATTCGTAGCGGGCGCGCACGCGCAGGCTGCCGCGTCCGCTGGCGTAGGCGGCGGCGATTTCCGATTCGCTGGAAATGATCTGGCCGCCGCCAGGGTAGTCGGGGCCGGGAACGTGCTGCATCAACTCGGCCAGGCCGGCTTCCGGATTCTGGATCAGGCAGATGGCGGCATCGGCGATTTCCCTCAGATTGTGCGACGGGATTTCGGTGGCCATGCCGACAGCGATACCCGATGCGCCGTTGAGCAGGGAGAAAGGCAGCCGGGCGGGAAGATAGGCCGGTTCGTCAAAGGAACCATCGTAGTTCGGCTGGAAGTCGACGGTCCCCTCATCGAGTTCGCCGAGCAACAGTTCGGCAATCGGTGTCAGGCGCGCTTCCGTGTAGCGCATCGCCGCTGCGCCGTCGCCATCGCGCGAACCGAAATTGCCCTGGCCGTCGACGAGCGGATAGCGCAGCGAGAAGGGCTGGGCCACGCGGACCATCGCATCATAGGCTGAGGAGTCGCCGTGCGGGTGGTACTTACCGATTACGTCGCCGACAACGCGCGCCGACTTCACCGGTTTCGCGCCGGCAGCGAGGCCGAGTTCGTGCATGGCGAACAGCACGCGGCGCTGCACCGGCTTCTGGCCGTCTTTTACGTCAGGCAGCGCCCGGCCCTTGACCACGGCGATCGCGTATTCAAGATAGTCGCGCGCGGCAGTCTCGTGCAGCAGGATGCTGTCGCCGTCGTCTTCTGTCGTTACCGCGGGACAAGCCGGTGGAGGTGCGGGTGGGTCGGCGACAGCCGAGCCGGTGTCTGGCAGGTCGGTGAAAAGATCGGGGGTAACGGTGTCGTCGTGTTTTTGGGTCATTTCAAATCTCCGCGCCGATCAGTGCGCCGTTGGCTTCCATCCATGCCCGCCGTCCGGCGGATTCGTTCTTGGCCATCAGCATGTTCATCACCGGGTTGGCTTCGCCGAGTTGCGGCAAGCGCACGCGCATCAGGCGTCGGGTGTCGGGCGACATAGTGGTTTCCCAGAGTTGCTCCGGGTTCATTTCGCCAAGGCCTTTGAAGCGTGAGATGGCGATGGCCTCGGGTTTGAAGCCTTCCATGTACAGGCGGTCGAGCAGCGAGTCGCGTTCGGTTTCATCCAGCGCGTAAAGCTTGCGCGGCGGGCGTTTCTTGCCTTGCGCGGGAACGTCCAGACGGTAGAGCGGCGGTTGGGCGAAGTACAGGTGGCCGTGTTCAAGCAGCTTCGGAAAGTGGCGGTAGAACAGCGTGCATAGCAACACGCGGATGTGGCTGCCATCGACGTCGGCGTCGGTCATGATGACGACTTTTCCGTAGCGCAGGTTGTCGAGCACGCTGTCCGGGGCTTCGGGCAGGTGCGGGTCGATGCCGAGGGCGACGGCGATGTCATGTACCTCGCGGTTGGCGAACAGGCTGCCGGGTTCCACTTCCCAGGTGTTGAGCACCTTGCCGCGCAAGGGAAGGATCGCTTGTACCTCTTTGTCGCGACCCGATTTCGCCGAGCCACCAGCCGAATCGCCCTCGACGAGGAAGATCTCGTTGCGGTTGATGTCTTCGCTCTGGCAATCCGAGAGCTTGCCGGGGAGGATGGCGACGCCCGACTGCTTGCGTTTTTCGACCTTCTGGCCGGCACGTGAGCGGGCTTGCGCGGCCTTGATGGCCAACTCGGTGATTTTTTTCGCGTCTTCCGGGTGCTCGTTGAGCCACAGTTCGAGCGGATCGCGCACCATTCGTGCGACCAATGCCACGGCATCGCGGGAATTGAGGCGCTCCTTTGTTTGCCCCTGGAAGGAAGGGTCGAGCACGCGAGCGGCGAGGACGAAGCTGACGCGCGAGAAGACGTCCTCGGCGGCGAGCTTGACGCCCTTGGGCAGCAGCGCGTGGTGCTCGGCGAAGCCTTTTACGGCATCGAATGCTGCTTGCCGCAATCCCGTTTCGTGAGTGCCGCCAGCGGGCGTGGGAATCAGGTTGACGTAGGATTCTCTTGCCAGGTTGCCCTCGGCGCTCCAGCAGAGCGCCCAGGCGGCACCTGAACCGGCCGGGAAGTTGTCATCCCCCGCGGCGGCGTAGTTTTCCGCAGTGAACATCGGTGCGACCTGTTCGCTGTCGATCTGTTCGGCCAGATATTGCTGCATGCCGTTGGCGAAGCACCAGGTTTTTGTTTCGCCATTCTCGATGGCCAGCGCTATTTCAAGGCCCGGCAGCAGGACAGCCTTGCTGCGCAGCAGGCGTTCAAGCTCGCCGAGCGGGATGTTCGGCGAATCGAAAAACTGCCCGTCGGGCCAGATGCGCAGGCGCGTGCCTGTGGTGCGCTTGCCGGTGTCGCCAATGCGTTCGAGGGGTTCGATGACGTTCCCGCCGGAAAAGACGATGCGGAAGCGTCCGCCGTCGCGCATGACTTCGACTTCCAGCCGTGTCGATAGCGCATTGGTCACCGAGACGCCGACACCATGCAGACCGCCGGAAAAACGGTAGGCGGAGGTGCCGTCGTTCTTGTTGAATTTGCCGCCCGCGTGCAGCTGGGTGAAAACGACCTCGACGGTCGGAACACCTTCGACAGGGTGGATTTCGACCGGAATGCCTCGTCCGTCGTCCTGCACCGTGACCGAACCGTCGCTGTGCAAAGTGACGGAGATACGCTTGCAGTAGCCGCCGAGCGCCTCGTCAGCGGCGTTGTCGATGGCTTCCTGGATGATGTGCAGCGGGTGATCCGTCCGGGTGTACATGCCGGGACGGTGACGAACGGGATCAAGTCCCTTGAGAACGGATATGGATTCTGCGGTGTAGCTCATGAAACGGGGTACTCCAACCGACCCATGCTGCGTATCGGCGAAAACGACAAAGGCCAGAACAGTCTGTCTGGCCTCGCAGAGTGTGCAAATGGGCGCTATTGAACAAGTGGCCGGAATTATACGGCGAGATGCGCGTAACGACCTATCATGCGCCCTCTGCCGGAGCGGGCGCCGCTTGGCCGGCGAAGGCATACCCCGAGCGTTTCCCGGTCTTGACTCCGTACATCGCCTTGTCGGCACGTGCCAGGAGCGAGTCGGCCGAATGGCCGTCTTCTGGGAAGCGGCTGATGCCGATGCTGGCACCCACGTTAAGCGTTGTTCCTTTGATCGGAATGTCCTCGCGAATGCTGTCCATGAGACTCGATGCAATGGCGGAAACGGCCTCCTGGTGCGGGGTTCCGACCAGCAGCACGATGAACTCGTCGCCTCCGAGGCGGGCGACCGTATCCGTGATGCGCACCTTTTCCTGGAGCCGGTGAGCGATCGTGACCAATACCGTATCTCCGGCGTCGTGCCCCAGAGAATCGTTGATGTCCTTGAAGTCGTTGAGGTCCACGAACAGCAACGCGATGCCGGTGTTGCCGCGCTGGGAGAGCGCGATCGCATGATCGAGCCGCTCCTTCAGGAGGCGCCGGTTGGGCAGCCCGGTCAGCGGATCATGCCGTACCAGCTGTTCGAGTTCGGCTTTGTTGTTCTGCAATGTCACCAGTTGTTCCGAGATCCTGTCCTGCATCAGCCGGAAGCTGCGTGCCAAGTCCCCGATTTCGTCCTGTCGGTCCACTGGCAGGTCGCCGGAGTCTTTTCCGCAGGCGAAACACTGGGTCGCTTCGATCAACCGCTTGATCGGGCGCGTGGTCAGGCGCGCCAGCAGTATCGCCAGAAGCAGGCACGCCGGCAGCAGGATGAACATGCTGCGGCTGATGGTGAATTCGAGCTGCTGCGATTCTTCAAGAACACGGGACAGCGGTTGGGCGAGCCCCAGGTAGAGCCAGTCGTCTTCGGACGATATCTCGATTCCCCTGCGGATGAATGCGGCGAGCAGCGGTTCCGCGTGGCTGCCCGTGGTTTCAAACAGTACTTGATGTTCATCGCCGGATAGCAAAGGACGCATGGCGGGGAATTCGTCCTGGATCAGCGCGCGACGGCCTGTGTCGAAGCCGAAGGTCCGCCGCGAATCGGGGTGGATCAGGATGTCGCCACTCCCGCTGGCCAGATAGAGCTGGAATTCCTGCGGCAGATCCTCCAGCAACGTATCGAAAACATGGTTGACGTCGATTGTGATGACGACGACACCAAGGGGCTCGCCTTGAGCCGCAATGACCGGCATGGCGATATATATGGAAGGGGGCTTCCTGTTCGTATCGACGGCAGGTTCCTGACGGCGGGTCATTCGCGACATATAGGCGGCGCGTGCGGGGAGCTTCAGTGTATCGGATACGTAGGCGTAATGCCCTTTCTCCTGCAGGTCGTCTTCATCGACCTGCAGCAGCAGATCGTTCCGGCGGTCGACGCGCACGCGCTCCAGTCCGTGGTTTCGTGCCGAGATCAGGCGGATCTGGTCGTAGGCGGGATGCGTTTCCATGATCAGGCGGAAGAGGGTCGCCATCTGTTTCCGCGCATCCCGGGAATCCTGTGAATCCGGCAAATGGGCTGTGCCTCCGCTCAGGATCGTTCGTGCCAACGGATGCTCGGTGATGGTCTGGAGATCGCGGACAGTCTCCTGGCGAGCGGAAAAGAGCTTGCGCCCGAGAACTTGCGTCGAGGTCAGCAATCTGTCCTTGGCCGACTTGATCAGCAGGTTGCGGCTGATGTCATAAATGAAATAGCCGCTGACGCCTGCGGCGACGAGCCCCACCAGGACAAGCACGAGCGCCAGCTTGGTGGCGATGTGAAATTTCACGGCAGCAGAACCTTTTGCGCCCGGTCGCCGGAAATGATCCGTCCCCAGAGCAGATTCCGGCGCTCCTCGCTTTCTGCGGCTTCCAACCAGACGATGCGGGCTTTGGGGTGGAAATAGGGCGATTCGGAAGTGGTGTTGGCCAGTCCCTGGCGCTCCAGCAAGACCTTGCCCGGCTTGTCTTCAAGCATGTAGTTGATCCAGGCAGCGGCCAGAGCGGGATTGCGGGCGCTACGCGTGATGACCCAGCAATCGAGCCAGGCGAATGCGCCTTCCTTGGGAATGACGTAGCCGGCATCGATTCCCGCTGCCTTGAGTAACGCGAGTTGTTGCGAACCGAAGTTCGCGTACATCAGGGCAGCCTTGCGCTTTGTGAATAGTGCGACGGATTCTTCGGGCTGGGTGTAGAACGCCGCGACATTGCGTCGCAGCGCGATGAGACGGTCGACCGCTGCGGGCCACTGCCTGTCTCCGATCCGGAACGGCGAGGGAAAACCGAGCGATTGGGCGGCCAGCGAGAAGCTGTGAGTACCGCCGTTGTAGGCAATGACTTTGCCACGATAGCGCTCGTCCCATAACGCCGCGATGGTGTCGGGAGGCGAGGGGAGCTGTTGTGGATCGTAGATCAGCCCCATCTCCGAATACGTGTAGGGGACGGCGTAGCGCTTGCCATCGCGTTCGATACCGGGGACGGAGCTCGCCTCGCGGAAACGCGGGAGTTGTCGCGCGATGTTGGGGACGGCCTTCTTGTCGATGTCCATGACGAGGCCGAGCTGGATGTAACGCTGCAACTCGGCGGTATTGACCGCGAATACGTCGAAATCCTGGCCGAGATTGCGGCTGATTTTGGACCACAAATCCAGGTCGGAATCGATCGTGGTTATCTCGGCGCGGACGTGGTGGCGTTGCTCGAATTCAGCGACGACGTCGGGCGCGGCGTATCCCGGCCAAGCCAGAACGCGTAACGTTTCCATTGTCTCGGCATGTGCCGTGACGGTGTTTGTCAGCAGAGCCAGCAGAAATCGTAACCCCGTGCGTCGCCAGTTGCGGAAACTCATGCCGTTGTGGGTTCCTTTGTCGCCGTTTGGACGAGTAAAGACAAGTGAAGAATTGTATGTGGGTTCTTTCGTCAGCAGAACCGGTCCGCACAAAAAAAGCCTGGCGGATGCCAGGCCTTCTTGGTGGGGAATGTGAAAGCCGAATGCGATCATGCCTTCAGCGAGCCGCTTCAGCGACGAAGATTTCGACGCGGCGGTTCATTGCGCGTCCGGCAGCCGTGGCGTTGTCTGCGATAGGTTCGTGCGATCCGCGGCCATCGATACTGATCCGGCTGCTGGCCACGCCGCGGGAAACCAGATAATCGCGGGTTGCTGCGGCGCGATTGACCGAAAGCGGGGTGTTGACGGCATCCGATCCGGTGCTGTCGGTATGTCCGATGATTCTGACGGTGGTCCCCGGATTCTGGTTCAGGGACGTGGCGAAGCGATCGAGAATGGGGTGAAGCTGGGGCTTGATGTCGTAGCGCCCCGTGTCGAACGAAACATCGCTCGGGATTTCCAGCTTGAGCTGGTTATCGGCGGTTTGGGTGACGTTGACGCCGGTTCCCTGCGTGGCTTGTTCCATGGTCGCCTTTTGTTCCTGCATGTGCTTCGACCAGAGATAGCCGCCACCCGCACCAAGCGCAGCGCCAATCGCCGCGCCGGTAGCCGCGCTCTTGCCGCGGTTTCCTCCCGCCGTCGCCGCGCCGATCAATCCGCCTGCAACGGCACCTATTGCCGCGCCGGTGCCAGTTGTGCGTTCGGTCTCACTCATGTTGGCGCAACCGGATAGGCCGGCAGCGGCGAAGGAAAAAGCGGTAACGGCAGCAATGTATTTCTTCATGATGAATCCTTGTTGGCTAATTGAGAGGGCCGAATAACCCGAGTGTCCGTGCCTTGAGCATGAGGCGGGGCTACGCGATGGCGATCACCTGTTCCTGCGACATTGTACGGTTCGCGAGGTTCATTGCCCTTTCTTCCATGAGGCATCGGGGTTGAACAGTTTCATCTCAAGAACGATGCGTTCCGTTTTCGCTCCCAGATTCTTTTCGTACAGCACGCCATCGTGATTGATCATGAAGGTCATCACTCCGGAAACGCCGTATTCACGCGGGTAAGCGACCACGGCAAAACCGCCGATCAGCTTGTCGCCGACGCGGTAGTCGTAGGCGCCGCCAGGAGCCGCCTTTCCTTGCGCTTCCAGCAGGCGATAACGATAGCCGTGGTAGGAGCCGGGACCGGAATGTTCAGGATTGCCGCTGTAGCTAGCCCGGATGCTGCTCGCCGCCGTGCCGATCAAGGGCCCGAGCGGGCTGGGGCGGGCACCTTCTTCCACGGGCCAGTAAAGCCCGTCGCGCTTGCCTGGCGTGGAAATGAAACGTCGGGCGTAGTCGTGGAATCCGTTGCCGTCGGGATCGTCGCTTGCGTATTCGCGTTGCGCGTCGACAATGGCCAGGAGCGTCTGCATGG